>Ga0154308_1150_pt1 | contig 116649 bp, 79 predicted proteins | sample RifGroA2_FD_105602 | JGI IMG/M metagenome (GOLD analysis project Ga0154308, IMG submission 105602) | Bacteroidetes bacterium GWA2_32_17
TTTTAAGCTCGCAGAGTTTAAAAAAATCATTAATGATTTTTTTCTTTGCGAACTAACAATTTGTAAATCATATAAACAATTCTATTTCGTATTTTATCATTTTGAGCATTTTCTATATTTTCTTTTTCTATTTTCTTTGCGTTCCCTGCCCCGTTAGATAGTTAAAAAAAAAGCGAACTATATAAAGAGTTTACCCTGTAAAATGCGAAGCTATTTAACAGGGCAATTATCTAACGGGGTAAACGCCTTTGCGTGATAATTCTTATACTGAATAGTTAACATGAATTTAATAATCGAATCTATAATTTGTTGTTTTTTGTTTGCTCTATATTCAATAACCTGTCGGGTTTACACATAGCCAATAGTATTATTAGTATTACTACTCCATAAGTTAAAGTTTTATAATGGTCATAGTAATTATTAAATGTACCTAAAATAAAATGACTATTTGTTAAAAAATAGGCAATACTTATGAATATAATTAAAGTGATTTTTTTTACTTTAAAATATTTACCGATGTTATAGTTTTTTTTATTAAAATATAAATATATCCAATAAAATACTAAATAAGTAGATGCAGGAAAAATGAAGAAAAACGCATAATGTTGTTGGTGTGGAAAGATTAATGGTATTAATAAGCATAGATAGCTTATTTCATATAATTTTTGAAGTTTTACGGTTATATTTTTAAATGGTTTTGTTCTTAAAAAATACAGAGTAAATAATATTAATGCACATCTGACTAAATTAATAACAATGTTCAAATTTTCAATAGAAATATTGGCGATATTCCTTTTTAGAGCCAATACTTGCCAATCGCCACAATCTTTAACCAATAATGTAGCTAAAAGAGTTGATAAAGAATGAAAACTTCTTTCCGAGGTATCAAGAATATGTGCCTGATTTGTTGGATTAATTAAATGCCATCTTTCAACTAAAAGAAAATTGTTATAATCAACCCCAATAAACTCTATTGGTAAAAAAAGAAATACAAGAATAAAACCAAGAATAAAAAGTGCGGATTTCCATTCATTCCTATATATCAAATAAGGTATTATAACAATTGGTAAGAGTTTAATATTAATACTAAATGCTATTAAAAGACTTCCTGCAATTATTTTCTTATTAGAAATCAAAAATAATCCTTCTAAAGTAAGATATAATATAAATATAGTAACTTGAGCAAGATGAAAATTATCCCTTAAAAAACTTAATATAAAAATAAATGATGCAATAATGAAAAGTATTTTACTGCTTTTTTTTAATAGTGAAACGGGGAGCCAGTTCATTAAGATTTTCCAAATACGATAGACAAAAAACACATTAAGTATAAGCCACATTATTTTAACAATATACAATGGCATATATGTGAAAGGCACTAGTATTAAAGCAAATAAAATGTCGTAATAATAATGATACCATTCATTGTATTGAATATTATATATATTTTTCCCCAACATTAAGTCTCTTGATGCTGAAATAAAAATATAAAAATCTCCTTTTCCTCGAGCTTCAAACAAAATTACAAGTAAAATAATTAATCCTCCAAAATAATATAGCCAATTATTTTTAAGATGTTTTTTCATAGTAGTCATTTTTACAACTCACACATATTCTTTTATACCCGAACTTTTCTATTAAAAACTACTGTTATGCTAATAAAATATTTGGATAACCGTAATTTTAAATTGCAATTTACTTATTATTTTTTTAATCAAGTTCATCAAACGGCGATTTTATTTTAAATCGTAAATCTGAAATCAAAAATCCTTACTTAGTGTCTGTCTATAAAGTCAGTGTCTGATTCATAATGTTCGAGTTTGAGGCATACGAAGTTTTGAAAACCAAGGAGTTTACTGTAGTAAATGACTGTTTTCAAAACGAGTATAACGAAAAAATCGGACATTATGGACAGACACTACTTAATCTTCCACTATCATTTTCTTTACCTTTCCGATAGCTTCTTTAATGGTTTAAATGTAATACTTTCATATCAATAATGCAAATTTTCACCCCCACTGAAAGCACACCATAATGTATTGCTAATCGCGTATTATTCACTGATGTTACGTAAAAAAATCTCGCACAATTATTATTTCTCGTACTTCCTTCGTCAGCATAAACTCCGGCGCCATTACGCCAAGAAAAAATAATTCACCCCGTTGGATATTCCATTTTTATTGCATAACGGCTATTCAACATAATTATCTTACGGGGTAAATGATTTTTTTAGCCATTTCTTTACTTTGTGAACTTGGCGACTTTGCGTGATAAATTTTTTACTTGCGTAACATGAGTTATTCATGTTTTTTCAAAAAGGTTGGTTGCGTAAAAGTTTCATGAGTTATCAGTTCTCAAATTATTTTCCCTTTTCCACTTGAGCATGATATGACTTTCCGTAATCACCTTGCTCCGCTCCATTGTTTTTATGTATATAAAAAAGAAATGTGGCAGTGATGAGCATTTGTGCAATAATAACAGTGTGAAGAAGTTTTTTATGTTGCCGAAGCATTTTCGCAAGAAAAATATATGAGAATGGAAAAGCACAAATGAGATAATGCTGACATATCGTAGTGCCACTTAGCGTCAAAAAAATGCCCAGACCGAGAAGGATTGAAAAAAGGTAAAATTTCGTAATGCTCATTCCTATAAAAAAAGATTCCAGAAAAGTTTTCTGTTTTAATTGATAAAAAATTTTATACATATATTTCATGATTTTATTCAAAGTAAAAATGCTTGTTACAACGAGAAATAAATGCATAACTGCAACAATGTAAGTCGGTATTCCAATAATAACAGGTTCTCTGATGAACAACCAGAAATCTTCGCGAAGGGAATAATAGATATTAAGTCCGAGCGAATCAAGAAACCAATAAATATAAAAATTGAATTGGAAAATGTTCCAAAAACTAACATTTGTAATATGGGGATTGTTTATCAGAAATGAGATCCAAGGCACAAGGCTGATACTTCCAATAAGGCTTCCGGCAATCCAATATTTCCATCTGAATCTTATTTTATTATAGTAATCGTGAACCAGAGAGAATACAAAAAGTCCAAAAGCGAAAAAAAATCCACTCATGTGTACTTGCCCGATGATAGCACCTGTAAGTCCCCAAAGAAAGGCACTCCAACCTTTACTTCTATAGAAATTAGTTAAAATGATAAAGAAAGAAAAAATAGGTAATAAATCCTGTGCCCAGATTTTTCTTGAAAAAAGCACGGCAAGCGGACTTACAGCAGCAAGCGCAATTCCTGCGAGCCATATTTCTTTTTCCTTTGGGTCAATTTTCAGAAAAACAAAGAGCAGAAAACAAAGAATACTAATCACATTAATAATCTGGACTGTTTTGTCCATTGCAAGTGGATCATTTGTGAATGCAGCAATAATAGCAAATACACCTACACTCATACCAGGATTAACAATTCCTCCTCCACTTCCCATTCCTGTGGCAGGAAGAACAAATTTATCTGCCGCTTCATGAGCCATATCGTACATCTGCTTTTCATCCCCTTTCCACTCCATATCATCTGTCCAGATAAGACGCATAAATAAGCCAAAAACAATGATAATGAAAATAAAATATTTTTTTATATAATATTTGGAACTTTTTGGATTGTTTATGTTATTATCAATCATATATTTGTGATCCTATTGTTTTATTTACTCACCATATTCATTCCACGATTTAATAGCCAATTCTTCTACCTTTCTTTTGCAAAAAGAATAAATAAAGGCACTTGCTAATCGTGCATTTGTAAGTAGCGGAATATTATAATCAACAGCTGTACGACGAATTTCGTAATCGTTGTTAAGTTCGTCTTTTGAAAGATTTTTTGGTATATTTATAACAAGGTCTATTTTCTTATTACGCAACATTGTTACAACATTTGGTTCTAATTTTTCATCGGGCCAATGAAGCATTGTTGAAGCAATCCCGTTTTCATTTAAAAATTGTTGAGTGCCACGAGTAGCAAAAAGCTCATATCCTCTTTCGGTTAACATTTTGCACGAATTAAGCAGTTCTGTTTTAGAACGAGAAGGACCTGTTGAAAGTAAAATATTTTTTTCAGGGACTTTATATCCAACTGAAAGCATAGCTTTTAATATTGCTTCGTAATAATCTTCACCAATACATCCAACTTCGCCTGTTGAAGCCATTTCGACACCTAAAACCGGGTCGGCTTTTGCCAATCGCGAAAATGAAAATTGTGGTGCTTTAATTCCAACATAATCTAAATCGAACGAAGATTTTTCGGGTTTAACAACGTTCACACCTAACATGATATTTGTAGCTATTTCAATGAAATTTGTTTTTAAAACTTTCGAGACAAAAGGAAAACTACGAGATGCCCGTAAATTACACTCAATAACTTTTATATCATTATCTTTAGCAAGAAATTGAATGTTAAATGGTCCTGAAATTTGCAAGGCATTTGCAATTTGTTTAGATATTCGTTTTATTCTGCGAATTGTTTCAACATAGAGCTTTTGAGCTGGGAAAACTATTGTTGCATCGCCCGAATGTACACCTGCAAATTCGATATGTTCAGAAATTGCATAAACTATCAGTTCGCCATTTCGTGCTACAGCATCAAATTCTATTTCTTTGGCATTCTCTATAAATTCTGAAACAACAACAGGATATTTTTTAGAAACATTAGATGCAAGTTCAAGAAAATGTTTCAATTCATTTCGGTTCGAAACCACGTTCATTGCCGCTCCCGAAAGCACATACGAAGGACGAACCAAAACAGGAAAACCAACTTCCTCAACAAACTTAAAAATATCATCAATACCTATTAATTCCTTCCATCGTGGCTGGTCAACTCCGAGTTTATCTAAAGTTGATGAAAACAAATGGCGGTCTTCAGCATTATCAATTGAAATGGGCGATGTTCCAAGTATTTTCACATTGTTTTGAAATAATCGCATAGCCAAATTATTAGGAATTTGTCCGCCAACCGAAACAATTACTCCTTTTGGGTTTTCAAGCTCAACAATATCCATAACTCTTTCAAAAGAAAGCTCATCAAAATATAAACGGTCGCAAATATCGTAGTCCGTACTTACAGTTTCAGGATTAAAATTTATCATAACAGAACGTAAACCATTGTTTTTTATAGCATTAATAGCGTTAACGCTACACCAGTCAAATTCTACGCTACTTCCAATTCTATACGCACCTGAACCAAGAACAATTACATTTTTATTATCGTTTTCGTAAATTATGTCATTTTCAGAACCATTGTAAGTTAAATAAAGATAATTTGTTTGTGCAGGATATTCGGCAGCAAGAGTATCAATTTGTTTAACAAAAGGTACAATTCCAATTTTTTTACGGTAATTTCTTATAAACAACGATTTTTCAGTTTCATCTTCAACATCTTTATAAATTATTTTTGCAATCTGATAATCGGTATATCCCATTTTTTTTGCATCAATCAGCATATCAGTCGGAACTTCTTCTATATTGTTATAACGAGATAACTGATTTCTTAAATCGTAAATGTTTTTAAGTTTAAATAAAAACCACTTATCAATACAGGTATGCTGGTGAATTTCATCAACAGAAAAGTTTTTATGCAAAGCCATAGCAATTACAAAAATTCTCATATCGGTAGGGTTTGCAAGTTCTTTTGCAATTTGTTCCATGTTCTCAAAATCAATATCTTTATTGCCAACAAAACCGTGCATTCCCTGTCCTATCATTCGGAGACCTTTTTGAATAGCTTCCTCAAAAGTTTTACCAATAGCCATAACTTCGCCAACGCTCTTCATACTACTACCAATTTCTTTCGAAACACCTTTAAATTTGCCCAAATCCCATCGTGGAATTTTGCAAACAATATAATCTAATGCCGGCTCAAAACATGCAGTTGTGGTCTTTGTTATTGAATTTTTTAATTCATGAAGTCCATATCCAAGTCCAAGTTTTGCAGCAACAAATGCTAAAGGATAACCTGTTGCCTTTGAGGCTAAAGCACTCGAACGCGATAATCGTGCATTAACTTCAATTACCCGATATTCTTCGGAATTTATTGAAAGCGCATATTGCACATTACATTCGCCTACAATTCCGATATGGCGTACAATTCTTATCGCAATTTCGCGAAGTTTATGATACTCGCTGTTTGTTAGTGTTTGAGATGGAGCAACAACAATACTTTCGCCCGTATGAATTCCAAGCGGGTCAAAATTTTCCATATTGCACACTGTTATACAATTGTCATAACAATCTCTGACTACTTCGTATTCGATTTCTTTCCATCCTTTAAGCGATTTTTCAACTAAAATCTGTTTTGAATACGAAAGTGCTTTTGAAGATAAATTTATTAATTCGTGTTCGTTGTTACAAAAACCGCTTCCTTGCCCTCCAAGTGCAAAGCCTGCTCTAATTATGATAGGATAACCCAAATTTTTAGCGGCAATTTTTGCATCTTCGATATTATTTACAGCATGACTTTTTATTGTATTAACATTTATTTCGTCAAGTTTTTTAATAAATAATTCGCGGTCTTCAGTATCAATTATTGATTGTACGGGTGTTCCTAAAACCTTAACATTATATTTTTCAAGAACTCCTGTTTTATATAATTCAATGCCGCAATTTAAAGCAGTTTGACCACCAAATGCGAGTAAAATTCCTTCGGGTTTGTCTTTAATAATTACTTGTTCAACAAAATATGGCGAAACGGGTAAAAAATATATTTTATCTGCAATTTTTTCAGAAGTTTGTACAGTAGCAATATTTGGATTTATTAGAACAGTTGTTATACCTTCTTCTTTTAAAGCTTTAAGTGCTTGTGCACCAGAATAATCAAACTCTCCTGCTTCGCCAATTTTTAACGCTCCAGAACCAATAACTAAAACTTTATTTATTTTATTTTTCATAAATTAATGTTTCATTTCCAAATTCTTTTTTTTAACAAGGTTTAAAAATTTATCAAACAAAAAATCTGTATCAGTTGGTCCACTGCTGGCTTCTGGATGGAATTGAGTTGAAAAAAAGGGTTTTGTTTTATGGATAATTCCTTCATTTGTTTGGTCGTTTACATTAATAAATAGTTCTTCCCATTCATTATTTAATGATGTCGAATCAGTAGCATATCCATGATTTTGTGATGTGATATAACAACGATTAGTATTAACTTGTAAAACAGGTTGATTATGACTCCTATGCCCATATTTTAATTTATATGTGTCGCCACCTGAAGCCAGACTCATAATTTGATTCCCAAGACAAATACCAAAAATTGGAGTTTCATTTTTAAATGCTTTTGAAATATTCGAAATTGTTTCATCACATTTTTTAGGGTCTCCTGGTCCATTTGAAATAAAAAGACCATCGTAATTTTCTTTTGTAAAATCGTAATTCCATGGAACTCTAATAACTTTTGTGTCGCGAAAAAGCAATCTTCTAATGATATTATATTTTACACCACAATCAATTAAAATTATTTTATATTTACCAGTACCATATTCAATTACTTCTTTTGTGCTTACTTGTTCAGCAAGATTTACGGAATTTGTGTCTGCAAAATCAATTTTCTCATCATTCCAAACAAGTTTACCGGGCATTGAGCCGTTTTCGCGAATATGTTTTGTAATTGCTCTTGTATCAACTCCATAAATAGCTGGAATTTTATTTTCAATTAGCCATTCCGAAAGAGTTTTTTGAGAATTCCAATGACTGCTTTCAAAAGAATAATCAGTAATCACTAATCCTGAAAGATGAATTTTTTCTGATTCAAAATATTTTAATATCTCGTTTTCTTTTTTATAGTCAGGCACACCATAATTTCCTATTAATGGGTATGTTAATACAAGTATTTGCCCTTTGTATGACGGGTCGGTTAAACTTTCAGGATAACCAGTCATTGCAGTGTTAAAAACAACTTCACCAGATATTGAACCTTTAAAACCAAAACTTTTTCCAACTATCTCAGTTCCATCTTTTAACAAAAGTTTTATTTTATGATTTTCCATTAAAAAAAAATGGGAATTATTATTAATATTTTTAGTTTACAAATTAATATATTTAATTAAACATTTTTATTAAAAGATTTCATATTTTATTAACTATATCATTTGTTAAGAATAAAATATTACATTTATTCAATTCATAAAAAATAAATGTTTTTAAAATAAAATTAAATAATTTTTGGAAGTTAATTAAATTGATTATATTATTGCTTAAATTCAAGTAGTAAATGCAACAATTGTTAGTTTTACCCAATAAACAACATAATTTATAAAAGCTCAACAGGATTCATTTTTAAAAAATCTTGCCATAAAATACCATTATTTCCAATTAAAAAAGTCTTGTTTGGATTAAATTGCTTTTTAAAAGCAATTATTCCCGATAATTTTTGTGTGTTCCCACTTTTAACTTCAAGACCTATAACATTATTCCCTTTTGTTAAAACAAAGTCAATTTCATCATTTCTATGTCTCCAATAATATAAGTTATAGTTTTCTGTTAGAGAATAATTTTTTAAATGTGCTCCAATTGCAGATTCAACTATTCTGCCCCATTGGTCAGGTTTATTTAGAGTTTGTTTAAATGTTTCAACTTTTTGAGAGCTAATTAAAGCGGTATTGTGCACAAGAAATTTAGGACTTGATGAACGTTGTTTTATTTTATTGACTGAATATTTTTCAACTCCTGCTAATAAACCTGCTGTATCAAGTAAATTGAGGTAATGCGATAAAGTTATTGTATTGCCAGAATCTTGTAACTGTCCAAGTATTTTTGTTAACGAAAGTATTTGTCCCGAATAAAGACAACCAAGTTCAAAAAGACGTTTCATTAAAGCTGGTTTATCAACGCGGGTTAACATAAGAATATCTTTTGAAATGCTTGTTTCTATTAGCGATTGGGAAATATAATGTTTCCATCTTTTTTCATCTTTAATAAGTTCTGCAGAACCAGGGTATCCACCAAACCATGCGAATTTATTTTCGTCCCAGCCAAATGCGTTATGCATTTCAATAAAAGACCAATGACCAAGGTAAGTAGTTTCAAATCTGCCAGCTAATGATTCTGTTAATCCTTTCTGAAGCAGTAACCTTGATGAACCTAAAAGAATAACTTTAATCTGAACATTGTTACGACTGTCTTCATCCCAAAGTAATTTTACTGTTTCGCTCCAGTTTTCAACTTTTTGTATTTCGTCTATTACAAAAATAAAGTCTTTAGCACCCGATTTTTTAAATTTAATTCGTGCAATTTCCCATTGTTGCTCAATCCAAATCCATTTCGAAGCTGTAGCCCCGTCTGCCGAAACAAAATAATATGGATTTTTTACTTTTTTTAAAAGTTGAGTAATTAATGTTGTTTTGCCAACTTGACGTGGTCCCATAAGGACTTGAATAAAGCGTCTTTGTTCTTTAAGACGCTTTCCAAGTACCTGAATTTCATGTCTTTCAAAAGCCATATACAAATTACTAATTATAATGAGTAAAATTACTAATTGTTTTTAATAAACCAAAATATTTTTGAATAATAATTAAAAGGATACCCGGTTATTGTAATTAAAATTTATAAATTTGTAATAAATTATAAAAAATGAAAAATATTAACAAATTGATTTTATCAGTTATAATTGTGTTAATTGTTACAAATACAAAAGCACAAAAATCTTATCACACCGATTCAATTGATGTAATAAATTATAACATTAATCTGAACATAACAGATTTTACTAATCAACTTATTTCAGGTTACACGGGAGTTAAATTAATTCCAAAATATAACAATTTACACAACATTCAATTAGATTTATTGTCATTTGTTATTGATTCAATTAAAGTTAATAACATTATGCAAAGCACTTGGAATTACAACGACACATTACTTACTATACCTTTAAGTCAGCCCGCTGACATTTCCGACACATTATCAGTTTCGGTATTTTATAATGGTCATCCTCAGGAAGACCCGGGAGCAAATCACTGGGGTGGTTTTAAATGGTCGGGCAATGCAGCTTATAATTTAGGAGTTGGTTTTGAAGCAATACCACATAATTTTGGACGATGCTGGTTTCCTTGTAACGATAATTTTGTTGACCGTGCAACATACAATTTTTGGATTAAGGTTAATAAAACATTACAACATGTTGCAGTATGTAATGGCACATTATTAGATGTTGATTCTATTAATGCAGGTGCCGGTTTAACCGAATATCACTGGAAACTGTCAGACGAAATACCTACTTATCTTGCAACGGTAGCTGTTGATAAATATACTTTAGTACCAGATACTTTCGCTGGTATATTAGGACAAATACCTATTCAGCTTTGGGTTCGTACTGCCGACACATTAAAAGCAAAAAACACATTTGTAAATTTAAAAAGCATTATCTCATTATTCGAAAGTAAATTTGGCGCATATCGTTGGGAACGAGTTGGATACGTTGGAGTCGATTTTAATGCAGGTGCAATGGAACATGCTACTTCAGTAGCTTTCCCAAATCTTTGTATTACAGGTAATACTGCTTACGAAGAACTTTACACTCACGAACTTTCACATTCGTGGTTCGGAAATTTAATAACTTGCAGTACAGCTCAAGATATGTGGATTAACGAGGGTTGGGCTACATTTTGCGAAATGGTTTATGAAGAAGCATTTATGGGAACCTCAAACTTTGTTAATAATAAACGCACTAAATTAAATAAAGTATTAAGGTATAATCAAATAGAAGAGGGTTGTTACGTTACACTTAATCAGGTTCCCGATAGTATTACTTATGGTTCAACCGCTTATGATAAGGGCGGTTTAGTAGTTCAAACACTACGTTCTTATTTAGGCGATAGCTTATTTTATATATGTGTGAAAGATATGCTCGAAACATATAAATTTAAAGATATGAGTTCAGAGCAAATGCGCGATTATTTAAGTGTTCGTTCAGGAATAGATATGTCAGGATTTTTTAATAGTTGGGTTTTTACTCCCGGATTTCCACATTTTTCGGTTGATTCGTTTGAAGTCGTTTCAAATACACCAAATTACGATGTAACTGTATATGCCCGCGAAAAAATGCGTGGGCGAACAATTTATTCAAATAACAACCGTCTTGAAATAACTTTTATGGATAGTTTGTGGAATAAAACTTCTAAAATAATTGAAATTTCGGGTGGAACAGGTATGGCTACGTTTTCAATTCCATTTAATCCTTTATGCGTATTTATGGATTTGTACGAAAAAACTGATGATGCTACAAGCGATATTTACAAAACTATTAAAAACATTGGTTCTCTAACTTTCGACCAAACTTATTTTTCGGGTAATGTAACATCAGTTTCAGATTCTGCATTTATTAGAGTCGAGCATAATTGGGTAGCTCCCGACGATTTTATAACTCACATTCCAGGTGTTCTGATTTCACGCGAAAGATATTGGAAAATTGATGGAATAATTCCAAGCAGCTTAGTTATGACAGGTAAATTTTATTACAATAAAACTACTACTGCAAGTGGTTATTTAGATAATCAATTAATTACAAATGTTGCCGATTCCCTTGTTTTATTATACAGAAAAGGCACATGGGACGATTGGAAAATTATTCCGCATACCCTTATAGGAAACGACAACAATGGTTATATAAAAACAGATACTGTAAAAAAAGGCGAATATACATTAGGTATCAGAGATTGGCAAATTTATAATAGTACAGGAATGCTTTATATGAATATCAATAATGAAATTAAAATAATTCCCAATCCTGCAAATAAATCGTGTACAGTTAAATATGATTCAACTAATGGGGACCAACTTAATTTAATTAACTTTAATGGGCAAATTGTTAAAACAATTAATATTGAAAATAACAATGAAATAAATCTCTCACTATCAAATATAGATAAAGGTCTGTATTTTATTCAAATAAACAGAAGAAATGGAGAAAGTATAGTTAGTAGAATAGTTGTTAATTAGCATAATACATTAGCGGTTTTATTTATACCAAAAATTGAAATGTTGATTTATAAAAATAAAAAAATATTTTTTTTATTGATTTTAATTTTAATTTCTTCGAATATATATACTCAAGATTTAAAAATTATTGACTCGTTAAATAAAGTTATAATCATTTCAAAAGATATTAAAACTAAAATAGATTGTTACAATTTAATTGCTAAAGAATATATAACTAATTCAGCTTTTGACAGTATAAATTTTTATGCTAAAAAAGCTCTTGATTTATCAAAACAAATTAATTATGATAAAGGCATTGGAACAAGTTATTCTAATATAGCTGCAATAGAATACGATAAAGGAAATAACGATAAAGCTTTAGAGTTATATTCAATTGGATTAAGATATTTCAGAAAAGCAAATTTTGATATAGGAATAGCAAGAATTTATACTTCATTAGGTAATATTTATATTAATTCGGGTAATTATTCAAAAGCTCTTAATACTTACATCAACTCGCAGAAAATAATTGACAAACTATTAGATAAAGATTCTTCTTCAATCAATTTAAACCAAACAAAAGCCAATAATTTAAATAATCTTGGAAATGTATATTTCTATTTGAATAACTATGACGAAGTATTAATTTATTATTTTGAAGCTTTTACTCTTTATAAAAAAATAAATGATAAAGCTGATATGGCAAATGCATTAAATAATATAGGGTTAATTTATCGTGTTAAGGGAGAAACAGAGAAGTCTATTGATTTTAGAATGAAAGCTTTAGAAATTTTTAAAGAATTAAATAACATTGAGGGATTAGCTTATTGCAATATGGGATTAGGTAACTTATATTATGAAAGCAATCAACATGACAAATCAATAAATTTTTTCAATCAGGCATTAAAATACTTTAGACAAATGGATTCCAAAAAAGGAATCATAATGATTTATGTTAATTTCAGCGAAATATTTGCTCAACAAAAGCTTTTCTCAAAATCAATTGCATATTTAGATACAAGTTTAAAATTGTCATTTGAAATTGGTAGTAATGATTTAAGAAAAGATATTTATAAAACTTATTCTGAAATTTATAAAAACAAAATGAATTATAAGTTATCATTAGAATATCAAACACTATATATAAACCTAAAAGATAGTATTTTAAATAATGATAATCAAAAGATTATAGCAGACATTCAAACAAAATATGATACTGAAAAGAAAGAAAAACAAATATTATTATTTAAACAGGAAAAAATTATTCGTGAAGCCGATTTATTAAAAAAATCTAAAGAAGTTCAAAAACAAAAATTTATAATTTATACATTTATTTTTGGATTTATTATAATTATAATATTTTCTACATTGTTATATAAACAATTTCATGAAAAGAAAAAAGCATATACTCAATTAGAAATTAAAAATTCTGAAATTCTGCAAAAAAATGAAGAAATTTCTACCCAACGCGATGAAATAGAAGCCCAACGCGATGAAATTACAACTCAACGCGATTTGGTAACAATTCAAAAAGAACACATCGAAGAAATCCATAAAGAAGTTACCGACAGCATTAATTATGCAAAACGAATACAGGAAGCTGTTTTGCCTGTGAGCGATTCATCAAGGTCAATACTTGGCGAACATTTTATTTTATTTAAACCAAAAGATATTGTTTCGGGTGACTTCTACTGGGCAACTCAAATAACAACAATGGGGCATGCTCCATTAACAACAAGGGGGCATGCCCACTTGTTAATTGTTGCAGTTGCCGATTGCACTGGTCATGGTGTACCAGGTGCATTTATGAGTATGCTGGGAATTAGTTTTCTAAATGAAATTGTGCTGAAAGAAGAAGTCCGTAAAGCAAATCAAATATTAAATCATTTAAGAAAAGAAATTATCAATGCACTTCAGCAAAAGGGAATTAGCGGTGAACAGAAAGACGGAATGGATATTTCACTGCTCGTTGTTAATACCGAAACAAAAGAGTGCCAGTGGGCAGGAGCTAATAATCCGCTTTATATAGTAAGCAGTATGCAGTCAGCCTTCGGCAATGAAATGCACGAACTGCCAACTGCCACTGCCTCCTGCCAACTATATGAGTTAAAGGGCGACAAAATGCCCATAGCCATTTACGAACGTATGGATGACTTTACAAACCACGAATTTACTCTGCAAAAAGGCGATTGTGTTTATTTGTTTAGCGATGGGTATGCCGACCAGTTTGGTGGACCAAAAAGCAAAAAATTTATGTACAAACAATTAAAAGAATTACTTTTAATAAATTGCCAGAGACCAATGCAAGAGCAAAAAGAAACATTAGATGTAGCTATCGGAAAATGGAAAGGTGAAAAAGAACAAATAGATGATATTACTGTATTAGGTATAAAAATTTGATTCTAATTAAGGCAGATGCAAAAACTTATACTTACAATTTATTTTAGCTTATTATTCATAATTACTAATTCGTATTGCTTTTCGCAGAATACTGAAAAAAGTAGTAAGCAAAGTCGAACTATAGATTCATTACTTAATATCCTTAAAACTACAAAAGAAGATACAATTAAAGTAAGAACTTTTAATAAACTTTTTTTAGCCTATGAATTTGAAGATAGTAAAAAGGCTAAAGGGTTTGTAGATATGGCACTAATCTTATCTAAAAAGATTAATTATAAAAATGGTCTGGCTGATTCTTATATTTATTTAGGTTATTACTTTGAAGATATTTGTAATTATCCTGAAGCAATTGAGAATTATTCAGCTTCTTTGAAAATATGCGAAGCAATGGGAGATAAATTTGGTATTGCTATTTCATATAATAATATTGGTAATATGTATTCTAATCAAGGTAAATACCCTGAAGCATTAAAAAATTATTTTGCTAGTTTAAAGATAAATGAAGAATTAAAAGATCAAGAAGGAATATCAAATTGTTATAATAATATTGGAATTATTTACAGAAAACAAAAAAATTATTCTGAGGCTTTAAAAAATTATCTTGCTTGTTTAAAAATAAAAAAAGAAATGAGCGACAAGAAAGGCATTGCTAGTTTATATAATAATATTGGATTAATTTATTTTTATCAAAATAAATATTCTGAGGCATTAAACAATTATTATATTTCATTAAGAATGTCAGAAGAATTAGAAGATGATAATCGTATTGGCAATGCATATAACAATATTGGAGGTGTATTTTATGAACAGAAAAAATATAATGATGCATTAACAAATTACTTTGCTTCCTTAAAAATAGGAGAAAATATTCATGATAAAGTAAGCATTTCAAGCTCCTTGGTTAATATTGGTGATGTTTATACAACCCTAAAGAAATATAACGAAGCAAAAGATTACCTGATTAAAGCAAAAGAATTATCAGCAGAAATAGGATATATAGAAAATTTGAGAATTACTTATTATTGTTTATCTACTCTTGATAGTTCTAAAGCAGATTATAAAGGAGCGTACGAGAATCATAAATTATATATATTATATCGTGATAGTTTAGATAATGAAGAAACCAGAAAAAAAACTATTCAAACTCAAATGACATATGAATTTGAGAAAAAAGAAGCTGTCGCTTTTGCTGAACATAAAAAAGAGTTAGAAAACCAAAAAGCCCTGGCTAAAGAAAAAAGCAGAAAACAGAACATTGTTATATTGTTTGTTGTTTCGGGTCTGTTGTTGGTATTAATTTTTGCAGGATATATTTTCCGTTCATTAAGAATTACCAAAAAACAGAAGAAAACTATTGAGGAACAGAAGGTCGAAGTAGATATGAAAAACCTGCAACTTAATCAGCAAAACGAAGAAATAAGAACCCAACGCGATGAAATAGAAGCCCAGCGAGATGAAATTACAACTCAACGCGATTTGGTAACAATTCAAAAAGAACATATCGAAGAAATTCATAAGGAGGTTACCGACAGTATTAATTATGCAAAACGAATACAGGAAGCTGTTTTACCTGACCTCTCCCTAACCCTCTCCAAAGGAGAGGGGAAAAGCCCTTCCCTTTGGGGAGGGTTGGATGGGGCTTTTATACTTTTCAAACCAAAAGATATTGTGTCGGGCGATTTTTACTGGACAACTCAAATAACAACAATGGGGCATGCCCCCTTGTTAATTGTTGCAGTTGCCGACTGTACCGGACACGGTGTTCCGGGTGCCTTTATGAGTATGCTTGGAATTAGTTTTCTAAATGAGATTGTACGAAAACAAGAAGTAACACAAGCTAACCATGTATTAAATGAAATTAGAAAAGAAGTAATTAACGCTTTACAACAAAAAGGTGTTAGTGGTGAACAAAAAGATGGAATGGACATTTCGTTGCTCGTTGTTAATACTGAAACAAATGAATGTCAGTGGGCTGGAGCTAATAATCCGCTTTATATAGTAAGCAGTAGCCAGTCAGCGGTAAGCAGTATGCAGTCAGCCTTCGGCAATGAAATGCACGAACTGCAAACTGCCACTGCCTTCTGCCAACTATATGAGTTAAAGGGCGACAAAATGCCCATAGCCATTTACGAACGTATGGATGACTTTACAAACCATGAATTTAAAATCTCAAAAGACGATTGTCTCTATCTCTTTAGCGATGGCTTTGCCGACCAGTTTGGTGGACCCAAAGGCAAAAAATTTATGTATAAACAATTTAAGGAAATTTTGCTCACAAACTCTCAAAAACCAATGCAAGAGCAGAAAGAAATTTTAGAAAAAGCTATAAATGAATGGATTGGTGTTGGTGAACAAATAGATGATATTACTGTATTAGGCATTAAAATATAACTCATTAAATTATGGAATTATATACTCATAATTATATCGGTCGAAGAGTTTTAGAATCGAAATTGGGTCATCAGTTTGCAAAATGTCAATTTTCTTTTTTATTGCTATTACGTTAGAATAATAATTGTTAGGAGTATATGACATAATGTATAATCCTTTTTTGTGGGCGCTATCTGCATCAATTTCGAAATTTTCCATTTGTGTGCAAATTCCAAAAAACGAATTATTTATACAAGTGTCAATGTTTGCTTGGCTTACAACACCAGATAAAAAAAGTTTGTTTGTAAATCCTAACTGTCTGGCTTTTCTTAAATATTGTGCATTGCCTTCAATAAAAACATTATCGCTCACATTGTATTTATCACAAATTCTTTTTATTGCTCTTAAAAGTTGATTTTGATACTCTTCGGGGTCTGCTACTAAATAGTCAATTTTACTGTCGAACGAAAAATATAAATTTGCAAGATTGTGTATATTGTTAAAAACATCATCAACTGAGCTAATAAAAATATTATTCTCTAAAGCATAATATTTGCATTGTTTTATTTCTGCCCATGTAGATTCGTAAATTCTTCCATTGCAGGTAGTTGTTGAATTAAGTTCACCATCGTGAAAAAAAACTAAAATGCTATCTTTTGTTATTTGAACATCAACTTCGCAACCATCGGCACCAATTCCAATAGCTGGCACAATTGATTCATAAGTATTGCCTGGTTTTTTATAATACGAGCCCATACCTCTATGTCCAAGTATCATTATTTTGCTTCCAAAATAAGTATCGTCGGAGTTGTTTCTTTTTTCGCAACTAACAATAAATAATATTGAGAACATTGTTATGAAAAAAGCAAATGTTTTTTTAATATTAGAATGCATATCCGATTTTTAAATTAGAAACCCACCAGAAGTTACAATTAGTACTTGTCCATTGTGCATCTAATGACTTGATTGAAATTCGCCCGTTTTCAGACACATAATTAAATACTTTAGTTAAAAAAGATGTTTTTATTTCTAATGAAAAATGTTTTCCAAATTGATTTTCATATCCCAAACTTAATCCAACGCCTAATTTATTTTGATTATAACTATCGGAGTATCTGTCATTTGTTTGGGAATTATAATAAGTTAACTCTTTTTTGTAATAACCAAAATCTAATACTATACTCGAAAAAAGTTTTTCGTTAGGATGATTTTTGAATGTATAAAAGTAATAATTATAACTTGGAATAATATGAAATCCAATTATTAAAACATCCTGTTCAATTGAATACAAACCTTGTTGTTGATTAAAAAAATCGTAATATTTTATAAATTTATATTTATCGTAAAGTCCTGCATCAATATAACAACTTACAGATGATTTTTTTAAAAATTCTTGTTCGTATTCACATCCAACTCTTATTTGAACACGGTTATCAAAAAAATCGTTATATAGTGGCAATAAATCAATTTTTATGGATTTTTTATATAGCAAACTATCGGATTTTTCTTGTGAAAACGATTGTAAAATGAAACCCGAAATAATTGCTATCATTATTAAATATTTCGCAAAAAATAAATTGTAAATATTTTGAATTTTTATCATTGTTAGTTTAGTGTAAATTGTTATTGTTAATTCAATAATTTAATTCAAAAATAAACAATAACAGATAATAAAACAAAGTGATGAAATTATTTTAATCGTCATTTTTCGTTGCCTCAAGATGACAATTGATACTCGAAACGGATTAATATTTGTGCAAAGTCATTTAGTCTTTCTCAAATACAATGCTGATTAGGTTCTCGAAGTATGACTATAAATTAATCTAACTTAAGCACTGCTAAAAATGCCGATTGTGGTACTTCTACCGAGCCAATTTGTCGCATTCTTTTCTTTCCCTTTTTCTGTTTTTCGAGTAATTTGCGTTTACGCGAAATGTCACCACCATAACATTTTGCAATAACGTCTTTTCTTAAAGGTTTAACAGTTTCGCGGGCAATAATTTTAGTACCAATAGCAGCTTGTATGGCAACTTCATATTGCTGACGAGGTATAAGTTCTTTTAATTTTTCGCACATTCTTCGTCCAAACGGATAGGCGTTATCGAAATGTATTAAAGTAGAAAGTGCATCAACCTGTTCGCTATTTAAAAGTATGTCGAGTTTTACTAATTTTGAAAGTTTGTAAACTGTTGGGTGATAATCGAATGAGGCGTAACCCTTAGAAATACTTTTAAGTTTATCATAAAAATCGAAAACAATTTCGGCAAGTGGCATTTCGAAAGTAAGCTCAACTCTGTTAGTTGTTAAATAATTTTGACTTTGTAAAATACCGCGTTTATCAATACACAAATTCATTATTGCACCAACATATTCGGTTTTTGTAATTACCTGAGCTTTTATGTATGGTTCTTCAATGTAATCAATATAAGTAGGAGCCGGCAAACCCGAAGGATTGTGCACATCAATAGTTTCGCCTTTTGTTGTAACAACTTTATATGAAACATTCGGTACGGTAGTTATAACATCCATGTCAAACTCACGATAAAGTCTTTCTTGCACAATTTCCATGTGAAGCAACCCCAGAAAACCACCACGAAAACCAAAGCCAAGTGCAGCCGATGATTCGGGAATAAATGTTAACGAAGCATCATTTAACTGTAATTTTTCGAGCGATGCACGTAATTCTTCATATTCATCTGCATCAACAGGATAAATACCTGCAAAAACCATAGGTTTTACATTCTCGAAACCAGCTACAACACTTGAGCAGGGGTTTTCAAAATGAGTAATTGTATCGCCAACCTTTACTTCTTTGGCATTTTTAATTCCCGAAATAATGTAGCCAACATCGCCGGTACTTAAAGTATCTTTTGGTTTAAGTTTTAATTTTAATACTCCTATTTCATCGGCATGATAATCATTTGCAGAATGAACAAATTTAACATGTTCACCTGTTTTAAGTGTTCCATTAATTATTCTGAAATATGCAATAATTCCTCTAAATGAATTAAAAACAGAATCAAAAATCAATGCTTGTAATGGACCATCTGGATTTCCTTTAGGAGCAGGAATTCGTTCAATAATTGCTTCTAAAACATTTTGCACACCATCCCCTGTTCTTGCACTTACTTCTAAAATTTCTTCACGTTTGCAACCTAACAAATCAACAATCTGGTCTTTAACTTCATCGGGCATTGCCGAAGCCATATCCATTTTATTAAGAACAGGAATTACTTCAAGATTATGGTCAATTGCCTGATATAAATTTGAAATAGTTTGTGCCTGAATTCCTTGTGTGGCATCAACAACTAATAAAGCACCTTCGCATGAAGCAATTGCACGTGAAACCTCGTAACTAAAATCAACGTGTCCAGGAGTGTCAATTAAATTAAGAATATATTTTTTGCCTTCATATTCGTAATTCATCTGAATAGCATGACTTTTTATTGTAATTCCGCGTTCACGTTCAAGTTCCATGTCATCTAAAACCTGAGCTTGCAGGTCTTTTCCTGTAACAGTTCCGGTAATTTCTAACAAACGGTCGGCAAGAGTACTTTTTCCATGGTCAATATGTGCTATAATGCAGAAATTACGAATATGTTCCATTTAATTTATTAAAATTTAAGAATTGCAAAGATAGTATTTTGAAACAAAGAAAAAAGCTTACATAAAACATTTATACATACTACTAATATATATATTTAAAGTGCAATAGATATTAAATAAAAAATTATGCACGTTGTTTTATTTTTGTAAAGTTAAAATATTTATTGTAGGTTTGAAAAAAAATATGTCAGCAGAAAACGGCTCATTAAAAGCAATATTTTTTGCTCTTGGCGGAAATTTAGCTATAGCAATTATTAAATCTATTGTTGCAACAGTAACTTCAAGTACTGCATTGCTTGCAGAAGCAATTCATTCTTTTGCAGATTGTTCAAATCAAATCTTTTTGCTGATAGGAAATAAAAGGTCGGCAAAAAGACCAACAGAACAACATCCTTTTGGGTTTGGAAAAGAAGAATATTTTTGGGGTTTTATGGTCGCTATATTATTGTTCTTTGTAGGAGCAGTATTTTCAATATATGAAGGTGTTCACAAACTTTTTAATGCTTCTGAAATTAATTATGTTTATTGGTCATTTGGAGTTATAATTATTTCAATTTTAATTGAAACAAAATCGTTTTTTATTGCAAAATCGGAATTTAACAAAAAGTACAAAGGGGTAAAACTTTATAGAGCTTTAAAAGAATCAACCGACACAAATTTATTTGTTATTTTAATGGAAGATTTTGCTGCTTTGTTGGGATTAACTTTTGTTTTAATTTCAACATTGTTAGCCTGGTTGTTTAATCCAATTTTTGACGCAATAGGCAGTATATTTGTTGGTTTATTACTCGCTAGTGTTTCAATATTTTTAAGTAACGAGTTAAGAAAATTAATAATTGGCGAAAATATTACAAGAGATTTAAGAAATAAATTAAAAACAAAAGTTGCCGAAAATCCAATTATTAATCATGTAAACAACATTAATGCTATGGTTATTGGCAGGAGTCGTTATTTACTCATTGTTTCGGTTGATATTGAGAATAATGTTTTGGCTGGCGAAGTTGAAGTTCAGTTAAATGAAATAAGAAATGATTTAATTGCAATTAGTCCCGAAATTCTTTTTGTTTATATTGATGTTAGAAACACAAATAGAAGTACTTGTTAAAAATTATTCGCTATAAATTCCTTAAATTAAATTGCAAAGAAGTCAATGTTTTGTGTTTTTTATTTGCCACGATTGGTTCCGATAGTAGCCGATACCACCCGAAGTTCAAGGAAGGGACGAACCAATTAAAACAAAAAAAATATTTTTAATGTTTAATCGGATTTAAATAATTTTGACTAATTTTGTCAAAACAAAATATGGCAAATGAGTAATTTTGGTGATTTAATAAAAAAGGAAAGAATTTTAAAATCTTTATTATTAAGACAAGTTGCTGCTGTAATAGATATTGATCAATCAATTATAAGCAAATTTGAAAATGGAGAAAGAAAACCAACAAAAGAACAAGTGTTAAAATTTGCAAAGTATTATAAACTTGATTTAAAAGTATTACTTATTGCTTGGTTAAGTGATAAAGTTATTTATGAATTAAAAGATGAAAAATATGTTATAGAAGCACTAAAGGTAGCGGAAAAAGAAATAAAATATGTTCAAAAAAGAAAATAATAATATGAATTGGCAAGATAAAGTTATTCAAACAATCAAGAAGTCAAAAGACAAGGTCGTTGAAATTGACCCTGAAAAAAAGTCTGTAATCTATAATAAAATCAATAACCCTCGGAACATAAAGGTTATCACAGGTGACGAGGAACTTGTACGAGCTTATTTAATTAATCATTTAGTGAATGACCTAGATTACAGCCCTGAATTAATTGATATTGAAGTTGAATACGACATAGGCAGGCCTGCCGTAAAAAAAGCGAGAATCGACATTTTGATTAAGGATAGCAAAAATAAAGTTTTTTTCTTTATTGAAGTCAAAGCGCCTACCAAATGGGAAAACGACAAACAGTTTATTGAAGGACAACTATTCAAATTAGCAAAAATGCAGCCTGAAAGCAAATACCTTGTTTATTATACTCTCAATTTTAAAAGTGAAGAATTGGTTGATCAAGCACTTATTATTGATTACTCTAAATACAAAGAATTTGAAATTTGGGATGAAGAAGGAAGACCTACTATTTCAAATGAACTTTCTGCGGGTTACGGTATTCCAAGAAAACCGCCTTATATCAAGGGTGATAAAAAGCATGGTTTGCGAACTAACTTTACTCATGAAGAAATATTAAGTCTTAGCCGAAATCTGCATAATGTTTTGTGGGGCGGTGGTGGTACTACTGATACAGAAGTATTTAATTCTTTAGTTAATGTTATCCTTGCTAAAATACAAGACGAAGACGAAAAGAAAAAAGGTGAACAATACGAATTTCAAATTTTCAGATTTGATGATGGGAAAGGCAATACTGAAATTGAAAAACAGGAAAAAGTTTTTGACAGAATAAATACTCTCTACCGCAGAGCTCTTGATAAAAAACTCAACATCAAAGATCAAAATAAACTTGCTAAAACTTATGTAATCAATGAAGAAAAATTTCCTCTTTCAAAATTGATTTATACAGTTCAGCAGTTAGAAGATATTTCATTTATTGATGGACGCAGTCAGGTTGATGGTACAGATATTTTAGGAGACTTTTTTGAAAATATTACAAGAGATGGTTTTAAGCAAACAAAAGGACAGTTTTTTACTCCAATAAATGTAGTGCAGTTTATTCTTTACGCATTAAACCTCGATCAACAAGCAATAGAAAAAATGAATGAAGATCAAACCTTGCCTTATATCATTGACCCATCCTGTGGGAGTGCTACGTTCTTAATTGAAGCAATGAAGCTGATAACAAAGGAACTTAAATATAAGCAACATGAGAAACTTGATTCCAGTAGTCAAGTGGAACGTTGGTATAATACACATTTTTCTTCTGCTTATGAAAATTCTTGGGCAAAAACATTTCTTTATGGTGCAGATATGAATTTTGATTTAGGTACAGCAGCTAAAGTAAATATGATTCTGCATGGTGATGGTTCAGCCAACTTATTTGTTCAGGATGGTTTACTTCCTTTTATTATGTACACTAAATCTGCTGAAGGAACAAATATATTAGTACTCCAAGAACCAGAGGAATTGTACGGAAATAAAAATACAAACGGTCGTTTTGATGTTGTTATCAGTAATCCACCATTCAGCGTTGATTTGGATAATGTTACAAAACAAAAAGTAGAAAGAACATTTATCTTTCATAGAAAGAAAAATTCCGAAAATCTATTTATTGAAAGGTATTACCAGCTACTTAAAGAAAATGGAAGGCTTGGCATTGTATTACCAGAAAGCGTTTTTGATACTACAGAAAACAAGTATATCCGTCTTTTCCTTTTTAAATTTTTTAAAATTAAAGCGGTTGTGAGTCTGCCACAAATCACCTTTGAACCTTTTACATCCACAAAAACAAGTTTGCTTTTTGCACAGAAAAAAACAAGTACTGAAGTTGTTGAATGGAATACAACTTGGGATAAATATAGAAGCGAATGGGGTAAATTAAATACCCGTATTAATAACTATGTGTCTGTTCTTGTAAAAGGCGAAAAGAAAGAAAAATATCCTTCAATAAAAGACGATAACGAAACCTTAATTCGTACAAATATTAAACGTTTCTTAAAAGATTATCTTGAACCCAAAGATGAGGGCTTGCCTATAAAGGACTTACTTATTAAATATGAATCTGAAATAGCATCTGTCAGTGAAATTGATAAAGATGTTATTGATTTATTCGGGCAATGTAATACATGGTGGATATTTGGCGAAGCAGCAAAGCATTTCAATGATTCAATTTTCATGGCAGAAGCCGAAAATGTCGGTTATAAAAGAACAAAGCGGGGTCCCAAGCCAATGCCTAATGATTTGTTTGATATTGAGGCAGCACCTTTGTTTTTAGATACAGATTCCGTTTTGCAATATTTTACGAATATTATAAAGGATTTAAAAGCACTTGTTTCAGAATCAGAAAAAGTAGTCTCACTTCGTAAAAAGAAAAACGCAGACAAAGAAGATAAATGGAATAAAAACGGTAATGACGATAAGGAACTTGAAAAAGAAGAAAAGAAATTGGAATCTTTAAAAGTTGCATTTAAACAAGCTGAAGATGATAAAACAAAAGTTACAGCTACAGTTAAAAAATATTATAATGAAAATAAATTGAAGGAAAAATTCCGTGAAAGAACAAACAAAGAATTGGTTGATATTTTTTCAACGGGCATACTGAATCAATGGAAAAGCGATGATGTTCTGCTTCGCAATAAAGAAAAAATAAAAATTCTTGATCATTTTAGGCAAACTGTGAAATGGGAATAAATGTTTTTTATATTACTCAATCTGATTTACTTGCAGATAATGATTTTCGCTGTGATTGTAAATTCTTTTCATTTTGGTCTAAATCTAAATGGAATTTCCTTGATAATCCATTAAGTAAAGCCCTGTCAATTTCCCTAAATGAAGTTCTTATTCCATCCTATTCAAATTTTTATTTTGAAGAAGATAAAGAATATAAAGGTATTCCAACTGGCAAAGAGTATTTGGACGAGCATGGTTTTATTATTTCTTATCAAAATATCACTCAAGAAAATAAACCCGATAGATTAAAGTACTCTGCAAATAAAGAACATGTTTTAATTTCAAGTTTACGTGGGGCAAAATCACCAGCATTGAATTTTGATTACGATATAAGTAACTATGTTTTTTCAAATGGTTTTTATATATTCAAAGTTAAAGAAGGTTGGAACATTAAGTTTATTCTTCATTTACTACGAAGTAATTGGCTTAAAGCAGCAATCGACAATAATATATATAGAGGTATTGGTATATCAGCTTATAAAGAAACTGATTTACTAAAAATTCGTTTACCATTCATATCAATAGAAATTCAAAATGAGTGTGCAGAACAAATTTTACCTATTGAACAATCTATTTTTGAATTAAAAAGTGAAATCAAATCAGATTCAGCAATTATTAATGATGTTTTTTCACGCTGTTTTAGTTGGGATTTAAGCAAATTTGAAGAATTAAGGCAAATACACATTATTAATACACCATTTGCAGTTTTTGCAAATAATCTGGATGTCCGTTTCAGTTTCAAATTTCACAATAAAGCAGGTGAATATGTAATGTCAGTTTTAAAAACTCAAACCTCGAAACGAATTAAAGATTACACAGCAGAAGATATTACACTTGGAAAAGGAATTTCACCTTCGGATTATGATGAAAACGGTGAACAATATTATGTTTCAATGGCAGATATTAAAAATTGGCGATTTGAACCCGAAGAAGCAAAAAAAGTTTTTCAGTCATATTTTAATGCAAATCCTAACAAGCGAATAGCCATCAATGACATTATTATGGCTCGTTCCGGTGAAGGTACTATCGGTAAAGTAGCTATAATTGATAATGATGAAAACGAAGGTGTTTATGCTGATTTTACTATGCGTATCCGTCTAAAAAATTACAATCCTCTTTTTGCATACTACTATTTCAGAACTGATTTTTTCCAGCATCTTATCTATACGCATAAAAAAGGTTTAGGCAACAATACTAATATTTTTCCAAGTCAAATACAAGAATTTCCCATTCCTGAATTAACCATAAAACAACAGGAAAATATTGTTTCTGAAATAAAAGCATCCATTGACGCACAAAGAGAAATAGAGAAACAGATACAGGAAAAACAACAGGAAATAAGTAAAATAATTATAGATGCAATAAAAAGTTAAACTTGATAACCCTTGAACAAATATTAAAAGATGAATTTGCTGATGTTAACCTTGATGAAATTACTCAGGTTTTATCTTCTCATTCATTACTCGAACCTATAAACACTTCTATCAAATTAATAAACACGCATCTTAAAAATAAAAACCTCGAAATAAAGCACATTGGCAACATTCTGTTATCTCATATCGCAAGTTCTGTACTTATCCGGTCAAATGAATATTTACGTTCCCTCAATAATAAAAAGTGTTCCTCAGATGCAGATTACCTTGCTTATATACTTGGTCATATTTTCCGGCGTTTATTTGAAATGATTATTTCAATAATTCCCCCAGCAATCAGGGAATCTTTTTCAAAATGTCTGTATATTTCATTACAGGAAACCTGCGTTATGTACAAATATGATTTTATCAAATTAATACAATTTTTAAATATCAATGCTTCTGCAAATGAAAGGGTGGCATTTCAAAAATCAACTTCTTTAATAAGTCCTGCTCAAAATTTAATTGCTCAGGTTCCGGGCTATATCTGGCTTGGCAAAGAAGAAAATTTTCCATTGTTCATCAAAACTGTCGAAGAACTTCAAATCTGTTACGATTGTCAAAAGTTTGAAGCCCTTTTTCAATCCCCCACCGATAATCTTGCCATCCCTTTAAATACAAAGCGTTCAAGTTTTGTTATGCAGTTTTTTGCTTTTTTAAACAGCAAACGCTTTGTTTCTTATTACGGTTGTGGGGGCTTTTATCAGGTACTGCAATATCATGTATTTGATTTTGACAGCATTTTTTTACAGTACAAAACACCGCAGCGTAAAATTGGCTCTTTACACTTTCATTCATCATTTAATGCAAATCGCACAAAATTTAAAACCCTTTTCTCCAATATAAAATGAAAGTCTTGTCATCCACCTTGTCATTTACCTCGTCATCCGGAGACAACTGCTTTTGCAGTTATTATGCTTTATATTTTTGTTCTGTTAATTTTAAAATCTATAATTATGAGTTATGCTGAACATTTTGTAATCGCAAACAATCTGCAACCCGCTGACGCCATTCTTTTAAAGAAAAAATTCGTTGGCATGTTCAATCATTTCGCAGTTTATCTGGGCCGGGAAAAATATACGAATAAACCTCTTTTCGCCTCTAATTCTACTAAAGGCGTTGAAATAATAGAAGGTGAAGAAGTGAATCACTTTTTACAGACCCTTGAACCGGAAAAAATAGACAAGTTTTATGGAACCAACGAACAGCGAAATGAAGCTGTAAAAAGAGCATTTAGTAATAAATTTTCCAAAACATATAATTTGATATTCAATAACTGTGAGCATTATAAAAACTTCGTACAATTCGGCAGAAAATACAGTCGTCAGGTTGATAATGTCAGCAATGGTCTTTTGATGTGCGGAAGCGCTATTACAGTTACTGGTCTAGCAACACGAAGCACCAAAGCTGTTGGCTGGGGTTTATTTGCCCTTGCCCTGGGCGCTATAGGTAAGTTTGCTGCCGATAGAGATTAATTAAATCATTACAATATGAAAAAATCACACAGTAAACGAGGTGTTCAATACGAAAAATCGCAGTGTTCCAAACGTGGTGGTAAACACATTGGCGGTTCCGGTAAACCGGATTGTATTGTTGAAGGTAAAAAGATAGAAGTTAAAAACTGGAAAATTCCGGCACATATTGGTGTTGTAAAAAAAGCGAAGAAATCAGGGAACAAAATTATTGTTTCAAAAAGTGGTTTTTCATTACCTGCAAAGATTTTGGCCAAAAAGTACAAAATCAAATTAGAAAAGGGTAAGTAGTCAAATTAAAAGAGAATTCTAAGAAAAAAAATAAATAATTAAACAACGATTTTTTGTAATCACTAAAAATCAATTTAACTTGCAGATTAATTTAAAAAAATAACATTATGTACTTATTTTTTGATACCGAAACAACTGGAGTTCCTCGAAATTATAAAGCTTCAGTAGAAGATTCGAACAATTGGCCCCGCATGGTGCAAATTGCATGGTTGGTTTATAATTCAGATAAAATAAAAGTTGATGAGCAGCAATTTATAATTAAACCTGAAGGATATACTATTCCTAAAGAAGTGTCAAAATTACATGGAATTACTACTGAACGTGCAATAAATGAAGGAAAAGATTTGCAATTTGTTTTAAATTTATTTAATACTCAAATTGAAGAATCGCAATTTATTATTGCACATAACATTAGTTTCGATGAAAAAATTGTAGGAGCTGAATTTTTCCGAAAAAAAATAAACTCAAAACTTTTTAATAAACCGCATCTTTGCACAATGCACGCATCAACCAATTATTGTAAAATTCCTGGAAATTATGGCTATAAATGGCCTAAACTTCAAGAATTACACACAAAGCTTTTTGGTAGTAATTTTGAAGATGCACACAATGCAGCAGCAGATATTGAAGCTACTGCTAAATGTTTTTGGAAGTTACGTGATTTACATTTAATTTAATAACCAAGACTAAAAAAGATTGAAAAGACAATATTGATAAATTGCTAAATTGTTCTATTGCTGCTTAACAATGAAACAATTGAACAGTGAACAATGAACTTTTTTAAACATAGAACAATGAACATTTTCAATCTACTTCAATCTTAAAGTAAATTAACAAAATATAAGCAAATGAAAATATTACATACTTCTGATTGGCATTTAGGAAAATATCTTGATACATTTTCAAGGCACAATGAACAAATTGAAGTATTACAAGAAATATGCGAGATAACTAATACTGAAAATTCGGACGCAGTAATTATAGCTGGCGATTTGTTCGATACCTATAACCCTCCTACTGAATCAATAGAATTGTTTTACAAAATTTTAAAAAAAATATCAAATAACGGCAAACGTGCAATAATTGCAATTGCAGGAAATCACGATTCGCCCGACCGTATCGAAACACCCGACCCACTTGCGCGTGAATGTGGAATAATTTTTATTGGTTATCCTAACACAAAAGTTACTGAATTTGAGTTAGAATCGGGATTAAAAGTAATAAAATCGGAAGATGGATTTATTGAAGTAAAATTACCAAACATTACAGAACCATTACGAATTATTCATACTTCTTATGCAAACGAATTTCGACTAAAAACATATCTTGGAAATCAGGACAAAGAAGAACAATTACGTGATTTATTGGAAAACAAATGGAAACAAATTGCAAATATTTATTGTAATAATAAAGGTGTAAATATTTTACTTAGTCATTTGTTTTTTATTAAAGAAAATGGAATAAAACCTGAAGAACCTGAAAACGAAAAACCAATTTTGCACGTTGGCGGTGCTCAGGAAATATTTTCAAGCAATATTCCAGAACAAATGCAATATGTGGCTTTAGGGCATTTACACAGAAAACAAATTGTTGACAACGAACCTTGTCCAATAATTTATTCGGGAAGTCCATTGTCATACTCATTTGCCGAAACCGAACAAAAAAAATATGTTATTTCTGTTCAAATAAATTGCGGACAAAAAGCGATTGTTAAAGAAATTGAATTAACAAAGGGTAAAAAACTTTTAAGGCATAAAGCCGAAAGTATTGCAAATGCAATTGAATGGTTAAAAAATAATAAGGAATGTTTAGTTGAATTAACTATTGTTTCTGATACATATTTATCGGCAAAAGACAGAAAACAACTTGTAAATACACACAATGGAATTATAAATATAATTCCTGAAATAAAAAATAAGGAAATTTTAAATTACAATAATGCACAAATAGATATTTCAAAAAATATTGACGAACTTTTTAAAGAATATTTTATTCACGAAAAAGGTCAGGAACCTAACGAAAATATAATGAATCTATTAAAAGAAGTTTTATCGGAGGAGGCAGGCGAATGATTCCTGTTTCACTAACAATTGAAGGGTTATATTCCTATCAAAAAAAGCAAACAGTTGATTTTACAAAATTAACACGTGCAGGATTGTTTGGAATATTTGGTCAGGTTGGTAGCGGTAAATCCTCTATCCTTGAGGCAATTACATTTGCTTTATATGGCGAAACTGACAGATTAGATTCGAGAGATAATCGTAAATACAATATGATGAATCTGAAATCAAACGAAATGTTTATCGAATTTGTTTTCGTTACAGGTATTAATAACAACATGTACATGGCAACCGCAAAAAGTCGCCGTAACAGTAAAAATTTTGATGATGTAAAAACAATTGAACGCTTAGCATATAAATTTGAGAATAATGATTGGATACCAATTGAGTTAAATATTCTGGAAAATGTTATCGGATTAAGTTACGAAAATTTTAAACGTACTATAATTATACCACAAGGCAAATTTCAGGAATTTATTCAGTTAGGAAATAAAGACCGGACCCAGATGCTTAAAGAGCTTTTTAATCTCGGTAAATTTGAATTATACTATAAAGTTGCTGCTCTCGAAACAAAAAACAATGAAAAAACTCAAAACATAGATGGACAGTTGAAGCAGTTAGGCGAGATTAATCCCGAACAAATTGAAATACTTTCGAAGCATCATAGTTTAGCTAAAACTCAAATTGATAATTTAACACAAGAGTTAGAGTTAAAACAAAGTGAAGAAAGTAATTATAATCAATTAAAAATACTTTTCGATAAAAAGGGAGAGTCAGAAAAAACAAAAGCAGAAAAATTATTAAACAAAAATAATATAGAGAAGCTCGAAAACAATATAAAACAATATGAATATTGCACATTATATTTTAAAAATATTTTTGAAAAAAAAGAAGAATCAATAAAAGCAGTTAACAAATTGCAGACATTATTGGATTCAGACGAAAAAATATATAAATCAACTTTAAAAACCTTATCAGATTTAACTGCTAAATTTGAGAAAATAAAAGTTGAATTTGACAACAAAGAAATAACACTAAAGGAAATAGAAGAATTAAATAAAGTATGCAAAATTATTAAGCTCGAAATGGATTGCTCAGAAATTTCGGTTCGAGTAAAAAAAGGCGAAAAAATAAGCATCGAAAATTTAAAGAAAATAGAAAAACTTAAAGAAGAACAAGAAGAACTTAAAGAACAATTAAAAACGAAAAAATTGAAAATACCCGATATCGCAGAGCTTTCTAAAATAAAAGAATGGCACACACAAAACAATAATTTATTAAGCACATTGTCAGAAATTGAAAAGGAAATTTCATTACTAGAAAATGAAATACTACAAATTCTATCAGAATTAAAAAACATTTTAAAGTCAAATGAAAATTATAAAGTAGAAGATATAAGAGATTATTTAATAAAAGAAATTGAAGTAAATAAAAAGAAATTAGAATCTATAAACGATAAAATATATTCCTTAAATGTTCAAGTAGAATTAGAACAATGGGCAGATGAGTTATGTGATGGGGAACCATGTCCATTGTGTGGTTCGGAATATCACCCAAAAATACTTAATATTAAAAATGTCTCAAAAAAATTAGAAAATGCTCAGGAAAATAAAAAACTTTTTGAAAATAAAATAAATGAAATTGAAAATATTTTAAATAGTACAAATTTAATTTTTCAAAAATTTCAATTAAAATATGAACAAAAGGAAAAACTTTTGAAAAAGAAGTCTGAAATAAATAGCGAAATAGAAAAACAAAAAAAATTATATAATTGGGAAATACATAAAACCTATCAGGAAGTTGAAACCCAATTTGAATTAGCCGAAAAACTTACAGTTGAAATTGAAAAAATAGAAGTAATTATTGAAAAAAACTCAAAAGAAATAGAAAAAGAAATAAAAAATCAGGAAAAATATAAGGAAACTTTTGATAAGTTAAATCAGACATTAACAAATAACAAAAGTATTATAGAATTGCTGAAAACACAAATTGAGATTTTAGATGTTACAGATTATTTACATTCTGATATTGAACAAATACAAACAAAAATAAACAGTAAACAAACTATTGTAAAAGAAACTACTGATACATATAATAAACTCAATAAACAAATTGCAGAATTACAAAATACCTGCAGTATATTAAAAGGTATAATAAATGCAAATACATTAAGTCTCAATAATGAAAAAGATAAATTGGAACAAGCAAATAACAAAGTAAACGATAAACTTAAAAATTCGCAATATAATATTGATGAAATAAAAAATATTTTATTGAACGAAATTGATATTGAAAAAGAAAAATTAAATGTAAATAATTTTAAACTGGCAGTTTTAGAAATTGAAAATCGGTTAAAATCTATAATAACCGAAATAAATAACAGGGATTATATTGCAGAATCTCATAATTTATTAAAAAATGAAATACCTAAAATAAAAAATAACATTCAGCAATTAAATCAGGAATTTGGAAAAATTAACAACGAAATCAATAAATTAAATGAAGATGTACAAAAAATAAAATTATTGCAAAAAGAAAGGAAATTGTTAAACGAACGATACGAAGATATAAAAACTTTAAAAAACTTATTTAAAGGAAGTGGGTTTGTGAACTTTGTTAGTACGGTATATCTTCAAAATTTATGTAATAATGCAAACGAACGTTTTTATAAGCTGACACAACAAAAATTGAGCATTGAAATTAACGAAGAAAACAGTTTTCAGGTTCGCGATTTTATGAATGATGGTAAAGTACGAAATATTAAAACATTATCGGGCGGTCAAACTTTTCAGGCAGCACTTTCGCTTGCATTAGCATTAGCCGATAATGTTCAAAAAATAATTTCTTCAAATCATAGTTTCTTTTTCCTCGACGAAGGTTTTGGCACTTTAGATAAAGATTCAATGTATATTGTTTTTGATACATTAAAATCGCTTCAAAAAGAAAATCGAATTGTTGGTGTTATTTCGCATGTTGAAGACATGAAAGAAGAAATCGAATCAAATTTACAAATAATTAATAATGAGGAATTGGGAAGCATAATTAAACCAAGTTGGGAATAATTTAATAATATTGTTTTATAAAAATATTTTAATAACTAACAACAAGCTACACATTATTATTAAAACCCATATTCCTTATTAGTTTCACTAAAATCGTTTTCAGAAAATACGGGATTAATTTGAACTTCGCTAAACTGATATTGCTCAAACAATCCTTTATCATCATATATCTCCATATATACAGGTAAATATGTTATTTTATTAATTACCAGAATTAATTTTTTTGAATAATCTGATGGAATGTTTAAAATTGTACCAATTGTTATTTTATCGGTATATTCTTTAAATGCTGGATTTCTTTCTATAATATGGTAGTCGCAAATATTTAATTTGCTTGCAAGTGAATTTACTGTATAATTTCCCTGAGCTTTATATTTTATAATTTGAAACGATGGGTTGTTTAATTCAATTTTATAACATTGTATGTTGTTATAGTTTATTTCACCTTTATAAGTTATAAGTTTTGATAAGTCATCTTTATTTTTTTCAAAAAGATCGCTTAATATTTTTATAAAGTAATCGAAACCTGCATCGTAAATGCTATGGTGCTGACCATCCCGTAACGATTTACTCATTGGGTCTAATACTACATTTATCCATGGAAAACTATTCGGATTAACAAGTGATTTCTTGCTGTATTTCTCATTTATCAGCACTTCTGCACCATAATTAGGTTTAAGTTGTTTATAATAAATTCTTATAGGTGTACTTTGTTTTTTGAAATATGCTTCAATAAGTTTATATTCTGAACCAAATCTTTCTTTTGATAATATTTTAAAAGTAACAGAGTTTACTTTTTTTGCATCCTCAAACATTTTATTCGAAATGTCAATTGCATTTTGAGAAAAACTCACAGAAATATAAAAAACTACAAATAACAGAACAGATACTATTTTTTTAATTACTTGCATTTTTCAATCATCTCTTTAAATTCTTTATTTGATATAAATTTTCTAAAAGCAATAGAATTATGTTTAAAATTTTCAGCAACTGATTCATTCCAAAAAATTATTGTTGCCAAACCATTTGTTCCAAATTTAAAATAAATAAGTTTAGATAGATTAAAACATCTGTTTTTCTGTAAAATACTATTTTCAAAAAATTTTAATTTTATTAATGTGTCCGATGTTATATCAATGTAATTTATTAGAGTTTTAATTGTAGGCTTCGAAAAATTAATTTCATTAATATCTGGATTGTCTTCGACGTATTTAACTGTATATTCGTCATCTACAAGCAATGCTATATCATTTGGTAAAAGCACATAATTATCGTTAGTTTCTGCAATTGTAAAGCCTGTTATAACAGAATCAGAATATTTAAAATTAAAAGCCACATTATCTATTTCAAATTGGTCGTGAACACCTGTCAAACTAACAAAAGTGATTTTTGCGGTGGTTTCTTTTCCATAATTAGAAAGCATGTAATTTCTGTACCATTCGTTGCCTTTAAACAATAATACAATTATAAAGATTGGACTTAAAAATAAAAGTTTATGCCATAATTTTAATTCAACCTTTTTTTTAATAGAAAGCTTATTATTAAATTTTTGCTGGGGCATTTATTTTTAATTATTCTTTTCAGTTTAAATTATTATATTTCATCTACGAGGAAATAACATTTATAACAATTAGTTGTGTTACAACGACATATCGCTTGTGGCGATATGCTTGTTGAGCATTCATTATTGTATAAAAAAGTCATAAATTTTTAAAATCCTCGTAATTGTTACATAAATACTGCTATACTTTGAACGGGTTAAATTATTACATTTGAGTTTAAGGTATAAAGGTGTAGGGTATAACCCACTCTTCCTTATACCTCTATGCCATTTTGTCCCGCTTGTGCGGGATGAAATGTTAAAATTTGTCCCGTTTTCAGTATATTTAGTGTCTGTCTATAATGTCATACAATTTGATTTTCAAAATGATTGATATTACAGACAGATTCTATTTAGTGTTTGTCCATAATGTCCGATTTCTACGTTATTCTCATTTTTAAAATCAGTCATTTACTACAGTAAACTCCTGATATTTAAAAATTTCGAATGCCTTGAACTCGAACATTATGAATCAGACACTGACTTTACAGACAGACACTATTTAGTAGTATTAATAAATTTTTACTGGGAAACAGTGATTTTAAATTAAAAAACTTTTCGAATATTATGTGATTTTACAATTTCCTTATTATAAAACAAACTAAGGTCGGTGCAGATTGTCATTATACAAATTAACTTGCCGCTATCATTAAATACAGGCGAAGCCGAAAGTTGCACATGTATTTCATCATTATTTCGTTTTATTAAAATACTGTTATATAACCCTGCAATTCCTTTTTTTCTTAAATAAGTGTTCATCTGGTAATTAGAAAACTCGACCCGGTTTGTAAACTGTCTTAAATTTTTTGAAATAATTTCTTCGGGTTTATAATCAAGAAGTTTACAAAAAGCAGGATTTGCATAAAGAACTTTTTCGCTGTCGTCGGTTAAGGTAATGGGACTGAGGCTATTACTGGCAAATCGGGTATAAACTTCAAATATTGCTCTTTTTTCGTAACTAGGCAACGAAACATAAAATCGTAATTTTTCTATTTCGTTTTTTAATTTTTTATTTTCTGTTTCAAGTTCTTTGATGTTGAGTAATTTGTTCATAAAATTGAAAAAATAAATTCGTATCTTTTTACGATAATAAGTGAAAATAGTTTATAAAAATTAAAAAATTAATTAATTGAATTGTGCAAATAAAATGGGAAATACCTTCCTTTATATTGATAATCAACATTATACAATTTTTTTAAAAATATATTAATTTCTTCAAAATCTATTACATTATTATTATCAATATCGTTTAATGGATGCAAACTATTTGTTAAAATATCGAATATTTGTAAACTCTCCGAAGAATTTATTAAATATTTAACATATTCTTTTTTCCCTGATAAGCTTTTTTCTACAATTTTATTTATATCATTATTATTGGCTTGTAAAAAATTTTTTGGAATATTTTGACAAACATGTGACTCGTCAATAATTATTCCTCCAAATGCCGGAGTTTTACTAATAGAGTTACATAATTTTTCTAAACTTATTATTTCTGTTTCAAAGTTTTTTGCATTTGCATTTGGCATAACAAAATATACACTATTTGTGTTATCTTTTACAAAAAAACCTGAAATAAGGAGCATATACACATCTTGTTTTGAGCAAGTTGAGGCAACGGAGTCGGCAATATTTATTAAATTATCTTCACTAAAATTTGGAGTAACAATGTTTACAGAATTGTATAATTTACCTTCCTGAGTTTTAATAATTCCTTTAAATTTACTTATATTAGCATATTCAAACTTTGAATTTATTTTTTTATCATAATATTTTTCGGGACTTATTATTAATACTTTAAGCTGTGTTGATTTTAATTGCTCACTTATATCAATATACTTAACGAACAATGGTTTAGAAAACACATAGCTTGTGTGGTCTAAACTTTCGGCAAAAAGCTGAATTTCATTTTCATTAATATCTAAATAAACATCATAAGTAACTTCTGTAACATTATTTTGAGTAACCTTAACCGACATTGGTTTAACAACTTCAATATTGTTCTTTACTAATTTCTTATATTCGGCTTTATTTAAAAAAAATTGAATACTTTTAAAAAGTGGATTATTAATTTGAGCTGTAACATTAATATGTCGTGTAAATGAAATTGTAGGATTATTCTCGGGGGATTCCCAAGAAATAATTCTTTCACTTTGTAATTTATTAGTGTTAGTTGGAATATTAACAATAGGCACAATACTTAAAAACGAGGCATCCCAAACTCTCATTTCTTTGTCAATTGCACCACTAACGATAAATTTACCATCAGGCGAAAAATTTACAGTTCTTATTCCTAATTTATGACCTTTTAAATCGAAAATAGAAATTCCAAGTTCAATTTTCCAGATTTTTACAATTTTATCGTCGCCACCACTAACTAAATATTTTCCATCGGGACTGAATGAAATTGAATAAACAGCTTCGGTATGTCCTTTTAATACTTTAATTAAATTACCATTTTCGGCATTCCATATTTTAATCGAATTTTCTAAACCTGCTGTTGCAATATATTTTCCATCAGGGCTATAACTTATTGCTTCAACTGGGAAGTCAGCAACTTTTTTAGAGAAGACAAGTCCACCATCAGATATATTCCAAACTTTTAATTCTAAATCGTAACCACTACTGGCAATGCGATTCCCATTAGGACTAAACTTAATAGACCTTATACATTGAGTATGACCTTTAAAATTTCTAAGATTTACACCGGTGGGTGCATACCAAATTTTTATAACATCGTCCCACCCTGCACTTGCAATAAACTGACCGTCATTATTATAACTTACACTTCTTGCTGCCTGCAAATGACCATACATTTTCCTTATAAGTATTCCTTTATCAACATCCCAAATTTTTAGATTTTTATCCCAGCATCCGCTAATTATATTTTTCCCGTCGGGACTGTAATTAATACAAATCTCGCCTTCACCTTTATCATCTATAACTTTTGTCAACTCACCTGTTTGGGTATCGTAAATTTTTATAGTTTTATCGGCAGTAAGGCAAGCAATGTTTTTAGAATCAGGCGAAAATACTGTTGATATTATTGCTTTTTCCTGATTTTTTATAAATTTTAATGTGATTTGAGTATATGAAAATAACGGACTGCATATCAATATAATACAAAACATTAACATTAGGTCTAATATGATTTTAACTTTAAACATTAACAAATATTAATTCAAAAATTTTGGTAAAGATAATTGTTTATAGTTTTTTTATACGCATTAAATTCGTTTTAGGTAGCTATTTTCCATTAAAGTTGTTGTTAGTTATTTAAAGTCTATTGTTAATCGTTTATAAATTTTTTATTTACTATAAAAATTAAAAAACTAATAGCGTATTTTTATTTTTAATAACTTTAGAAATATGTGTTCAATTTTATTCTTTAATAAATTTCAATTTTATATTTTTGTTGAAAATTAAACAAACATATCATTGAAATATTTTAAATTAATTATTATATTATTTTTATTTCTTAATTGCTTTGATACCGATGCACAGCAAATTAGACTTGATTCTTTATTAAAAATTATTAAAACAGAAAAAAACGATTCTGTAAAAGTAAATTGTTTGTTATCAATTGCTGATTATTATTCAAACGAAACACCCGATAAAGCTATTTATTATGCTAATAAAGCTAAAAACACAGCTATCTATTTAAAAAATCGTATTCTATATGCACGTTGTTTAATGGAAATTGGTTGGTACTATTATCAATTAGGAAACTATGCTCAAACCCTAAAAAATTATTTTGAAGCTTTAAAAGTTTATAAACCAAGCGAATTAAAATATACTTCAGCAGTTCTAACTAATATTGGAGACGTTTTTTTAGAGCAAAAAGATTATGAGAAAGCAAAAGAATATTATTTAAAAGCTCTTAAAATTGACGAAGAAACGCTAAATAAAAATGGGATAGCTGTAATAAATGGTAACATAGGTATAGTATATGAAGAACAAAAAGATTACGAAAATGCATTAGAATACTTTTACAAATCTTTAACTTTAAACAAAGAGTTATTAAATGAAGCATTGGAAAGTAAAAATTCTCATGAAATTAATGAAAACAAGAAAGAAATAGCGATTAAATTGGGAAATATTGGAAATTTATATGCAAGTAAAATCGAGAACGATAAATTAACTGTCAACGAAAAAAACGAACTATTAAACAAAGCATTAGATTATCTTTTGGAAGGTTTAAAAATTGATTATGAGTTAAACAGAAAAAACGGAATTGCTACAAAACTTGGCAATATTGGTATATTATACAAATATACAATGAATTATAAACTTGCCGAAAATTATTTACAAAAAGCTCTTTTAGTTTCTGATAGCATTAAAGCTATTAAGTTAATGATTGAATGGCATAAAAATTTAAGTCAGATATATGAAAAAACAAATCAAACTGAAAAATCATATAAACATTATAAAAAACATATTGAATTAAGGGATAGTATTTATAATTCGGATAATACCAAAAACAGTTCACAAGTAGAATTAAGTTATGAATTCGATAAAAAAATGGCATTGAAAAAAGCCGAAAAAGAAAAAAAAGATGCGATTGCTAAAGCCGAGAAAAGAAAGCAACAAATAGTTATTTGGGCGGTTGGAATCGGACTTATATTAGTGCTAATTTTTACAACCTTTATACTACGTTCTCTTAAGTTAACAAAAAAACAAAAAAAAATAATTGAAGAGCAAAAACAAATAGTAGAAGAAAAGCAAAATGAAATAATTGACAGTCTAAATTATGCTAAACACTTACAAAATGCAATTTTACCTACTGCAATTAAGTGGCAAAAACATTTACCAAATAGTTTTATTTTATACAAACCAAAAGATATTGTTTCAGGTGATTTTTACTGGCTTACTCAAATAACAACAATGGAACCCCCATTGTTAATTTTTGCTGTTGCCGATTGTACCGGACATGGAGTTCCAGGTGCAATGGTTAGCGTTGTATGCTGTAATGCACTTAACAGAGTTGTAAAGGAATTTAATATTACTGAACCTGACAAAATATTAGACAAAACAAAAGAGCTTGTTGTTGAGCATTTTACAAAGGGTAGTGAAGACGTAAAAGATGGAATGGACATATCGCTTTGTTCATTATATTACGAAACTGATAAAATTATTCTTAAATGGGCTGGAGCAAATAATCCATTATGGGTTATTTCTTCTGTCATTCTGAACGATAGTGAAGAATCTAACTCGAAAATAGATGCTTCGACTCATAACGATAACTATATGCTAACTGAATTTAAACCCGACAAGCATCCTGTTGGAAAAACCGATAACAACGTGCCATTTACAACCCATAATATTGAACTTCAAAAAAATGATTGTATTTATATCTTTAGCGATGGTTATCAGGATCAGTTCGGTGGAGAACAAGGCAAGAAATTTAAAACTTCGCAAATGAAAGAACTTTTTTTATCGGTACAAAACAAAACTATGAACGAACAGAAAAAGATTATTTCATATAAATTTGATAACTGGAAAGAAAATTTAGAACAAGTTGATGATATTTGTATAATTGGGGTTAAGGTTTAATAATTAATTATTTTTTTGTATTTTTGCTTTAATAAAAATTAAAAATGAAAAATATAACATTTGTATTAATATTGTTTTTGTTGTGTAATGTTACACATTCACAATCAATTACACAAATTAACAAACAGCTTGATAGTCTTTATAATTTGCGAAAAAATATACAAATTAAAGTTAAAGATTTGCAAGACCAGCTTAATACAGTAAACAGTAAAATAAACACTTTGGAGACAAAAAAAGCAAGTATTTCAAATACTTCAAGCACAAATGACAATGACGATATTATTGTTGCAAAAATAACATCTGGAGGTGCTATTCTTCGGGATACACCTAACTCAACAGGAAAAACATTAACCACAATTCCTGGAAATGAAACAATTAACGTTTACAAAGTTCAACAAAACTTATATTTAAAAGTATTATATAAAGGACAAACCGGATATGTGAGTTATTCAACAATTCAAACCAATCAGGAACTTGACGATTTTATTGCTGGTAAAGAGCCTGTTAAACAATCTGTTACAACCTCAATTGTAAGAACTGTAAATGAAAACGACCCACGTTTCCAAAAACTTGTTAAACTTTATGGACACGAAAATGCAGTAAAAATTATTAATGGCGAATTATGGCAGGGAATGAGTTACGGAATGGTTCTAGAAAGCATTGGAAAACCAAACAGCAAAAACTCTAACAACGCTCCCGATGGAGTTAAAGAAAAATGGCTTTATAGCGATTATACACTCGATTTTATTAATGGTGAACTTAAAAATTGGAAAAAGAAATAATTTTTTAGTTTTAAGTTTCAGGTTTCGAGTTTAAAGTTTCGAGTTTTTTAACAACCAAAAACCTCAAACTAAAAACCCTAAACTAATAAACCAATGAAAAATATAAAAAATTGAGTATCAATAAACTAAAAAAGATAAACAGATGAAACATCCACGACTAAATAAAGACACACAAGGGAATGATTATATTAGCGGTTGAGGTTAAGTGATGAGATTGAAAAAGATTGAGAAAACAAGATTGAGAAGAAGGATTGAAAGGATTGAAAAAACAAGATTGAATAGATTGAGAAGACAAGATTGGAGAACGTCTTCATCAATCCTATCAATCTTCTTCAATCTACATCAATCTACATCAATCTGAAAAATATAATAAATTGAGTATCAATAAACTAAAAAATATAAACAAATGAAAAAGATTACATTATCATTAGCATTTATTGGATTTATTTTCCAAAGTTTTTCACAGGATTGTATATTTTACTGTCCTGTAAAAGAAGGTACTATAACTGAAACAAAGAATTATAATGCAAAAGACAAACTTCAGAGTACCAATAAACAAACAATTTTATCGAAAAAAGTAACAGGTAAAGATGTTGCAGTAACAATTAAATCAGAATCTTATGACGATAAAGATAAATTAGTTGGAAGCCGGGATTTAACCTTTGAATGTAAAAACGGTGTGTTCTTTTTTGATATGAAGAACCTTATTGACCCACAAACTATGTCGGCATATAAAGACATGGAAGTGAAAATGACTGCAATCAATTTAGATATGCCTTCTGTTTTATCAGTTGGTAAAACACTTGGCGATGGAAATGTTCAGATGGCAGTATCAAACCAGGGAATGAATATGATGACAATGACTATTAATATAACAAATAGAAAAATTGAAGCAATTGAAAAAATTACTACACCTGCAGGCACTTTCGATTGTTATAAAATATCTTATGATGTTGAAACAAAAATGATGTTTAAAATGCAATCTAAAGGAATTGACTGGGTAGCAAAAGAAATTGGAACAGTTCGTTCTGAAAATTATGACAGTAAGGGAAAACTTGTTGGATATACTGTTCTAAATTCCATTAAATAGTAAATTATGAGAATTATTATTTTAAGTGCATTTAGTTTATTCTTTGTTATAACTCTTTTTGGACAAACACAATTTAGAAGTGGAATATTTCTTCATCACTCAACAGGGCTATGCATCTGGGGACCTAATGGAAGTTCTACTGATATTCCTCAAGAAATGGCTTCTTACAATTTTACCAACTCATATACAGATTCGAATGCTGTAACTTTAAACGAAGAATGGTGGGCACCATCAGATAATGAATGGTCAACACAACATGATTTTTTTAAAGACCCAAGCCCAATCACAGGAATTGACTTTTATACACCAAACAATAAAATAATAGTAATAAAATCATGTTTCCCTTCCTCATCAATTACTAGTATAGGTCAAGCAAGCGATACATTAAACCCAACCGATAAAACAATCTATAATTATAAATGGCATTGGAGAAATATTGTAAACGTAATGAAAGTTCATCCTTCTAACTTCTTTGTTATCTGGACTAATGCACCTTTAGAAATCAACTCCACTAATCTTTCAGAAGCAGGGTTTTCGGATATTTTTTGCAAATGGGCAAAAGACACATTAGCTCAAGGATTAGATTCCGAATTCGGAGCTTTTCCATCTAATGTTTATGTTTTTGATTTTTTCCATAAAATTACTGATGCAATGGGGGTAGAACTTCCTCAATATGCTTCGGGACCAGGAGATAGCCATCCAAACGCAGTTGCAACAGAATTAGTTGCTCCTCAATTTGTTCAAGAGGTTTTTAATGCTTCTATTTATTACGAAACAATTTATTCGCAAATAGTTGAACCATCAACTCAAAATTTAAATTTTAAAGTTTATCCGAATTTTTCATCAGATTATATAATTATAAAATTACAATCATTGTCAAATAAGAATAATGCCACCCTTTATAATTCTCAAGGAAATATAATTCTTTCTCAAAAAATCATCAATTATAACACTCAAATTAGTATAGCAAACCTTGCTAGTGGTGTGTATTATTTAAAACTCTCAAATGAAAAAATGGTTGAAGTGAGAAAGGTAATTAAAAAATAAAAACGAAATCACTCTCGTATTACTTCATCTTGTTCATGTCTTTACAAATCATTTTTACTTCAAACATTTATTTTGTCGGTTATTCACAGACTATAATTACAATTAAAATATTTGAGGATATTTTTTAGGATTGTAATTGTGCATCATGTTATAAATACCTTCAAAAACATCTTCGGCATTTGGATTCGAAAAATAATCGCCATCGGTAGCATAAGCGGGGCGGTGTTCTTGAGCGGTTATTGTAATTGGTTCAGAATCTAAGTATTTATAAGCTCCTTGTTCTTCCAAAACTTTTTGGAGCATAAATGCAGTTGCTCCACCCGGAACATCTTCGTCGAAAAACACAATTTTATTTGTTTTTTTTACTGATTCGAGAATTGAATTATTTACATCAAATGGTAATAGCGATTGAACATCAATAAGTTCAACATTAATTTTAAATTCTTTTAATTGTTCTACCGCTTCTTGTGCAATTCTTACACATGAACCATAAGTAATTAATGTTATATCATTACCCACATTTAATATTTCCGGTACTCCTATTGGAATTTTATACTCACCAATATTATCGGGACGTTTTTCTTTTAAACGATAACCGTTTAATGGCTCTATAACCAAAGCTGCATCTTCAGCTTCGAACAGAGTGTTATAAAACCCTGCAGCTTGAGTCATGTTTCTTGGAACAAGCACATATACGCCTCTAATAGAATTTATTACCATGCTTAATGGTGAGCCGGAATGCCAAATTCCTTCCAACCTGTGACCACGAGTTGAAATTATTACAGGAGCTTTTTGTCCGCCGGCAGTTCTGTAATGCAGCGAAGCCAAATCGTCGCTTAAAGTTTGTAGTGCATATAATAAATAATCGAAATACTGAATTTCAACTAATGGACGTAAGCCCCTTAATGCCAAACCAATACCCTGACCTAAAATTGTTGTTTCTCTAATTCCTGTATCAGAAATTCTAAGTTCGCCATATTTTTTTTGAAGTCCTTCAAACGACTGGTTAACGCCGCCAATATGTCCAACATCTTCGCCAAAAGCAACTAACAAATGGTATTTCTGAAATAAATAATCCCAATTATCACGCAAAACTTCTCTGCCGTTAACAATTGTGGAGTTTTGGGTAAATATTGGAGGAACACTTTTAATATTTAAAGCTGATTTCTCGGTCTGCACATATAAATGACTGTTATATCTTTTGTGAGCATCGTCGTAATTGCGTTTTAGCCAATATTGCAAATCACTTTGTAATTGTTTTCTAATATCGCAATCGAAGCAAACGTGACGAAGAATTTTTTTTGCAGCACTAAAAATATCTTTCCTGATTGGATATTGAATTTTTTTTAAATTTTCGGTAATAATTCCAACTTTATCAACATGTTCCCGCTTACAAACGCAAGAACGGTTATCAATAATTTTAACAAGTTCATTGCGTTCGCGTTTTATTGGTTCATTAAAATTATTCCATGCACTTTGTTTTGCACTTTTTACATCATTCAATGCTTTTTCGTTAATCGAATTTAATTCTTCTTCGCTTGATATGTGATTTTCTATTAACCAATTACGAAATCTTGCAATTGGGTCAAATTCGTTCTCAAAAGTTAATCGTTCGGGCGATTTGTATCGTTCATGTGAACCTGAAGTTGAGTGTCCTAAAGGTTGTGTCATTTCTTCGATATGAAAAACAACCGGAATATGTTCTTTTCTGCATTTCTCAACGCCTTCGGAAAAAACTTTTACCATTTCGGCATAATCCCAACCTTTAACTTTGTAAATAAAAATTCCGCCATTGGAATCTTTTTCAAATCCACTTAACAATTGCGAAATACTTTGTTTTGTAGTTTGATATTTTTTGGGAACCGAAATTCCGTAACCATCATCAAAAATAAATAATGCCATAGGAACTTTTAAAACTCCAACTGCATTAATTGTTTCCCAAAAATGTCCTTCAGATGTGCTTGCATCGCCAATAGTACCAAAAGCAACTTCATTTCCATTATCGGAAAAATTCTTATAAATTGTTAAGTCTTTATTTTCTCTATATAGTTTTGAAGCCCATGCCAATCCTGTTAAACGAGGCATTTGTCCTGCTGTTGGTGATAAATCGGCTGCTGAGTTTTTTTGTGTCATTAAATTTTTCCACGAACCATCGGGATTAACATTGGCTGTGCTAAAATGGTTATTAAAAGAACGTCCGCTGTTATGAGGATTATTTTTAATATCCGTGTCGCCATAAAGTTGAGCAAAAAATTGTTCTGCTGTAAGTAAACCTGAAGCAAGCATAAAAGTTTGGTCGCGGTAATAACCCGAACGCCAATCGCCATTTTTAAAATTTTTAGCCATTACAACTTGGGCTAATTCTTTACCATCTCCAAAAATTCCGAATTTTGCTTTTCCGGTAAGAACTTCTTTACGACCAATAACGCTTAAATGCCGACTTAACGAGGAAATATAAAAGTCGTTTAAAACGTCTTTCTTAAAATCGTCGAATGTCATTTGTTTATCGGTATCTAAAGATATATAATTAGAATTCATATAATTTGATTTTAGATTTACGAATTATAAATAAAAAAATACGAACAATTTTTTGCAAAATTTCATATAAGGGAAATTCTAAAAACTCATTTAAATCTCAATGTCATTCTGAACGATTAGTGAAGAATCTATATTTATTTTTGAATATTAGATGTTTCGACTACGCTCAACATGATAATGTGTATTGAGTTTTTAGAGGTACCCAAATTGTAATTTAAGTTTAATATTTGAAATATTTTATATACAAATTTACAAAGAATTATTCTAAATAGCGTATCTTTGTATAATTAATTTTAATATACCAAATATATGTTATTGAAAACTCTAATAATCAGCATTATATTAATTGCATTAGCATTTATTGGTTTTGCTATCACTATACTATTTAAAAAAGGCGGACATTTCCCAAATACTCATGTTGGAGAAAATACTGAAATGAAAAAAAGAGGACTAACTTGTGCAAGTAACGAAAATTTAGGGTGCAACGGAGTTAGCGGACAACCCGAATGTAGTTCATGCTCAATTATTAACAATGTGCTGAAATAAATAAAACTATGAATTTTGGAATAGGTGATAAAATTTATAGATGGTTAATTCATTTTGGTTTGAATGAAAGTTTAGCTGTGTGGTTAAAAATATTTATCGAAATACTTATTGTTTCAACAATATGTATAATTATTAATTATATCGCAAAAAAAATTATTTTATCGGTAATTACAAAAATTGTAAAACACAGTAAAAACAAATGGGATGATTTATTGCTTGAAAAAAAAGTTTTTCATAAATTTTCGCATTTGTTACCGGCTATAATAATATACTACTCATCTATTTATATATTTATTGGACATCCTCAAGTTATTCATTATGTAAAGTCGGGAGTGTTTATCTATCTTATTGTAATTGCTATGTTAGTAATCAACTCGTTTTTAAATGCTTTAAACGAAATTTATTTGCAATTACCATCATCAAAAGAACGTTCAATAAAAGGATTTTTGCAAGTTGTTAATATATTCAATTTTTTAATAGGGGCTATTTTAATATTATCGGTTTTGTTAAACAAAAACCCGGGATATTTTTTAACAGGAATTGGTGCTATCGCAGCTATTTTGATGTTAGTTTTTAAAGATACTCTGCTTGGTTTGGTAGCAGGAATTCAGCTTTCGGCTAACGATATGGTAAAAATTGGCGATTGGATTTCGCTCCCATCAAAAAATGCCGATGGCACTGTAATAGAAATTTCTTTGCACACTGTTAAAATCGAAAATTGGGATAAAACAATTTCAATGCTTCCTTCATACTCACTTGTATCAGAATCGTTTATAAATTATCGTGGAATTGAAGATTCTAAAACACGTAGAATAAAACGCTCAATAAATATTGATATTAACAGTATTAAATTTTTAGAAGAATCTGATATTATTAAACTTAAAAAAATAAAATTATTAGAGCCATATATTACTGAAAAAACAGATGAATTAGATAAATTAAATTCGAAAATTGATGCCGATTTATCTGCAAAAACTAATGGATTACGTTTAACAAATATTGGAACCTTTAGAAAATATATTGAACTATATTTAAGAGAAAATCAAAATGTTAGGCAAGATTTAACAATAATTGTAAGACAGTTACAACCAACAGAAACAGGCATTCCGATAGAGCTTTATTTTTATAGTAAATTATACGAATGGGAGCCATATGAAATTTTTCAAGCCGATATTTTTGACCATTTATTAGCAGTTGTATCGCAATTTGGGTTACAGGTTTTTCAAAGCCCAACGGGGTACGATTTTCAAAAACATTTGAAATAAAAAAACTCCAAATGCAACTTTTCTAGTAATTTCAATTAATACAACAATTGCTTTTATATAGCATGACTATAATAAGAACGCAATAAAAAATCATTCACCCCGTTGGATATTCCATTTTTATTGCATAACGGCTATTCAACATAATTATCCCAAGGGGTAAATGATTTTTTAACCACTTTTTTTACTTTGTGAATTTGGCGTCTTTGCGAGAAAAATTTACTTGCGTAACATAAGTAATAAACATTTACTGTCCGCAATTAACTTTACATCTGTTGCAACGCGAAAGCTCACCACGTAAACGTTTTTCAACTAAATTATTAATTTCATTACGCAGTGGTTCTAACAAAATTTTATTTATAACCTCATCGGCAAATGCCTGCATTAACAATTGGCACGATTCTTTTTTCGAAATTCCCCGGGAACGTAAATAAAACATAGCGTCTTCGTCTAATTGACCGGTAGCAGAGCCATGACTACACTTAACATCATCGGCATAAATTTCGAGCTGTGGTTTTGAACGAACCTTTGCATCATTTGTTAAAAGTAAATTTTTATTCGATTGAAATGCAAGAGTTTTCTGAGCTTTTTTATCAACTAAAATTTTGCCCGAAAAAATACCTGTTGAAGAGTTATCTACAATTCCTTTGTAAAGTTGAAAACTTTCACATTCGGGCGATAAATGGTGAACGTGAACATTGTTATCGAAATGCTGATTTTTATCGGCTAACCACAATGCATAAGATTTGTTGATTGCATGCGGCTCATTTAATTCAACATACAAATTGTTACGAACAGTACCCCCATTTAAAGTGATATTTACAGAATTTACAAAACTATTTTCCTTTTGTGAAATAAAAGTATTTGTAATTTGAACAGAGTGGTCGTGTGCATTTTGTTGACGATAAATTTCGAGTTTCGAGTTTTTATTTGCTATAACTTCAAAAGTACTGTTTAATAAAAAAGACTGAGGGTTTAAACTATGGTCACAAATAACAATATTCGCAGAACTATTTTCTTCAGCAATAATCAGATTATAAGGTTGAACCATTAACTCTTCGGTTGCTACAATTAAATTAATTAATTGTATTGGTTCATTTATTATAATATTCTTTGGTAAATAAACGAAAAGTCCGTCTTGAGCAAAAGCCATATTTAAAGATGACAAAGAGTTTTTTTGTTTAGTTAGATTTTTTCCATAATATTTTTTTACTATTTCAGGATATTGTTTCGAAGCTTCAATTAAACTCCCTATTATTGCACCATTATTGTACTTTGTTAATAATTTTTCTTTTTCATAAAACCATCCATTAACTAATACCAGATAATTATCTAATTCGGGAACATCACATTTAAAGACTTCGTTTACATCTATTGTTAATTTTTGTTTTGAAAACTGACGTTTATATGCCCCCAAAAAAGCTGCTTCAATATTAGTATATTTATAATTCTCATCTTTTTTAGATGGAAGACCAGATAAATCAAATTCTTTAAATGAAGTTTGCCTGATATTATTTATAAAATCAGGAGTCTGCTTAAAAATTTCTTTGTAATTATTGTTATAATCTTCAACCAGAACGTTTTTACCGGGAGATGTATTTGTTTCGTTATTCATATTTAAATAATTAGTATCTATAAATAAAGTCAGTGTTTGATTCAGAATGTCCGAGTTCAAGGCTTTCGAAGTATTAAAATCAGAAGTTTACTAATGTAAATGCCTGATTTTTAATACGAGAATAACGTAGAATTCGGACATTATGGACAAACACTAGTTATTCGGCAAATTCTTTTTTAATCCAATCATAACCTTTTTCTTCGAGTTCAAATGCGAGTTCTTTGCCAGCTGTTTTAACAATTTGTCCGTTATATAAAACATGTATAATATCAGGAATAATATAATCTAATAATCGTTGATAATGTGTTATAACAATTGTTGCAGAATCCGGACGTTTTAATTTATTTACACCATTTGCAACAATTCTTAAAGCATCAATGTCCAGACCGGAATCAGTTTCATCTAAAATTGCAAGTTTTGGTTCTAACATTGCCATCTGAAAAATTTCATTTTTCTTTTTTTCTCCACCCGAAAAGCCCTCATTTACTGAACGATTAGTGAGCTGAGAATCAATTTCGACAAGTTCTTTTTTCTCACGCATTAGTTTTAAAAAGTCAGATGAGCTTAATAGTGGTAAATTCTGGTATTTTCGTTTTTCATTTACAGCAGTTTTCATAAAGTTTACCATGCTTACGCCAGGTATTTCGATTGGATATTGAAAACCTAAAAATATTCCCATTCTGGCTCTGTCTTCGGGTAGCAACTCAAGCAAATTTTTACCTTCAAAAATCACTTCGCCTGAAGTAACTTCAAAAAGTTCGCGACCAGCAAGAACAGCAGCAAGAGTACTTTTACCCGAACCATTTGGTCCCATAATAGCATGCACTTCGCCAGCTTTTACTTCGAGATTTATTCCCTTTAATATTGGTTTCCCGTTAATTGATACTTTTAATTTTTTTATACTTAACATTTTTTATTTTGTTTATTATTTTACGTTTACTTACATAGTCATACATAGTCATACATAGTCATACATAGTCATACATAGTCATACATAGTCATACATAGTCATACATAGTCACACATAGTCACACATAGTCACACATAGTCATACAATCGTTTATTTTTTATTTCCATTATTTGCAATTTTTTCAACCAATTTCTATTTATTTCTGTTTTTAAAGTTTATAATTTTTGGTTAATGATTTTCAATCTATTTCGATTTATTTCTGCTTTTTTAATTTCTATTTATTTCAATCTATTTCTGTTTTTACTGACTACTGATTACAGTTTTACGTTTTATAAATCTTCAACTTTTTTATCCCACACTTCCTTCCAAACTAATCTGCAAAAGTTTTTGTGCTTCAACAGCAAATTCCATTGGCAATTGTTTTAAAACTTCGCGTGCATAACCGTTAACAATTAGTCCAATTGCATCTTCAGTAGAAATTCCTCGCTGATTGCAATAAAATATCTGGTCTTCGCCAATTCTCGAAGTAGTAGCTTCATGTTCTACAATTGCTTCTTTATTGTCAACTTCGATATAAGGAAATGTATGTGCTCCGCAGTTATTTCCAAGTAAAAGCGAATCGCATTGTGAATGATTGCGTGCATTTTCGGCATTCTTAAGAACTTTAACAAGCCCCCTGTAACTATTCTGGCTAAAGCCTGCTGATATTCCTTTTGACACAATTCTGCTTTTAGTGTTTTTGCCAATGTGCATCATTTTAGTTCCGGTATCAGCCTGTTGATGGTTATTTGTTACAGCCACAGAATAAAATTCAGCCGAAGTATTATTGCCTTTTAAAATACAGCTTGGATATTTCCATGTAATTGCCGAACCTGTTTCAACTTGTGTCCACGAAATTTTTGAGTTATCTTCTTTGCAAATGCCACGTTTAGTAACAAAGTTAAAAATACCACCGTTTCCATTTTTATCACCGGGATACCAATTTTGTACAGTAGAATATTTTATTTCGGCATCTTTTAATGCAACTAATTCAACAACTGCAGCATGTAATTGATTTTGGTCGCGTTTTGGAGCAGTGCATCCTTCTAAATAACTTACATAAGCACCTTCATCGGCAATTATCAAAGTTCTCTCAAATTGACCTGTATTTTCAGCATTTATTCTGAAATATGTCGAAAGTTCCATTGGACAACGAACACCTTTTGGAATGTAAACAAATGAACCATCGCTAAAAACAGCACAATTTAAAGTTGCAAAAAAATTATCGGTGTAAGGGACAACAGAACCTAAATATTTCTTAATTAAATCGGGGTGTTCGCGAATTGCCTCACTCATTGAGCAAAAAATTATTCCGAGGTCAGCTAAACTTTCTTTAAAAGTAGTTTTTATTGAAGCACTGTCCATTACAGCGTCAACAGCAACTCCACTTAATTTTTTTTGTTCATCTAAAGGAATTCCAAGCCTATCGAATGTTGCCTTTAGTTCGGGGTCTATTTCATCTAAAGAGTTTAATTTAGCACTTTGTTTTGGAGCTGAATAAAAAATAATTTCCTGATAGTTTATTTCGGGAAGAGTTAGATGTGCCCATGCAGGCATTTTCATTTTTAACCAGTGTTCATAAGCTTTTAACCGCCATTCGAGCATAAAATCAGGTTCATTTTTTCGGGAAGAAATTGTTTTAATTACATCTTCATTTAACCCTTTTTTAATAGTGTCGGCTTCAATATTTGTAACAAATCCGTATTTATATTCGTTCCCGGTTACTTCATAAATAATTTTGTCTTGCTCGTTTTCCATAATAATTACAAATAAGTTCCGATGTTTGGCACAAAGTTAATTAGAATAAATCTAAATAACAAATTAATTACGATTTATTATCTTAATAAATATTTAAAGAGGTGATTTTACAAATTTTTGTGATTTTTTATATTTTCTGTTTAATACCGATAGGGTATCTGTAATATTTCAATAAATTGTCCTATAAAACTAGTCGAGGGGCATTATACCAAATGTAACTTGACTTATTTGTGACCTACGAAAAGGTATTATTTCGTTGCTATTATAAATTAATATTGATAGCCAATCGTTATCAACTAAACCAAGCAACATGATTGTACTTTATACAATTTTTTAATGGTATAGTATAAGAAAGATATTTTAATTCTTTTAACAAATTAGTTACTACTAATATTGTACCTGCATAAATTAGCATTTGCGAGATTAAATGGGCTTCCTTGTTTTACCAATGTTCTACCAAACTGCTCAATTGTGTCAGGAAATGAAGTTAACCAACAGTCTTTAATTAAATAAATGTTGTCCTGTTTAAAAACTTCATCTATCATTTGCCTGTTTCTGACATACGCCCCATCATGTGAGGTTGTTTTAATATCATCAGGGTTCATAACTGAGTAAATATAAGAGTTCCAGTACTCAGCAATAATACCTGCTTTCCCAAGTTTTTTTAATTCTGCAACATACTCAGAATATGGCTTAAAGGAAGGGAACCAAACATATTTTAAAGTATAAATAGTACCGAAACTTCCTATTAAAACTGTAATTAACAATGTATATTTAACAAAGTAAAATTTTATTTTACTGATATTAATATTTTCAAATAATAACAATATAATAATTGTAGCAGAAATATAAGTGCAGTTAAAATATCTCCTGGGAACGCCATTTAGATATGTCCATTTAGTGATAATAATAATTACAAAAACAATTATTAAATCTAATAGAAAAAATAAAAATATTCTTTTTGTTAGCTTGTCAGTAAATCTTACTTTTTTCCAAAACAAACATACCAGAACAATACTAAACAAAGCCAAGTATGAATATATACTTGTAAACCTTTCATTTAATTTAAAAAGGAAAATATCACTTAGTGTTTTAAAAAATATATTTAGTGATTCTATAATTTCGTTTGGCTTGCTTATTAAAGAATAATCGTTTCGAATTGTTGATGTACTTTTAGCATAAATAATAAATATAGAGCCGACTATAATACCAAATATGAGATAATATAAATCAGCTAATTTAAAAATTGATTTAATTGAATTATCAAGAATTAAAAAATAAAAGTGTAAAAGAATAAATATACCAATTGAAACCATTGCCAAGTCAGAATCCCAAATTGCAATTATCATAGAAAATACTGCAAGTAAAAGAAAAACATGTTGCTTGAAATTAATTTGGTGGTTTTCTCTATTTAATTTTGATATAAGGTATATTCCGATAAAAAGGAAAACATACTGAATACTTAAAGTTAATTGTGTAATATCAATTTCTCTTTCGGGCGGTAAAAACCATATTAAAGCAAACAAAAATTTTACAAAGTATGACTTAAAAAAAGTAGAAATTGCAAAAAATCCAATAATTAATAGAAAATAATGTGTAATTGCTTCTGAATATATTGCCGAAATATGAAACACTTTGTTTGGGATTTGAGCAATTAATGGTATAATTGACCCCATTCTATCCTGTCCCCAGAAATATAAATCACCTGGCAAATGAAAATAATGTGTCATTAAAATAGTTACAGCATTATCAGAATTTAAACCAGGATAAAAAACAGATGAATAAATTCTAAATGAAATTAATATTATAGTTAACAAAGATATATAATAGTAAAGCCTTTTCATTTAATGAATTAAATTATTAGTAGAAATTTTTATAAAATTAAAAAAATTAAATAATAAAGAAAAAAATCTTCTGCTTTATTAAAGAATAACATTTAGTAACAAGGGGTAGGAATTGAATTTTATTTTAAAATAAAAAAAATGTTTACATTAATTTTAAATTAGAATCAATTAAAATTTTTATTACCTTCGCAAAATGTTTTTGGGCAAAAGCATCTTTATATTATTTCTTTCATTATCAGTTATTTTGGGTTCTTGCAGCAAGTATCAAAAATATCTGAAAAGTTCCGATTATGCTTTAAAGTACGAAAAAGGAGTAGAATATTACGAAAAAAAGGACTATTACAGAGCTGTCGGGTTATTTGAAGAATTAGAAAACATTTACAAAGGTTCCGAAAAAGCTGAAAAAATTCATTATTACATGGCATACTGTTATTATAATCAGGGCGATAACATTTTAGCAGGATACTATTTTAAAAACTTTTCTGAACGATATCCACTTAGCATTCACCGCGAAGAATGTGATTATATGTTGGCATATTGTAGTTATTTGAATTCACCCTTACCCAATTTAGATCAGGCATATACATATAAAGCAATTGACGAAATGCAACTGTTTTTAAATAAATATCCAAAAAGTACCCGCATTGCCGAATGTAATAAAATTGTTGATGATTTACGTTACAAATTAGAAGTTAAATCGTTTAGAGCATCTAAATTATATTTTGACATTGAAGATTATAAAGCTGCAATTATTGCTTTAAAAAACGGACTTAATGATTATCCCGACACACAATTCCGCGAAGAAATTTTATATTTAACACTAAAATCGGCATATCTGTTGGCAGAAAATAGTATAAACATTAAAAAAGCTGTTAGATATCAAGATACAGTTGATGAATATTATAATTTAATTTCAGAATTTCCTAATTCTATATATCTTAAAGAAGCAAAAAAGATTTTTGACACGTCAACAAATAAATTAAAAAAATAGTAACTATTCAGTATGCATAAAAATTGTCACGCAAAGTCGCAAAGTTCGCAATTCACCCCGTTATATAATTCCTATAGAAATGTGGTATGAAAATAAAAATTGGTATCCAACAGGGTTAATATAGAAAATTATAATAAGTAAAAAGAAAAAATGACTATGAGATTTTATGTTTTGAATAGTAAACACGCTGTAAGCACGCAATGAAAAAAATCATTAATGATTTTTTTAAACTTTGCGAGCTTAAAACTTTGCGGGCATTGCGAGCTTTGCGTGACATAATATTTGAGAGAAGAACTTGTATGTTAAATAAAAAATCAAATTAACTTTGACTCTGATTAGTTACAAAAAATAAATTACAAATATATGGATTACAAAAAAGTAAATGCCTCTGTTACAACAATTACCAGAGATTTAAACAAACTCGAAGAACAAACTGGAAATATTTATAAATCAGTTATTATAGTTGCTAAACGTTCTAATCAGATTTCTCTCGAAATAAAAGAAGAATTAAGCAAAAAACTTGAAGAATTTGCTTCGTTTACAGATAATTTAGAAGAAGTTTTTGAGAACAGAGAACAAATTGAGATTTCACGTTTTTACGAAAAGCTTCCAAAACCATCATCAATTGCACTTCAGGAATATATTGATGAAAAATTAAGTTTTCACTCACCCGAACAACCAGACAGCATGAAATAATGCAACTTCACGGAAAACATATAATCCTTGGAGTTTCGGGAAGCATTGCCGCTTATAAATCGGCTTTTATTATTCGCCTTTTAATTAAAGAAGGTGCTGATGTTAAGGTCGTTATGACTAACTCCGCGAAAGAGTTTATTACACCTCTTACCTTATCAACCCTATCGAAAAATGAAGTCTTATGTGATTTTTTTAACCAACATGGAAATTGGAACAGCCATGTTGAACTTGGTGTGTGGGCTGATTTAATGCTCGTTGCACCGGCTTCGGCAAATACTATTGCTAAAATGGCTAACGGCATTTGCGATAATCTTTTACTAACAACATATTTATCGGCAAAATGCAAAGTAATGGTTGCTCCTGCTATGGATTTAGATATGTTTGTCCACAAAACAACACTGAACAATTTAAAGAAATTAAAATCGTATGGTAATATAATTATTGAACCTGCTTTTGGTGAACTTGCCAGTGGATTAGATGGCAAAGGAAGAATGGAAGAACCCGAAAATATTGTTTCGCAGGCAATTAAAATTATTAATCTAAAAAAAAAACTAAAATCTAAACGCATATTAATTACAGCAGGTCCAACAATAGAAGCAATTGACCCTGTGCGTTTTATAAGCAATTATTCGTCTGGTAAAATGGGTTATGCTATTGCAAACTGTTTAGCAGAACAAGGTGCAGATGTAACATTGATTTCTGGAAAGGTTGAAAGCCATATTGTTAATACTTCTGTGAAAATAATAAACGTTGTTTCGGCAGCGGAAATGTTTGAAACGACAAAAAAATATTTTCCAAAATGTGATGCGGCTATTCTTGCTGCGGCTGTTGCAGATTACACACCTAAAGTTGTTTCAAATAACAAAGTAAAAAATTCTCATACCAAAACATCTTTAGAGCTTATACCTACCAAAGATATTGCTGCATATTTAGGTTCAGTAAAAAAGAGTAATCAAATTACTATTGGTTTTGCTTTAGAAACTGAAAATGAAATAAAAAATGCAAAACTAAAGCTAAAAAACAAAAATCTTGATTTAATTGTGCTAAATTCATTGAACGATAAAGGTTCGGGATTTGGTACCGAAACAAATAAAGTTACCTTTATTTTTAAAAACAATAAAATTCGTAATTTTGAGTTAAAGCATAAATCTGAAGTAGCCGAGGATATTGTTAATGAGTTACATAAACTGTTATCATAATATTATGCAAAAGTTTATAATAATTTGTTTTTTATTTATTTCTGATTTAATTGTTGCCCAGGAATTAAATTGTCGCGTTCAGGTTGTTTCGCAACAAATTCAAGGTTCAAACAAACACATTTTTGAATCAATGCAAAAAGATATTTACGAGTTTTTAAATAATCGAAAATGGACCGATAATGTTTTTTCGAACGACGAACGTATTGAATGTAATTTACTTATTAATTTAACTGAACAGATTTCAGCCGACGAATATAAAGGAACAATTCAGGTTCAATCGAACCGCCCTGTGTTCAGTACAAATTTTAATTCTGTGATTTTTAATTTTAAAGATAACGATGTTCAGTTTAGATACGTTGAGTTTCAATCAATGGAATTTAGCGAAAATACTAATATGGCAAATTTAACATCTTTGCTTGCATATTATGTCTATATAATTATAGGTCTCGATTATGATTCATTTTCTTTAAATGGAGGTTCTGCCTATTTTCAAAAAGCCGAAAAAATTGTTACAAATGCACAATCGGCACAAGAAAAAGGATGGAAATCGTTTGAAAGTCAACGTAACAGATACTGGTTAATCGAAAATATATTAAATCCTAAATATTCTCCTATAAGAGAATTTTTTTATTTGTACCATAGAAACGGATTAGATATTATGGCAGAGAAAGCTACAGATGGCAGAACACAAATTGCCGAATCGTTTAAACTTTTACAGAAAGTTTATCGCGAAAAACCAAGTCCGTTTATGACATTTTTGCAAGTTGTTTTTGATGCCAAATCTGACGAGTTTGTTAACGTTTTTTCTGAATCATATCCCGATGAAAAGACAAGAGTTAACAACTTGCTAAAAGAAATTGACCCCGCAAATTCTACAAAATATCAAAAAATAATGTTAACCGACGGCAAATAATAATTTGTGCTTCAAACATTAATCATACAAAACTATGCTTTAATTGATAACCTTCAAATTGGTTTTAACTCCGGTTTTTCTACCATCACTGGCGAAACTGGTGCAGGTAAATCAATAATAATGGGAGCTTTATCGCTAATTTTAGGACAAAGGGCAGATATTAGTTTTTTAAAAAACAAAGAGAAAAAATGTATAATTGAAGGCGTTTTTTCTTTAAATAACAACCAACTTAAAAACTTTTTCGGCGAGCATGATTTAGATTTTTCAGAAACAATAATTTTACGTCGCGAAATTACTGTAAATGGCAATTCCAGAGCATTTGTAAACGACACCCCTGTTTCGTTAACAATAATCAAAGAAATAGGAATAAATTTAGTTGATATTCACAGTCAGCACGAAAATTTATTGCTTTCCAATGGCAGATTTCAACTTTCTGTTTTAGATGCAATAGCTAAAAACAATGTGCAACTAAGTGAATATAAAACGACATACAATAACTATATTGTTACACAAAAAAAATTAAATGAGTTAAAAGAACAAGCTAAAAAAAATCAAGCCGATTACGATTACTTTCAATTTCAGCTTAAACAATTTGAAAATATTAATTTAAACGAAAATGAAGTTGCCGATTTGGAACAGGAAAAAAATATTTTAACTCATTCGGGTGAAATAATTGAAAACCTGAATTCTGCTATACAAATTCTTTCAGAAGGTGAAAACCCAATAATTTCAAAATTAAAAGAACTGAAATTTGTTTTTGAAAATCTTTCAAAAAATTATCAGTCAACTAACATTCTGAAAGAAAGAATTGAAAATATTTTTATTGAATTAAAAGATATTTCATCGGAATTAGAAAGCATTATTTCGAAAGTTGAAGTAAATCCGGAAAGATTATCAAATATTTTAGAAAAACTTGATTTAATTTATACGCTTGAACATAAGCATAAAGTTAATTCGGTTAAAGAGTTAATAGAAATAAAAGACGATTTCAGAAAAAAAATAGAATCGGTAGAATTAACAGATAATGAAATCAGCAAACTTGAAAGTAAATTGTTAGAACATTATACATTATTAAAAAAGCGAGCAAATATTCTTACTGAAAATCGTAAAAAAGCTTCAGTTTCAATTGAAAAAAGCATTATTCCAATGCTAAAACTTTTAGGAATTATTAATGCTAATTTTAAAGTTCAGCTATCAGAAGCCCCTGAATTTACATCAACCGGAAAAGATATTGTAAAATTTCTTTTTTCGGCAAACAAAAATATTGAACCAATGGACATTTCAAAAGTAGCTTCGGGCGGCGAACTTTCGAGATTAATGTTATCAATAAAATCGTTAATTGCTGACACAAACGAAGTTGAAACAATTATTTTCGATGAAATAGATACAGGCATTAGTGGCGAAATTGCTTATTGTATGAGCGAAATAATGCATAAAATGTCGAAAAAAATTCAAGTAATAGCAATTACACATTTACCACAAATTGCATCGCGTGGCGAAAATCATTATCTTGTTTATAAAACAAATAACAAAGAAAAGTCGGAAACTTGTATAAGTCTTTTAAAGCAAGAAGATAGAATTACTGAAATAGCTAAAATGTTGAGTGGCAAAGAGGTAACGAATGCAGCTTTGGAAAATGCTAAAAATTTGCTAAAGAATTAATTAATTTAGCAAAAGTGAAATCTAAATAACAAATCCAATATAACATTGTGTACAATAATTAAAATTATAAAATCAAAACCGAAATTTGTTTATTTTTGTTAAAAAATAAATTATGACTAACAAAGAAAAAGCATATAAAGAAATCGAAAAATTGGTAAATCGTTTTACCGAACAGGAAGAGCTTTATAAGCAACAGTCATATAATGAAACTCAAACGAGACGAGATTTTATTGACCAATTTTTTAGAGTTCTTGGCTGGGATATCGAAAATAAGAAAGGACTTTTTCAAACCGAAAGAGAAGTTCGTCATGAAGATAAAATAAAAATTAAAGGTCATACAAAAGCACCCGATTATTCGTTTCATATAAACAATAAACGAAAATTCTTTTTAGAAGCTAAACGACCATCAGTTTCGTTAAAAGACGACTCCGAACCTGCCAATCAATTAAGAACTTATGGGTGGAATGCTAAATTAAATATTTCTGTTCTTACCGATTTTGAGGAATTTGTTATTTACGATTGTACAAAAAAAGTATTAAAAACTGATAAGTCAGCAAAGTGCAGAATAAAATTTATTTTATATATAGATTATTTAAAAGAATTCGATTTTTTATATGATACGTTTTCAAAAGAAAATGTTGAGAAAGGAAGTATTGAGCAATTTGCAATAAAAAATATTAACGACCGCGATAAAGAAACTGTTGATAAAGAATTTTTAAAATCGTTAGAGGGCTGGAGAACTTATCTTGCAACTAATATCGCCAGTAACAACAAAGAATTAGACGAAGAGGAAATTAATTTTTGTGTTCAGCAAACAATAGATAGAATAGTGTTTTTAAAAATATGCGAGGATAGAAAAATTGAAAACGAAGGTAGTTTAAAACAATGTGTAAAAACAGGTAATTTTTATAACAATTTATTTTATTATTTTAAAGTATCAGACCAAAAGTACAACTCCGGAATTTTTGATTTTAAAAAAGATACAATTACCGAGAAACTTAAAATTGACAATAAAATATTAGAAAATATAATTGACGAATTTTATGAAAGCGGTTACAGTTTCACAATTATACCAGTTGAAATTTTGGGCTATGCTTACGAACAATTTTTAGGAAAGGTAATACGATTAGAAAAATCGGGGCATGCAATAATTGAAACAAAAGCAGAAGTTAGAAAAGCCGGTGGAGTTTATTATACACCTGAATATATTGTTGAGTATATTGTTAAAAATACTGTTGGTAAGTTAATTGAAAACAAAACACCAGAAGAAATCAGCAAAATAAAAATACTTGACCCGGCATGTGGCAGTGGTTCGTTTTTATTGGGTGCTTATCAATATTTATTAAATTATCATCAAAATTATTATAACAAGCATCTAAAAGGGAAATCAACAAAAGATAGTCCGATAAACCATGAGGGTTTTTTAACTACAGCCGAAAAAAATAGAATTTTACTTAATAATATATTCGGTGTGGACATTGATTTACAAGCTGTTGAAGTTACAAAATTAAGTTTGCTTGTAAAAGCATTAGAAGGCGAAACAACTACTTCGGTAGAAACATCTTTATTGTTGTTTCATCAAAGAATATTGCCGAATATTGATAATAATATTTTATGTGGAAATTCGCTTGTAAATTCTGATTTCTATGATGCCGTTTTAAATTTAAACCCCAAAGAAGAACGAAAAATAAATGTTTTTAATTGGAAAAAAAGATTTAACCAAATTACAGACGTATTTGATGCAATTATTGGAAATCCACCTTATAGAACTTTACAATTAGGTAAAAAACAAACATCTGAAAAAGATTATTTATTAGAATATTACAAAACACATTTTCCATATTCTTTTGACTATAAAATTAATTTATTTGCTTTATTTATTGAAAAATCTGCATCAATTATTTCTCAAAATGGTATTTTTTCAATGATTATCCCAAGTGCTTTTTACAACTCGCAATCATATTGTAAATTAAGAGAATATCTTTTAAAAAACGGTAATTTTTCTTTGCTATGCGATTTGAGATATAAAGTTTTCGAACAAGCTGAAATTGGTGGTAATGCAATTTTCTTTTTCAAAAAAAACTTAAAAGAAGAGAAGATACAATTTCATTCAGTTGATAGTTATGAAAATTTTAAGAATCCTAAAATTCAAAATATCCTAAAAGAAAATATTTCAAAAGAAAACGGGTTTAATTTAAATATTGATAATGAATACATCAATGTAATAAATAAAATTTCACAGGTTGAAACAGTTGAACTTGGTTCAATTACAAAAATTTATCAAGGAATTATTACTGGAGATAACAAAAAATACATTACTGTCAAACCAAAAAATGATAAATGGAAAAAAATTATTAGAGGACGTGATATCAACAAATACTCAATTACATTTGATAATAATTTTGTTTTATATGAACCCGAAAAACTTTGGAGTAATACGGACTTGAAAATGTTTGATGTTCCGGAAAAAATAATTAGTCGCCAAACAAGTGATAAATTAGTTGCAGCAATTGATACTGAAAGATATTTTTCGTTAGATAGTACCCACGTAATACATTTAACAACAAACAAAATAACTTTTAAATATTTATTGGCATTGTTTAACTCAAAATTAATGAATTTTATTTATCAAAGTAGAGTCAAAGAAAGTGGAAGAGTGTTTGCCCAAGTAAAAGTAGTAAATTTAAAACCACTGCCCATAAGATTAATCAACAAAAAAGATAAAAATGAAAGTACTATATTTAAAGAAATTGAAAATTTAGTGGATAAAATAATGGATACAAATAAAGAAATTAGAAAAAAAATAATTCAACACGAAAAAGATTTGCTTTTTGAGAAGGCGGAACATTATACTAATGAAATAGATAAAAGAGTTTACCAAATTTATAATATAAATAACGAAGAAATTGAAATAATTGAAAAATAGTAAATTAATTTATAAAAACATAAATTACAGATAGATTGATAAATGTGAAACAAAATTACAAAATTTTTACTTTTGTGCTAAATTTAAAACAAAAGTTTCAATACTTATTTATTTTCGTCTGTTACTTTTTGATGCTAACAGCACAAAATTTGTATTCCCAAAATTTTGGTTTAGGAGCAGAAGCCATATATAATTTTCAAACAAGAAGTTTTGGACCTGGATTAAGAGGCGAATTTATTAAAAACGGAATCAGTATAGTTCCGCAAATATCTTATTATCCATCGTTTAATAAAGTTTCTGAATTTTTTGCAGGAGCAAGTTTGCACATTAATATATTGAGTTATGGTACTTATATGTTATATGCAATATTACATGGTTCTTATAACGGCTGGATAAATTACATGAGCTCACCTATGGAAAATGCAAAATTTTCAAATTGGGATTTAGATGGTGGATTAGGTATAAGAACGAGCAAATGTATCCGACCTTTTATTGAATTTAGGTATAATGTTAAATGGAGAGAAACTAATATCAGATTAGGTTGTGTATATATTTTCAATTGTAAAGATAAAGGCGGTAAATCAAGAAAGAAAAAAGCCGTATCTTGTCCGGCATATAAACAATAATTTTAAATCAAATAATATGAAAACTAAAAATTTTATTCTGAATCTATTTTTTATTACAACAGTTGTCTGCACGTTGTTTATATTAAGCTGTTCAAAAAAGCGTATCGAACCAAAAGAAGAACAACTTAATAGTTACGAATCAATGAATAGCTATTACGATTCGAAAAAACAACAGGAACAGGATTTTGTAATTAATAGTTCAGGAAGCGGTCCAATTATTGGAAATCAGGGAACAAAACTCTGGGTTTCAAAAGAAAAACTTATGTTCCCAAACACAGACAGTGTTCAATGGCCTTATACAGTTAAATTAATAGAACTTTATACTCCAAAAGACATGCTTTATTATCAAATGCCAAATGTTTCAAATGGCGGATTGTTAACAACAAGCGGAGAAGTAAGAGTGAGGGCTTTTAAAAACGGACAGGAATTAGTGCTGCGTCCAGATTGTACATGGACAGTTGAAATGCCAAATACTAACCCAATGACTAATATGAAAATATATTATGGAGTAGAAAGTACTTATGTAGATTGGACAGATAATCCGGCAGGAAGTTTTACAATAACATCTTACGGTTATACAGGTGAAATAGCAAAGCTCGGATGGATTAACTGCGGAAAACCTGCATCTGTTTCTTCATCTACAACAAATTACACATTTTCATCATCAACAGATGAATTGCAAAATGTTAGTAAATTTATTTATTTCCCAAATGCTAAAAGTTTGATGCAGGTTTATGGCTCTACGTCAGGTGCATTGCCTTTAAACGAAAACATTAAAATAATTTTAATTGGGATTAATGGTTCGCAATTATACGATTATTACAACGAAACACAGGTTAGTACATCAAACCAGATTAATGTAACAATGAGTACAATTTCAGATGCAAGTTTAACAGCTATTCTTGATTCCTTATAAAAAGCATTGCCACAGATTTCACAAATTTTCACAAAAAACAAGATAATCTGCGAACATCTGTGTAATTTGTGGCAAAAATAATAATGAATACTATGACCAAACCAATAATCGTTTTAATTACTGGTGCCGCTGGTAACTTAGGTGGATTGCTTGCAAAGCATTTAAAACAAAACGAATCAGTTAATTTAAATTTAATGTTCCATAAAAAAGATGTTGCTCAGGAATTAAAAGATTCGAAAATAAATGTTATTCGTGCCGATTTATCTAAAAAAGAAACTTTATATCCAGCACTCAAAAATATTGATGTAATTGTTCATTTTGCAGGAATTTTATTTAAACCAAATCCCGAAAAATTTCTACCTGTTACAAATACAGAATATTTCAGAAATTTAGTTGATGTTGCTATTGAACAAAATGTAAAACGAATAATATTATGCAGCTTTCCACATGTAGAAGGTGAAACTTTTCCAGATAAACCTGCTACGGGAAAATTAGACGGAAAACCCACTTCAGCTCATGCACGAACAAGATTAGAAGAAGAAAAATACATATTTTTAAAAGCAGAAAATAATTCTTTTGAAGCTGTATCGTTACGGCTTGGAATGGTTTATGGCAGAGGAATATTAATGATGGACGTTGCAAAATTACTTGCAAAGTATTGGCTACTAGGAATTTGGAAAAAACCTACATGGGTACACTTTATTTCAAAAATTGATTTTCTTAATGCATTTGAAAGTGCGATTGTAAAACCAAATATTAAAGGCATTTACCATATTGGCGATGATGGCGTACAAACATTACAGGATTATTTTGAAGTTGCCTGTCCGCAATGGCATCACAAAAAACCATGGCTCATGCCTTTAGGTTTAATAATGACATTTGCACATTGTTGTGAAATTTATTCTTCTATTTTTAAAACACGTTCACTTTTAACACGTGATTTTATTAAAATTGGTTATGTTTCGTATTACGGCGACACCAAAAGAATGAAAGAAGATTTATTGCCAGAATTAAAGTATAAGACTTTTAAAGAGGGGTTGGAAACTTTATAATGAACTTCAAAACTTTGACATTTTTATTATGGAAAATAATTAGGGTCTGCTGAAAAAGTCAATCCGATATGGAACTAAAGCCCAATGTCATTAAATAAAGCGATTGAGTTTTAATAATGTCGTACCTACGGTACTTTAGAATCATATTTAGTTCAATTGTTACCATAATGTCATCCCTCTGGGATTTTATTAAGCTCCGTTGGAGCGGTATTATGGTAAAAGGAAAAATAATATTTGGCTAAAGTCCTGTAGGGACGACATTATTTTCTTAACTTAACGACATTGCACTATAGGGAGCTTCTAAAATCCGATAGTTATCGGATGCAAAGAATTTCACGCTTTTAGTGAAAATCCTTTGCACTTTTAAAAAATATTTACTTCATAATATGCTATATTACTGTATGATAATATTTATTCAGCAAGCTCTAATTAACAACCTTTATTCAAATAATTTAGTTTGTATAAAGGTTACACTTGATATAGGCAATGTAATTCTATGTTTTCACAAATTTTGAAACTTCAAACTGTTTATTATTATTTAATTTAACAATGTACACACCTTTTTCAAGCATACTTATATCAATCTTTAAATTATTTTGCAGTACTCTTTGTTGAATTAATAACTGACCTTGAATGTCATAAATAGAAATAATATTGTTTTGTAAATCTGATACCTGATTCAACTCAATGGTGATATTGTTTTTTGCTGGATTTGGGAATACAGTAATTGTATTATTTGTACCATCTTCAATACCCGAATATGATGATGCAGAATACGTATAAGAGGCAGTATTATTTTCATGAATTGCTGAATCGACATTCATAACTGCCATTATAACCTTATTATAACTTATCCCTAAGTTATTCGCAATAAATGTAGCATGATTTAAACTATCTAAAGGAACACCAATAATACTATCAATGTGATTATTTGTAGTGTTTTTTAAAATAAAATCAATTCTAAATTTTGAATTAGATTGACCTTGAAAATCTATTGTTATGGGACTTGAAACAGAGGAAGTAAATGTAATATAATCTGAACCATAAGGAGTAATAGTAGCATTTTTTAAACCAGTTGGAAATGAAGTGTAATTTGCAGAAATATAACATGAAGAAAATCTGTAATGTGTATATGAATATTTTCCTCCTGCATAAACCAAGTCGTCAGCAAAATTTGAAATAATAAATTGTTCAAACGCATCGTCAAATGATTCAGAATAACCAAGCTCATTTAATGTGCTTTCAACACCATAAATTCCATTTAGCTGATTGCTAATTAATGCAGAGATATAGTTCCATTTACCAAAATGCTCATACATAAACAACATAAATAACTTTACCTGATTATAGTCCGAAAAGTAGATTAGTGGCATATCAGGATTATAAATAAAATAAGCTGAATTATCCAAAATATTGTGTTGATAAATATTCTCAGTTAGATAAATAGCTCCAAAGGTTGCGAACCCTTCATCAACCCAAGCATCTTCCCAAAATTTTATAGGATTTATTATTGGTTCGGGTGAATGGTCTTGTTGCCAATGCAACAAATGCCCAAACTCATGTGCAACTATATCAACAGCATAATTAAAATGATCAGCAGATACATATATTATTTCTCTTTGGCAGCTATGTCTATTCCATTGAGCATAAACCATAGAATCTGACATTTGTTGTCCAGGGTCAAAATACCCATACCAACTGGGCTCATTTAATACCAAAATAAAAATATTTGAATCGTTATCGAAAACATTCGGAACTGGTCCATAACGAGTTGTAAGAGAATCGTAAAAATGATAATCAAATGTATGCACAAGAGAATCAACATTAGCTTGCAAAGGTTGTGTTGCAGAATCTTCAACAAAAACATAACAATGATTTCCCGCTTTTTTACAAATTGCATTAACCAGTCGTTGAGGCGAACTTTGCAAGGGAGGCCAATCAATATAAGTTACTGACCAAAATTTTAATGTGTCACCAACATTATATTGCGAAAAACAGGAGTTTTGTTTTCCAATAAATGCGATAATAATGATAACTAAAAATTTAATGTGTTTCATATTTTATTTTTTGTCAAAGGTTGACAATGTTTATTTTTGTTTGCAAATTTAATATTTCAATTTCTTTCTAATAATATTTCTATCTCGATTAATTAGAATTTAACTTAATAAAAGGCATTAATCCCACATGTCATGTGTATTTCTCACTATATAATTAAGTGGTAGCAATATGTCGCTTAGTTCATTAAGTTGCAATTTCTCATTTAAATCTTTCTTTTGCATAAATATTACTGAATTTTATTTAAAAAATTATATTGTGCAACAAATTACTATTATTATGAGCATTATAATGCTACATTTTTACAAATTTTGAAACTGCAAACTGTTTATTATTATTTAATTTAACAATATACACACCTTTTTCAAGCATACTTATATCCATCTTTAAATTATTTTGCAGTACTCTTTGTTGTATTAATAACTGACCTTGAATGTCATAAATGGAAATAATATTGTTTTGTAAATCTGATACCTGATTCAACTCAATGGTGATATTGTTTTTTGCTGGATTTGGAAATACTTCAAACGAAAAGGAGATATTATTTTTCTCAATTCCGGTAATAATAAAATTCTTTTGAATTAACCAAAAATTTGGGTCCATTTCGATTGAATCAACAAGTTCAGGAAAATAAATTTTATACGTTTCATTATTCGTTCCTTGGAATAATCTTATAATTGTGTCGGCTGTTGCATAATTAATCTTTAAATCAAAATGAGTTTTAAACAAAGTAGTAATAGAAGTTGATGTTGTTTGGTTTGATGTAATTGTTAAAGTGTCGTTATTCTGGCTCCAATTAATATTAAAGGTTGGATATCCTTCACCATATATCCATTGGTTGAAAAAATCTGTAAAATTATTAGATGTAGTCGTTTCTACACTTTGCTTAAAATCGTCAGTAGTTGCATTGGCATAAGCATGTGCACTTAAAAAATTCCTTAAAACAGTAAAAAAAATCGAATCATTATTTATTTCATAACGCAACATATGTGTTACTGCTGCACCTTTACAATATGATAATCTTGCATCAAAAATTCTAGCAGGGTTTAATAATTGCGAATTCGGAACATATACACTTCCTCCAGGCGAAGATTTTATATAAGTATGATATGCATTTATCCACAAATCTGCACGGAATTGCCCTTCAATATTTTGTAATGCTATATATTCCACATAACTACCTAAACCTTCGTTAAGCCATACATCATTCCAAGTTGCACAAGTAACATAATCGCCAAACCAATGATGAGCAAATTCATGCGCAGTGACCCAACAATAAAAAACTCCTAAATCTGTCATCGTTGTGTCCAATGATAAATACCCCATTGTACTTAATGTTTGATGCTCCATTCCATCCCATCCTACTCCGATAACACAATTCCCATATTTTTCATTTTTAAAGGGGTAAGTGCCAAATATTTCAGAATACAAATACATTAATTCATTCGTTTTTTCGAGTGCGACCAGATGAATAGGATAATATGTACTATTATATATTAAAAAATTTTGCATCAATACCGAATCCTGATTAGTCAATGGAGTATAATACGTTTTTTCTTCATAAGGACGACCAACAACAAAGGAAATTAAATAGTAGGCAATAGGATAATGAGTTACCCATTTATATTTGCATTTTCCATTGGATAATGTTGTTTTTGATATTAGCAATCCATTTGAGCCTGTTATATTTGTCGAGTCTGTTGTAATATAAAAAGTAACAGAGTCTGCTTTGTCAGTTAATACTTGCTTTACAGGAAACCAGATTTTAGCGCCAAATGGTTCACCCAAACTATATGATTGAGTATTGCCCGAATATGTTTTAGTATAAATCCCATTATAATTATAATATATTGAACCACTATTATGCCCATTTCCATGGTAATATATTTGTGCAGAAAATGCTTGATTCTGAGGAATGGCTGTTGTCAATGGAATAAATATGAAATCATTATGGTGCTGAAATACATTTGAAACTCCATTTACAAACACAGAATCAACAACCATATAAGTTTGGTTTGCAACAATGGTATCAATCAGGTCAACAACAAATGTGTCCATGCTTATTGCATTTACTTTTGCATTTATGATTACATTTCCACTAATTACTGTTGATGAGTTGCTGATTTGCAAGTCTAAAATGTACTGCTTAACATCATATTTGTCTTCTAAAATATTTTGAGAAAAAACAAATTGATTAAATAGGATAAAAAATGATCCGATTAGAATTAAAGTTTTTTTCATTTTGATAATATTTTAAATAAATTATTATTTGCAATAAATTTATACGTAAATATATAATAATTGTTTGTGTTAATTTTTTTGTGTTTTTGTGAAATCTGTGGCTTATCTTTGTGTTTTTAAATTGATAACATGGAATTAAACGAAATCATTAAAAATCAGATTCTTGTTCTCGACGGTGCTATGGGTACAATGATTCAGCGTTACAAACTTAACGAAGAAGATTACAGGGGTAAACGATTTATTAATCACACTCACTCTTTAAAAGGCAATAATGATTTGTTGGTATTAACTCAACCTCAAATAATTTCAGAAATTCACGAAAAATATTTAGAAGCAGGTGCCGATATTATTGAAACCAATACTTTTAATGCACAAAAAGTTTCACAGTCTGATTATAAATTAGAAAATTTAGCTTACGAATTAAATTTTGAGGCAGCAAAAATTGCAAAACAATGTGCAATAAAATATACCACCGAAAGTAAACCTCGTTTTGTAGCTGGCTCTATTGGTCCAACAAATAAAACAACTTCACTTTCGCCCGATGTTAATAATCCTGCCTCGCGAAGCATTACTTTTGATAAATTAGTAATTGCATATTCCGAACAAATTAACGGTTTAATTGATGGTGGTGTTGATATTATTTTAATTGAAACAATTTTTGACACGCTTAACGCTAAAGCTGCACTTTTTGCCTGCGAAGATGTTTTTCGCAAAAAAAACAAACGTTTCCCCATAATGATTTCGGTTACAATAACCGATAATGCTGGTCGTACACTTTCGGGACAAACACTTGAAGCATTTTTAATTTCAATATCGCATGCTGATTTATTTTCGGTTGGCTTAAATTGTGCTTTTGGTGCAAAACAAATTGAACCATATCTCGAAGAACTTTCACGCAAGGCATGGTGTTACGTTAGCGTTTACCCAAACGCTGGGTTGCCAAACCAGTTTGGCGAATACGACGAAAGTGCCGAAGAAATGGCTAAAACCGTTTCAACATTTGCAAAAAAAGGATTAGTGAATATTGTTGGCGGTTGTTGTGGTACCACACCTCAACATATTAATGCAATTGCTCAAAATGTAACATTATACAAACCACGCGTTGTACCTACATTTGAAAATTTAACAAAACTCAGCGGATTAGAGCCACTTATTATTCGAAAAGAATCGAATTTTATTAATATTGGCGAACGTACAAATGTTTCGGGGTCAATGAAATTTGCAAAATTAATTCGCGAACACAAATACGAAGAGGCATTAAGCGTTGCTCGTCAACAAATAGAAAATGGAGCACAAGTTTTTGATATTAGTTTAGACGATGGAATGATTGACGCCGAAACAGAATTGCCTTTATTTTTACGATGGATTGCCTCCGACCCCGATGTTGCAAAAGTTCCGATAATGGTTGATTCTTCAAAATGGACAGTTTTAGAAAATAGCTTAAAATGTGTTCAGGGAAAAATTATTGTAAATTCCATAAGCTTAAAAGAGGGCGAAGAAATTTTTATTGAAAGAGCAAAAAAAATCAGACAATATGGTGCGGCTGCAATAATTATGGCTTTCGACGAAGATGGTCAAGCAACTACATATCAGCGAAAAATAGATGTTTGTGCAAGAGCTTATAACATATTAACAAAACAAATTAATTTTCCGCCCGAAGATATAATTTTTGATGCCAATATTTTAACAATAGGCACTGGATTAGCAGAACATAATAATTTTGCAGTTGAATTTCTTGACGCAATAAAATGGATTAAAGAAAATTTACCTTATGCAAAAACCAGTGGTGGCATTAGTAACTTATCGTTTGCTTTTAGAGGAAACGAGCCAATAAGACAAATTCTGCATTCTGTTTTTTTATATCATGCAATAAAAGCCGGATTAGACATGGGCATTGTAAATGCAGGAGCATTACCAGTTTACAATGATATTGAACCTAACATTAAAAAACTTGCCGAAGATTTAATTTTTAACAGAACTACCGATGCTACCGAAAAGATTCTTGAAGCTGCAATAAATCTTAAAGGTGAATTACCTGCCGAATCAAACATAAATGAATGGAGAAAACTTCCTGTAAAAGAACGACTTATTCATGCACTTTTAAAAGGTATTAACGATTTTATTGATGCAGACATTGCCGAAATATTAACAATAATTCCAAAACCAATAGAAATTATTGAAGGACCGTTAATGGAAGGAATGGGTAAGGTTGGCGATTTATTTGGCTCAGGTCAAATGTTTTTGCCACAGGTAATGAAAAGTGCAAGGGTAATGAAAAAAGCTGTTGCATTATTGCAACCATTGTTAGAACAAAATAATCAAACATTAAACAGTTCAAAAGCAGGAAAAATTTTAATTGCAACGGTTAAAGGCGATGTACACGATATCGGAAAAAATATTGCTGGAATTATTTTAGCTTGTAATAATTACGAAATTATTGATTTAGGCATAATGGTTCCCCGCGAAACTATACTTGCCGAAGCCATAAAACATAATGTTGACTTTATTGGATTAAGCGGTTTAATTACTCCTTCGTTAGACGAAATGATTTATGTAGCTCAAGGAATGGAAGAACGAGGAATGAAAATGCCACTTTTAATTGGTGGAGCAACAACTTCAAAAATACATACTGCTGTTAAAATTGCACAGGCATATTCGCAACCCGTAGTTCATGTAAAAGATGCCTCGTTGAGTGCCGGAATGGTTTCCGATTTACTTAATCCACAAAAGAAAGACGATTTCGTAAAGAAACTTTATTCGGAATACGAAATATTAAAAAGCAATCACTTTAAAAAAGTCGAAAACACTAAACAAATAACAGAACAAGAAGCACTTGCAAATTGTTTTAAATTCAATATTTCAAAAGCAAATATTGTAAAACCAAATGTTTTAGGTGTAAAAGTTTTAAGAAATATTTCTGTTAAAGAACTTATTCCGTACATAAGCTGGGCATATTTTTTTCATCAATGGCAATTTAAAGGAGGGTACCAAGCATTATTAAACGATACCGAAAAAGGAGAAGAAGCAAAAAAACTTTTGCACGATGCGCACGAAATGCTTAAAAAAATTGTTCAGGGAAATTTATTAACAGCAAATGCTGTTTTTGGCATTTTTCCTGCCTATTCAAAAGAAAATATTGTTTATTATCAATTCAACAACATATTTGAAAAAATTAATTTTCCACGTAACCGCGAACCAAAAGAGAATAAAGAACCTAATTATTGTTTGTCAGACTTTATAGCTCCAAAGGAGTTAAATTCAAATGATTATTTTGGGATGTTTGTAACTACTGCTGGCATTGGAATTGAAAAAGCCGAGAAGCAATTTAAAGATGCCGGCGACGATTATTCAGCTTTAATGTTACGAATTATAGCCGATCGGCTTGCCGAAGCTCTTGCTGAATATTTACACGAAAAAATAAGAAAAGAATTTTGGGGATATTCACCAAACGAAAATTTGAATGTGGAAGAAGTTATTAAAGAAAAATATCGCGGAATACGCCCGGCACCTGGTTATCCTTGTTGTCCCGAACATAAATTAAAATCAATTATTTTTGATAAACTTGATGTAACAAATAACATTGGAGCATCTTTAACCGAAAGTTATTCGATGTATCCTGCCGCAACTGTTTCTGGATTTTATTTTGCACACCCGGAAGCAAGGTATTTTGGGACGTATAATAGACATCTTTCCAATTAAATTTTTAATCCGATAGCTATCGGATGCCATGACCATTTATTGCCACGACCTTCAGGTCGTGGGTTGAATTGTGAAGAGGAGAAGCGGCTTTAGCCAAAATATTTTTACTAAATCTGTGTAATTTAAAATCTTATTATATTCCTGCATAAATATTTTCTTTGATGTATGGCATAATATTGTTTTGGCTAAAGCCATGTTATTTATTTTAATATTCCACGACCTAAAGGTCGTGGCAATATACATATTAATTTTGCAACAATTTATTTGGAAAGATGTCTAATAATTAAATCGAAGTAAAATTACTATTTAATAAACAATTTAAAAGAACTACTTTTTTCTTTTGAAGCGACTTTCATTATTAATATCCCAGAATTTAGTTTTCCGTTAACGTTTATACTAACTTGCTCATTTGATTCAGCTTCAAGTATTTTATTTTGATAAACTTTTTGTCCCAACATATTGTAAATTTCAATTGTCCCATCAGTTAAACCAGAAATATATATTATATCGTTCGTAGGATTAGGAAAAATATTGATATCTGATAATTCATTTGTTTTTTTAATATTTAAATAAGTACAAAGCGAATTTGGAGTAGTTAATGTATCTCCATTTAAAACCTGAACTGTAACAATTCTACCCCAACCACCTTCCCAAAAGCCTTCAACATTCTCAATTAGCCCTTGCTTTTCTTTAATAAGTATATGATGTACCTCCAATGTATCGGTATTAACAAGAATATCAGTATAGTTAGATGGGTAACCGTAATAACTTACCAAAGAATAATACTTAAGAGGTAATTGCTCAAAAACTGTTTTATTATTTACTAGGTACAAATTGAATATAGAATAATAATCAGAACTTATCCTTTTATCCTGATACGACCTGCAATATTCAATCGGAAATCTGACAAGTGAAAAATCATTATTTATACCTGCACAATTATTAATTAATACTATGCAACTATCAGTTCCACCATTGCTCCACCATGTATGAATATTCCACCCATAATCATCTAAATGTCCATATTGATAATATTGGTATTGATATTTTTTTATGTTTCCATAATAAAATGTACTGTCAACTTTTAAGCAAATCGAATTATAATAATTTCTGTCAGGCCACAATTGCCTGTCTTCATAATAAAAACTATCTTCTTCATGAAAGTCATAAATCTCCAAACTATCTGGAACATGATAGCCAATGGTATCTATACCTTCAACTCCTATTAATCTAAAATAACTTCCTGTATCACAAGGCCATTTTATAACTCCATGATTTTTAGAAAGAATTATTGTGTCGGTTGAATTTAGTAAAATTCCCATAAGTGAATCAGAAACTCCTAATACAGAACCTAATCCTTTAAAATAAACCGAAGCAAGAATACTTGCTGAAGTATCAAAAACCCATGAGTTGCCAACCTGTGCTGTTCTGTTTAAAATTAACGTATCAGGACTTGTTAAAATAATATTACCATTATTTATAATAGTAATATTTCGTTTTAAAAACAAGGGTTGATTTTTTAGTAAAAACATTGTTGCATTTAAACCGGGATAATATTGCAAATGGCAAGTGTCGCATGGAAGAATTACCCTATTCGTATAATAAGTTGTATCTGTTCCATTGATTTTTATTGAATCTGCCCATAAACTAAAAATAGTATTAGTTGTATCGCAACTGTAATGATATGTCTTTCCGGTATCTACAAGAAGCCAATTTTGGGCTTTTATTTCATATAGGTTTATGAAAATAAAAAAAATGATAAATGGTAAAGTCTTTTTCAAAGTTTATTGTTTTAATAAAGAATACAAATTTCAGTAAAAGGTTGCATTTAATCAAAAGAAAAATATATTTAATTTTGTACCTATCTGTTTCTTTTCTATTTTTGGAAATTATTAATTTAAAATAAAAAAACATGAAAAACTTATCAAAATCATTAACATTATTAAGCTTTGTAGCTTTATTTATTGTTGCAGTTTCGTGTGGTGGTGGCAAAAATTCAAAAGATGCCAAAGCCGAGCTAACCGAAAAAGGGAAACTTTTAACTTCAATTTCGTGGAAACTCGACCCAAATGCAACATTAAAAGGGACAACAGATGTAATAAAAGACACAACAAGCATTACAGCAAACCTTGAATTAAAAGGCGATGTAAAAGCAATGGCTGATTTTATTGCTGAAACAGTTGTTTTTGGAATTGACAAAAAAGACCCTTCAAAATTATCATATTCAAGAACTATTGGCGAAGGATTTTTATCGTCATCAGTTCTTGGTTTTTGGAATTTTAACGAAAGCGAAACTGCAATAATTATGAGAGAATGGGATTCGCAACTTGGTAAAGAAAAAGAACCAGTAACTTATAATATTGTTGAATTAACTGCCGAAAAATTGGTTATTCAAAAAGAAGGCGACGCATCGCCAAACATTTATTTTCCTAAAAAATAAAATATGTATTGAAGATAAAAAAAGGAAGATTGATGTTTTATTTTTCCTTTTTTTATTTACATTTGATTTAAAATTGTAAAAAATGAAATGGGTTAAAGTTTTTTCTATTCTCTTTCTTCTAATCTCAATAAACTCGTTTTCGCAATCAAAAGCCAAAATTGGAATGAACATGGAAGAAGTACGAGCACTTTACCCAAATACACAATCTTCTAATTACGAGAAAACTACAACACTTTCGTTTAATGATACTATTTATGGCTTACCAGGCGAATGGGGATACCGTTTTGAAAACGATATGCTTAACTGGATTCATTTTGATAAATATATTAATGAAATTAAGAAACCAAATTTTGATAAGTGTCTGAAGGTTACTAAAAAGTTAATTAATGACTACACCAAAACTTTTGGGAAGCCCGATACTACAATAATCGGCGATACAACTTTTATTGACCCTATTGTAAAACATCATTGGGGTTATAATGTTATTGAAGCCCGCTGGAATAATTACAAAGGAATGAAAGTTAAAGTTGAATTTACATTTTTTGGTGGCAAAGGCGAATATCATTTTATTGTAATAATAAATTATTTTGATAAAACTTACCCGTATTTCGATTAAAAAGAAAAGCTTTAATAAAAAATTAGTGTTTGTCCATAAAGTCAAAGATTTTCAAAAATGAAAGCCCAAAACCTCAAGACCCAAGTCTCAAATCCCAAGCCACAAACTTGGAATTTGGGATTTAGAATTTGGAGCTTTATACTATTATTACGATATTTTAAACAAGCACTATTTAGTGTTTGTCCATAATGTCCGACTTCTGCGTTATTTCCTAGTATGTTTCGCTACGGGGTAAACTCGTTTTTAAATTGTTTGGTTTAACCACGAACCACAAAAAGATAGATATCACATACAGGTTCTATTAAATATTCAATTCTTAATAGTCAGTCTTACTCTAAATTAATACTTAAACCAAGTCCACGCAACTCATGGATAAGCACATTAAGCGATTCTGGAATTCCTGGTATAGGCATTGGTTCACCTTTAACAATTGCCTCGTAAGCTTTAGCACGTCCTACAACATCGTCGGATTTTATAGTTAATATTTCCTGTAAAATATTAGCAGCACCAAATGCTTCGAGTGCCCAAACTTCCATTTCGCCAAAACGCTGACCTCCAAATTGTGCCTTACCACCAAGAGGTTGCTGTGTAATAAGTGAATATGGTCCGATTGAACGAGCATGCATTTTGTCGTCAACCATGTGGCTTAATTTAATCATATAAATAACGCCAACGGTAGCAGGTTGGTCGAATTTTTCGCCACTTCCCCCATCGTACAAATAAACTCTACCATATTTTGGTAAACCGGCTTTATCGGTATATTCATTAATTTGGTCGAGCGAGGCACCGTCAAAAATCGGAGTTGCAAATGTAACACCTAACTCTTTTCCTGCCCAACCGAGAACTGTTTCGTAAATTTGTCCGAGGTTCATACGAGAAGGAACGCCAAGAGGATTTAAAACAATATCAACAGGGGTACCATCTTCGAGAAAAGGCATATCTTCCTGACGAACAATTTTTGAAACAATACCTTTGTTGCCGTGTCGCCCTGCCATTTTATCGCCTACACGAACTGTTCTTTTTTGAGCAACATAAACTTTTGCAAGTTTTACAATGCCTGCAGGCAACTCGTCGCCTATAGTAAGATTGAATTTTTTACGTTTTACATCAGCTTCAATTTCTTTGAATTTAATGGTGTAATTATTAAGTAATTCTCTTATTATTTCATTCTTTGCTTTATCTGTAGTCCATCTGTTTGGATTAACATTGATAAAATCAATTGTTTGAAGTAATTTTAAAGTAAATTTTTCGCCTTTGGCAATTAAACTGGCACTATAGTAATCTTTAACACCCTGCGATGTTTTACCATTTGTAATAGTAAATAATTTTTCGATTATATGTTGCTTTAATTCGATATTTTTTTTATTTGCTTCATCATCAATTTTATCGAGTAATGTTTTTTCAGTGATTTTAACTTTTCGTTCTTTAACCTGACGGGAAAAAAGTTTTTTATAAACAATAACACCGTGCATTGAAGGTGGTACTTTTAATGATGCATCTTTTACATCTCCGGCTTTATCGCCAAAAATTGCACGTAAAAGTTTTTCTTCGGGCGATGGGTCGGATTCACCTTTTGGAGTAATTTTTCCTATTAAAATATCGCCAGGTTGAACATAAGCCCCTACACGAATTAATCCGTTTTCATCAAGATTTTTTGTTGCCTCTTCGCTAACATTTGGAATATCAGAAGTTAATTCTTCTACTCCACGTTTTGTATCACGAACTTCTAAAACAAATTCATCAATATGAATTGAAGTAAAAGCATCTTCTCTAACAAGTTTTTCGTTAATTACAATGGCATCTTCAAAGTTATACCCTTTCCAAGGCATGAATGCGACTTTTAAATTTCGGCCAAGTGCAAGTTCACCACCTTTTGTTGCATATCCTTCGGTTAATACTTGTCCTTTAAAAACTTTTTGTCCTTTTTTAACAATAGGACGCAAAATTATTGTAGTACTTTGATTTGTTTTTCTAAATTTTAAAATATTGTATTTTACAACATCATCGTTAAAGCTAACAAAACGTTCTTCGTCAGTTCTTTTGTACCTGACAATAATTTCTCTGCCATCAATATATTCAACAACACCGTCAGCTATGGCTACTAACATTGCCCTTGAATCAATGGCTACTTTTTCTTCGAGACCTGTACCAACAATTGGAGCTTCTGGTTGAAGTAATGGAACAGATTGACGCATCATGTTTGAGCCCATAAGTGCTCTGTTTGCATCGTCGTGTTCGAGGAAAGGAATTAAACTTGCTGCAATTGATGCAATTTGATTTGGAGCAACATCCATTAACTGAATCTTTTCGTTTTCTATTACCGGAAAATCTCCACGGAAACGTGCTTTAACTTTAGCGTTAATAAAGTTACCATTTTCATCTATTTTAGCATTTGCCTGAGCAATTATTTTTTCTTCTTCTTCTTCGGCGCTTAAGTAAATTGTATCATTATCGTTCATATCTACTTTGCCGCTTTCAACATTTCTATATGGAGTTTCGATAAAACCTAAATTATTGATTTTTGCATACACACAAAGAGAAGAAATAAGTCCGATATTAGGACCTTCAGGAGTTTCAATTGGGCAAAGCCGGCCGTAATGAGTATAGTGAACGTCACGAACTTCGAAACCTGCACGTTCACGTGTTAAACCACCTGGTCCTAAAGCCGATAAACGACGTTTGTGAGTCATTTCGGCTAATGGATTTGTTTGGTCCATAAATTGCGAAAGAGCATTTGTTCCAAAGAAAGTATTAATTACCGAGGATAAACTTTTTGCATTTATCAAATCAATAGGAGTAAATACTTCATTATCGCGAACATTCATTTTTTCACGAATTGTACGAGCCATACGTGCTAATCCAACTCCAAATTGTGCCGAAAGCTGTTCGCCTACGGTTCGTACTCTACGGTTACTTAAATGGTCAATATCATCAACATCGGCTTTTGAATTAATTAACTCAATCAAATATTGAATAATTGAAATTATATCAGCTTTTGTAAGTATTTTAACATCAATTGGAACATTAAGTCCAAGTTTTTTGTTTATACGATAACGTCCTACTTCACCCAAATCGTATCTTTTTACCGAAAAGAATAGCTTATTTATTACATCACGAGCGGTTTCTTCGTCGGGTGGTTCAGCGTTTCTTAACTGTCGGTAAATATACAATACTGCTTCCTTCTCAGAGTTACAAGGGTCTTTCTGTAGAGTGTTATAAATAATTGCAAAGTCAGCTAAATTTTGATCTTCTTTATGCAACAGTATTGTTTTAGAACCGGAGTCAATAATTAAATCAATGTGGTCTTTTTCAATTATTGTTTCACGGTCAATAATAATTTCATTTCTTTCGATTGAAACAACTTCGCCGGTATCTTCATCAACAAAATCTTCGACCCAAGTTTTTAATACACGGGCGGCTAATTTTCGGCCAATTAGTTTTTTTAAAGCAAGTTTTGAAACTTTAACTTCTTCTGCTAAATTAAAAATCTCTAAAATATCTTTATCACTTTCGTATCCAATTGCACGCAATAAAGTTGTAACAGGCAATTTTTTCTTTCTGTCAATATATGCGTACATAACATTATTAATATCGGTAGCAAATTCAATCCATGAACCTCTAAAAGGAATAATTCTGGCAGAATATAATTTTGTTCCGTTTGTATGAACGCTTTGTCCGAAGAAAACTCCGGGCGACCTATGCAATTGAGATACAATGACGCGTTCTGCACCATTAATAATAAATGTGCCTCTTGGCGTCATATAAGGTACAGTACCCAAATACACATCCTGAATAACGGTATCAAAATCCTCGTGGTCGGGGTCGGTACAGTACAATTTTAACTTAGCTTTAAGTGCTACGCTATATGATAATCCTCTTTCGATACATTCATCTAAAGAATATCTTGGTGGGTCAACAAAATAATCAATAAATTCGAGAACAAAATTGTTTCGTGTATCTGAAATTGGAAAATTATCCTGGAAAACTTTATGTAAGCCTTCCATTTTTCTTTTTTCTGGTGTGGAATTTAACTGAAAAAATTCCTCAAACGACTTTACCTGAATTTCAAGAAAATCAGGATATTCAAACTGATTTTTTGTTGAAGTAAAGTTAATTCTATTGTTATTTTTAACAGACATTTAAAACTAAATTAATTGAAATTCAATAATAATAATGACAAAAAGGCTTAAAACTTTAATAAGGTTTCAGGTTTCGGGTTTCAGGTTCTTCAAACCATAAACTAAAAACCTTAAACCTCTTAATGCTTCAAACCTGTAAATTTTGATTGAACTTCGTTTTTATTTAAGTTCAACTTCTGCGCCGGCTTCTGTTAATTGAGCTTTTAATGTTTCGGCTTCTTCTTTAGATAAGCCTTCTTTTATTGCTTTTGGTGCAGCATCAACTAAATCTTTTGCTTCTTTAAGCCCAAGACCTGTTAAATCTTTTACCAATTTTACTATTTGTAATTTAGCACCTCCAGGTGATTTTAAAATTACATCAAAAGTGTTTTTTTCAACTGGAGCACTTTCGGCACTTGGTGCTGCTGTTACAGCAACAGCTGCTGCTGCTGGTTCGATACCATATTCGTCTTTTAAAATTTGTGCCAATTCGTTAACTTCCTTAACTGTAAGGTTTACTAACTTTTCTGCGAAAACTTTTAATTCTGCCATTTTATTGTTATTAGAGATTAAAAACTAAATTAAATTATTTATTGATTATTTATTGTTTAAAAAAGTTCTATGTTCATTGTTTTACTTTTTACTGATTACTATTTTTTTCCTGAATTGTTTTTACGACACCAGACAATATACGCTTGCCCGATTCGAGCGAAGAAATAACATTTTTAATTGGCGACTGTAATAAAGCAATAATGTCTCCAATAAGTTCTTCTTTACTCTTAATTACAACAAGTGTATCAACCTGATTATCGCCAATATAAACTGATTCTTCAACATAAGCACCTTTTAACAAAGGTTTTTTATTTTTTTTACGAAATTCTTTAATCAGTTTTGCGGGTTCATTTGCCGAGTTCGCAAACATAATGGAGGTTCCACCTTCTAATACATTATACAACTCGTTATATTTCCCTTCAAATTTCTCCATTGCTTTACGAAGTAAAGTGTTTTTAACAACAACTAATTCGATATTTTTGTCAAAACATTTTCTTCGTAAATTACTTGTATCTGAAGCATTTAAATCGGAAATATCTGTAAGATAGAAATGACTGAAATTTTGTAAATGTATAGTCAATTCATCTATTATTTTAATTTTATCTTCTTTTAACATATTAATTTCGAAATTTATTGTTTATCGTTTTATATACATTGTTCACTGTTCAAAAAAGTTCATTGTTTCATTGCTTCATTGTTTCATTGTTATGCAATAGCAACAATAGAACAATTTAACAATCTTTTAAATCTTTCTTCTCAATCTTACTCAATCTTGCTTCCTCAACCTTAACCTCAAATATAATCAATCCTATCAATCTTGTTTTCCCAATCTTGTCCTATCAATCTATTACTTATTTCTATTTATTTCACTTTTAGATTAATCAACTGATTTTGAATCAATTTGAATACCAGGGCTCATGGTACTCGAAAGATAAATACTTCTCATATAAGTACCTTTAGCCGAAGACGGTTTTAATTTAACAATTGCATGAATAAATTCTTTAGCATTGTCAATTATTTGTTCTTCGTTAAACGATACTTTACCAATAGTAGAGTGAATAATGCCATATTTATCAACTTTAAAGTCGATTTTACCCATTTTAACTTCCTTAACTGCTTTACCAATTTCCATTGTAACAGTACCACTTTTGGGGTTTGGCATTAATCCGCGTGGACCAAGGATTTTACCAAGAGCACCTATTTTAGCCATTACCGAAGGCATTGTAATAATGACATCAATATCTGTCCAACCACCCTTAATCTTTTCGATATATTCTTCAAGACCAGCATAATCAGCACCAGCTTCGGTAGCTTCGCTCACTTTATCCGGAGAACAAAGAGCTAATACTCTTGTTTTTTTACCAGTTCCATGAGGCAGTGTAACAATACCACGAACCATTTGATTTGCTTTTCGTGGGTCAACACCAAGTCTGATATCTAAATCAATTGAAGCATCGAATTTGGTAAAAGTCATTGTTTTTACAAGCTTGGCAGCATCATCAATAGAATATGCAGCATTTGAATCAAACTTTGAAAGGGCAACTTTACGATTTTTTGAAATTTTTTCCATTGCTTTTTTTATTTTTGTAAAGGTGATTTGCCTTGGATAGTAACACCTAAACTTCTTGCTGTACCAGCTACCATAGACAAGGCAGAATCTAAAGTAAAGCAATTTAAATCTGGCATTTTATCCTGAGCAATAGTTTTAACCTGCTCCCAGGTAATTGAACCAACTTTATTTCTGTTAGATTCTGCAGAACCCGACTGAAGTTTAGCTGCTTCAAGAATTTGAACAGATGCAGGAGGAGTTTTAACTATAAAGTCGAATGATTTATCAACATATACAGTGATTAGCACTGGTAATACTTTACCAGCTCTGTCTTTAGTTTTGGCATTAAATTGCTTGCAAAACTCCATAATATTTACTCCCTTTGAACCTAATGCTGGTCCAACAGGAGGAGATGGATTTGCAGCACCACCTTTAATTTGCAACTTAATATAAGTTTCTACTTGTTTTGCCATATTTTATTTATTATTTATCGTTCAAAAATGTTCACTGTTCATTGTTCAAAAAAGTTCATTGTTTCATTGCTTCATTGTTATGCAATAGCAACAATAGAACAATTTAGCAATTTAACAATCTTTTAAATCTTCTTCTCAATCTTTTAAATCTTGTTTTATCAATCTTACTCAATCTTGCTTCCTCAACCTCAACTTCAACCTCAACCTCAACCTCAAATATAATCAATCCTATCAATCTTGTCTTCCCAATCTATTCAATCTTGTTTTCCCAATCTTGTCCTCTCAATCTATTACTTATTTCTGTTTTTATTGTTCTATGTTCATTGTTCACTGCCGACTACCTACTACCCACTGCTTACTGCTTACTGTTTTTTACTCTTTTTCAACTTGCATAAAACTTAGTTCAAGTGGGGTTTTTCTTCCGAAAATTTTAACCATTACTTTAAGTTTCTTTTTTTCTTCGTTAACTTCTTCAATAATTCCAGTAAATCCATTAAAAGGTCCGTCAATTACTTTAACGGCTTCTGTAACTAAAAAAGGGCTGTTAATTTCCTCATCGCTTTCAGCTAATTCATCAACTTTACCAAGTATCCTATTAACCTCTGATAATTTTAAAGGGATAGGATTACCTTCTTTAGTTCTAAGAAATCCTAACACACCTGTAACATTTTTTATTCTAATTGCGATTTCTTCTGTTAATGAAGCTTCAATTAAAATATATCCTGGGAAAAAACTACGTTCTTTACTAATTTTTTTTCCATTTCTTATTTGGTAAACTTTTTCGGTTGGCACAAGAATTTGGGAAACAAATTCCTGAAAATTAAGGCGGTTTACTTCAGCTTCAATGTATTCCTTAATTTTCTTTTCTTTGCCGCTAATAGCTTTAACTACGTACCAATGTCTCTCAATTTCTGCCATGCTTTTCTCTATAACTTAATATTATTAGAACATACTATAAATTAACTTCATTATGTTACTGAAACCGAAGTCCATTAATGAAACGATGAGTGCTATAATAAAGGAAGCAATCATTACAACTATTGCACTTGATTGAAGGTCTTTCCAGGTAGGCCATGTAACCTTTTGGGTAAGCTCCAAATAAGTATCTTGCAAATATAACTTTATTTTATTCATTTTAATACAATTGCACGGGTGGAGAGACTCGAACTCCCAGCCTATAGTTTTGGAGACTACCACTCTACCAATTGAGCTACACCCGTGTTTTGGGTTTCAGGTTTGAACCTCAAACCTCAAACCAAATATTATTCAACAATATCAATTACCTGACCAGCGCCTACTGTTCTACCACCTTCACGGATAGCAAAACGCAAACCTTTATTAATTGCAACTGGATAAATTAAATCAACTTGAATGGTGATGTTATCACCAGGCATAATCATCTCAACACCTTCTGGAAGAATAACTTCACCTGTTATATCCATAGTACGGATATAAAATTGTGGGCGATAATGATTATGGAATGGGGTATGACGACCACCTTCTTCTTTTTTAAGAATATAAACTTCTGCTTTAAATTTAGTATGAGGAGTAATAGAACCTGGTTTAGATATAACCATTCCTCTTTTTATTTCGTTTTTATCAACTCCGCGTAATAATAGACCAACATTATCACCAGATTCACCTCTATCAAGAATTTTGCGGAACATTTCAACACCGGTAACTACAGTTTTTCTTTTCTCTAATGTAATTCCAACTATTTCCATTTCGTCGCCGGTATTAACAACGCCAGTTTCTACTCTACCAGTTGCAACTGTACCACGACCAGTAATTGAGAATACATCTTCAACAGGTAGTAAGAATGGTTTTTCGTTTTCACGTGGAGGAATTGGGATATAAGCGTCAACTGCATCCATTAACTCCATTATTTTACCAACCCATTTTGGATCACCATTTAAGCCTCCAAGTGCAGAGCCACGAATAACAGGACATTTATCGCCATCATATTTATAAAAATTCAATAATTCGCGTACTTCCATTTCAACAAGGTCAAGCATTTCTTCATCTTCAACCAAATCAACTTTACTAATAAAAACTAATATTTTGGGAACATTAACCTGACGAGCTAAAAGCACGTGTTCTCTTGTTTGTGGCATAGGACCATCGGTAGCAGCAACTACTAATATTGCACCATCCATTTGGGCTGCACCTGTAACCATATTTTTAATATAGTCGGCATGTCCAGGACAATCAATATGTGCATAATGACGCGTAGCGGTTTGATACTCGATATGGGCGGTATTAATTGTTATACCTCTTGCTTTTTCTTCGGGAGCATTATCAATTGATTCGAATGAACGAAACTCAGAAAGTCCTTTTTCGTGAAGAACTTTTGTAATTGCAGCAGTTAATGTAGTTTTTCCATGATCGATATGACCAATTGTACCAACATTAACGTGGGCTTTACTTCTATCAAATTTTTCTTTTGCCATAAATTGAAATTTTTGTTGAATATACTATTTTTAATTAAACGATTTTTAAACTATATAGAGCCAATGATGGGAGTTGAACCCATGACCCCTTCCTTACCAAGGAAGTGCTCTACCACTGAGCTACATCGGCAAACCAGAGCGGGAAACGAGACTCGGACTCGCGACCCTCAGCGTGGAAGGCTGATGCTCTACCAACTGAGCTATTCCCGCTGGTTAGTGGAGAGAGCAGGATTCGAACCTACGAAGACGTACGTCAGCAGATTTACAGTCTGCCCCAGTTGGCCACTTTGGTATCTCTCCAGTAAACCACGATGTACAGAGCCGATGGAGGGATTCGAACCCCCGACCCGCTGATTACAAATCAGCTGCTCTGGCCAACTGAGCTACATCGGCAACTCAAAGAACGTTTTTTTCTTTTTTTTAAAAAATCAGACCGCAAATGTACTAACAATTTTTTAATACACAAAATTTTTTTTATTTTTTTGTATAGTTTTTGTAGTAAATATGAAAATAAAAAATGCTGACGAAAAATATTTTTCGTCAGCATTTTAATTATAAGACAGTTACAAGATTACTTACTGCTTCTTTTGTCTTTATATTTTTTTAATTGACGTTGTAAAGCTTCTACTGCTGTATCGGCAGCTTCTTCAAAAGTTTTTGATTGTTTTTTTGCAAACAAGTTATTTCCAGGCACTTCGAGTTTTATTTCGGCTATTTTATTTTCATTTGTCTGTGCTTTATCAAGCCTGAGTGTTACTTCTGCTAAAACAATGTTTTGATGACGTGTAATTAGTTTATCCATTCTTTCGTGAATAAATGATTCTAAATTTTTGTCAGCATTAAAATGTAAAGTTTGAATTTTTACTTTCATAATTTTCCTCCTTTTTAATTAAAATTGTTTATTATTTATTGTCATTCAGTTTTTTACAATGAGTTACTATTGTTTGATTATAGTTTTTTTGATTTTTTTATTTTATAATTGTTTATGCTCTTGGATGTGTTTTTTTATAAATATTTCTAAGTTTTTCAAACGAATTATGTGTATATACCTGAGTAGCAGCTAAATTTGCATGACCAAGCAGTTCTTTTATTGCATTCAAATCGGCTCCATTATTTAACAGGTGTGTAGCAAAAGTGTGTCTTAAAACGTGTGGACTCTTTTTTTCGACTGTAGCAACCATGCCGATATAATGGGTTACAATTCTATACACAAGTTTTGGATAAAAAGAAAGTCCTTTTTCGGTAACAAACACATTATTAGTTTTTGAATTTACTTTTGCTCTTTCAATAATATATTGTTTTAATTCAATTTTTAATTGATTACCGAATGGAATTATTCTTTCTTTATTTCTTTTTCCTAATACTTTAATAGAGTTTTCGTAAAAATCGATATCTTCAATTTTTAATGAAATTAATTCAGATAATCTAATTCCAGTACCATAAAGCAAAGTTATTACTAATTTATTTCGCAATCCAATAAAACCATTACCAAAGTCAATATTTGTTGTTAAATTTAACATTTGTTTTTCTTCAATAAATATTGGTAATCTTTTTTTGTTTTTGGGAGGAATTATCTTTTCGGTAGGATTAAACTTTACAATTTTTTCACGAATTAAAAATTTATAAAATGTATTTAACGATGAAAGCTTACGGTTTACCGAGCGGGCTTCTATTGAGTTTTCCATTAAACTAACTATCCAGCTTCTTACGTGTCGGAAGCTTGCGTTTTTTAATTCTATGCGAGCAAAATTTTTAATTAAAAACTCCGAAAATTGACTAATATCATTAAAATAAGCCAAAACAGTATTTGATGAATACCGTTTTTCATTTTTTATGTAACCAACAAAGTGAGTGATTAAATCCATTTATAACGAAGGAGTTTATATACTTATTTAAACGAAAAATAAAATTAATAGTTTCGTAAAAATAATAAATCTCCGAAATAAATTTTATTTTTCTTCTGTTTGATGAAGTTTCTGAACGTAAATAGCATTTAAAACTTCTTTTCTACGACGAATAGACGGTTTTTGAAAAGCTTTTCGTGCACGAAGTTCTTTCATAATACCTGTTTTTTCAAATTTGCGTTTGAATTTTTTTAAAGCCCTGTCAATGTGTTCGCCTTCTTTTACTGGAATAATAATCATATATCTTTTATTAATTAAGGTGCAAATGTACAAAATATTTTAATTCAGCAAATACAATTTCAAATATTATTAATAATATTTTCAGTTATTAATTCAAATTAATAAAAAAAGCTCCAAAGGAGCTTTTAATATTTTTTGTTATTTATGCGAATCAAGGGTTGAATTTTTTTCGTTCCGTTAGGAACGGCATATTGGTAGAAAAGATAATCATATATAAATCAATAGTTCCGTAGGAACGAAATATTTCAAATATATCATACCTACGCCATTTATGTTGGTATGTGTTTTTTATTTCTACCAATATATTGTCCCTACGGGACTTTTAGATTTTAACCCTTAATTCGTATTATTTACCTTATTATAGATACAACACCTGTAATCGGGTCTTTTTCGGGTCCAAGTTTAATAATATAGACATAAGAACCCATTGGCAAATCTTTACCTTTATATATACCGTTCCAGCGTCGGGTTGCATCGGTGTATTCCATTCCGGTTCCTTTAAATACATATAAAATGTCACCCCAGCGGTTATATATTTCTATCGAAACATCATTATAGCCGGCTATGCCCAATATTTCGAAATCATCATTTGTACCATCTTTGTTAGGAGTAATAACCGATGGAATTTTTAATTGTATGTCAATTGTAAATGTGTCAGTAATCTGGCAGGTATTTGCATCTGTAATAGTAATTACATATTCACCAGCTGGCAAATTAGTAACAACAAATGTGCTTGAAGTAGTTATGCTATCATTAAGCCAATGATAAGTAAAAGGGGAAATTCCACCACTTAAAACTGTAATATTTATATAACCCATATTAGTTGCATCTATTCCTGCAGTATCGGAAATATTCATTGAAGGAGGATTATATAAAGTTGCAATTGCAGTAGTATCACAATAAAGTGAGTCGGTAATTGTAACTACATAACTTCCTGATGATAAACCTGTCGCAATTGAGTTAGTCTGACCTCCATCCCATAAATAAGTATAAGGAGGATTACCACCATTTACATTTGTTATTTCAGCAGTACCATCAGAACCGTTTCCGCAAATTGGATTTGTTGACGATAACGAGAATTGAATTGCAGTTGGCTGGTTTACAGTTGTTTGATTTGTTGCAGTACAATTATTCGCATCGGTAACGGTAACTGTGTAATTTCCTGCAGTTAAATTTGAAATTGTTGATGTAACTTGTCCACCAGTCCACAAATATGAATATGGACTTGTTCCATACGAAGCATTTACAACCGCCATACCATCATTTGAACCAACACAGGAGATATTTTGTGAAGTTATGCTTGATGACAAAGCAGATGAAGGTCCGATAATAGTAATAGTTGTATCATCCCAACAATTATTATTGTCGTAGATTGTAACACTATAATTACCTGAAGATAAATTATTTACCGTTCCTGTAATTTGACCGCTACTCCAAACATAAGTGAAAGGAGCAGTTCCACCTTGCATAAATACTGTAATAGAGCCATTAGAATCACCATAACATAATACATTTGTTAATTGAGTTACCTGAATTGTACCGGCAACAAGGTTATTTACTACGGCAGAATAAACTGAACTACAGAAATTTGCATCTGTAACCGTAACTGTATATGTACCTGATGCTAAATTTATAATTGTGTCATTTGTTGAACTTGTTGACCAATTAATTGCATAAGGTTGTGTTCCACCATTAATATTTATACTAACAGAACCATTACTTGCATTGCAATTTGCGCTAGTAACATTTCCAATAATTTGCAATTGAGTAGGAGCATTAATGTGAACTGTATCAACAGTAGAACATCCTTGGAAATCGGTAACTGTAACACTATATGTTCCAGCGCTAAGTCCAGTTGCAGTTTGAGTTATTTGTCCGCTAGGAAACCAAGTATAACTATAAGGAGGAGTTCCACCATTAGGATTGGCAATTGCTTCACCGTTTGTACTATTATAACAACTTGCAGAAATTGATTCAACAGCATTTAAGACAAGTTGAGTAGGTTGTGTAAAAAACCCATTAAATGTGCTAACACAGTTATTAACATCAGTAACAGTTAAAAATAATGCTCCCATTGATAAATTATTAAGAGTATTGGAATTTCCTAATGAATTTCCTAACGAATCTTGCCACAAATATAAATAAGGTGATGTTCCACCTAAAACCTGAATTGTTAAACTTCCATCATTTCCACCATAACATGATATTTGAGTATTTGATGTCATTGATATTTGCATATTATCTGGTTCGGTTAGTGTAACAGACTGAATTGATTCACATCCGTTTGCATCAGTTACCGTAACATTATATGCACCAGCAGCAACATTATAAATTGAATCAGTTACACTTCCATTTGACCAAACAAAGCTAAAAGGTGCAGTTCCACCTGTTGTTATATAAGCATGTGCAAAACCAGTAGAATCGCTATTGCAAAGGTTATTATTTACAACATCAAAAGCAATTGTTGCTGCATTAGTATTTGATATATCTCCGGAGAAAACTGATGTGCAACTATTTGAATCGGTAACAGTTACAAAGTAAGTGCCAGAAGGTAATGTGTTAACTGATGTTGTAGTATTATTTCCTGCTGCTGAATCCCACAAATAAGAGTAAGAAGGTGAACCACCACTTACACTAATTGAAATACTGCCATCGCTCATGCCACAGTTTGCAGGACTCGAGGTAAATGTTGAAGCAATAGGTGTTGGTTCATAAACAGTTACAGATTGAATTGTAGTACAGGAATTATTATCGGTAACAGTAACAGAATAACTGCCTGCACCAACATTAGTTAAATCTTCAAAAGTACTGTTGTTGGTCCAAATATATATAAATGGGAAAGTACCACCGTTTGTAATAAGATTTACATTACCTGTTGTACCACCATTACAAAGTACAGAGTCAACAACAAAACTAGTAGATAACAATTGTGGTTCTGTAATGTCAACAGAAGCTACAGAAGTACAACCATTAACATCTGTTATTGTAACATAGTGAGTTCCTGCATTTAAACCAGATGCAGTAGGTTGAGAACCACCGGTTGACCAAGTATATTGATAAGGTGAAGTTCCTCCGATTGCAGAAACAGTTGCGGAACCATTACTTCCACCATTGCAACTAACATTCTGATTAACAGTCATTGTTGGATTTATAGCATCAATTTGTGTAATAGTTGCAGAATTTGTTGAAGTACATCCGTGATTATCTGTAACAGTAATTGTATATGTTCCGGCTGATAATCCTGAATTTGTAGGAGTTAAAATTCCATTGGACCATAAGTATGTATAAGGTGAAGTTCCACCTGAAACTTGTGCAGTTGCCTGACCGGTAGAAGCACCAAAACAATATACATTTGTAATCGAAGGAATTGTTAACAAAATTGCAGATGGTTGAATTATTGTTGTATTTGTTACAGCAGTACAACCATTTGCATCTGTAACAGTAACATAGTATGTTCCTGATGGAATGTTTGTTATAGTAGGAGTAGAGCCACCACCAGTCCATAAATAAGTATAATTTACAGTACCACCTGAAGCAGAAACCGTAATTGAACCGTCGCTTCCGCTATTACAACTAACATTTGTAGATGCTGTTATAACAGCAGATAAAGCAGATGGTTGACTTATTACTGTTGACGCAGTTGTTGTACAATTATGAGTATCAGTAACTGTTACTGAATAAGAACCTGCAGTTAAGCCCGAAGCTGTGGGAGTATTAGCACCATTAGTCCAGTAATAAGTATAACCTGGCGAACCACCTGTAGTGGATACTGTTGCAGTTCCATTATTACCTCCGAAGCACGATGGGGTAGTAGTTCCTGTAATTGTTGCAGATAATATAGGGGGTTGTGAAATAATAACAGATGTGTTTGCCTGGCAGCCCATAGCATCGGTAACAGTAACGCTATATGTATTTGCAGTTACATTTGAAATACTTGTACCATTATTACCATTTGACCACAAATAAGTATAGCCAGGCGTTCCACCAGAAGCAGAAATTGTAGCACTACCATTAGAACCGCCAAAACAATTTATATTTGTAGAAGATGTTACTGAAACTGAAGGAGCACCAGTATTATTTACAGAAACTGTTGCAATGCTTGAGCAGTTATTTACATCGCGAACTGTTACAGTATAAGAACCAGCAGCAATATTTATAATTGTACTTGTGCTTCCTCCATTTGACCATGCATAAGTATAACCGGGTGTACCACCGGAAGCCGAAACAGTTGCAGAACCATTAGAATTACCACAAGTTGCATCAACTTTACTCGTTGTTAAAGCAATAGCTGCAGGTTGGTTTACAGTTGCAGTTCGAACAATTGTACAACCTTTACTATCAGTAATTGTAACACTGTAAGTTCCAATACTTAACCCTGTAGCAGGATTTGAAGTTTGTCCGCTCGGGAACCAGTAATAAGTATAACCAGGCGTACCACCAGAAGGACTCGCAGTAGCGGTTCCATTGCTACCACCATTACAGCTTGTGTTTGTGGCAGATGCAGTACCTGCTAAAGCTGCTGAAGGTTGAGTAATTGTAGCAGTTTGAACACTTGAACAGTTATTTGCATCACGAACTGTAACGGTATATGTTCCGGCAGATAAGTTAGTAGCTGTTGAGCCAGAGCCACCGCTTGGTGCCCATGTATAAGTATAACCGGGTGTTCCGCCAGAAGCTGAAACGGTTGCAGAACCAGTTGCTCCGCCGTAACAAGAAACATTTGTTTGACTTGAAATTGATGCAGACAAAGCGGAAGGAGCAGTAATAGTAATTGAGCCTGTAGTACTACAACTATGCGAGTCGTAAACAGTCACATAATAAGTTATTGCTGCTAAATTAGTTGCAGTTTGAGTATTTTGTCCATTTGACCATGAATAAGAATAACCAGGAGTGCCTCCCGAAGGATTAGCAGTAGCCGTTCCGTTATTTGCACCTGCACAAGTAATATTTGTTTTAGAAATACTTACAGCCGGATTTGGATAAGAATTTACACTAATAGAAGCCGAACCAGTTGTACAACCAGTTGTACTTGTAACAGATACTGTATATGTTCCTGTTGTACTTGCAGTTATGGTTTGAGAAGTTGCACCTGTTGACCAATGATATGCAGAATAGCCGGTACCAGCATTCAAATTTACACTTCCCCCCTGACAAAAAGATGTTGGACCACTTGGGGTTATACTTGGAAAAATAACATCGGGATTAACATAAGTAAAAACTAATTCTACTCTATTTATACAAACACTTGTACCTGTACATAATTGTAAAGAATTTGTTCCTCCATAAACATAGCCGGGCATACCGCAAGGATAATTATTTGAAGATACAGCAGCCACAGCACAAGGATCAGCATCACACCAACAACCAGTATTCGCGTCGTTTACAGTTGGTACAGCATAACCGTTTATTGAACCAGCCATATAACTTCCAGCACAACCTCCTGAATAATAATTTACAGTAACATTTGTTACTGTTTTTCCGGCAGGAACTGGGTCAAAAAATGTTTTAGTTAAACAACCAGCAGTTGCTCCACAATAACTAGGATTAGTATTAATGCACCAATAATCGCCACCACATAATAAACAACCGCCACATGCCATAAAACCTGTATAACTAACAGTTGCAGTAGCAGTTTGGGCAATACTTTGGCAAGAAAAAAACAATGAAATTAAAACTGTAACAATTGTAAAATTTAACTTTTTCATATTTTTTAATTGTTTAATTATAGTTTATATAAGACAGTTAATTATTTATTTTGGTTGCCTAAAATTTATACAAAAATAAAAAAAAATACAAATTAAAAATAATATTTAATAATTTACTTATACGCTATTCAAATAAAAATGTTTCATAAATTTAATAACAGCTTATAACTCAAGAATTTCTAAAGAATCTTTTATTCTTCTAACTGCTTCAATTAAATTGTTTTCTGGTGTGGCATACGAGAATCTTAAATAATCGGGTGAGCCAAAAGATGAGCCACCAACAACTGCAACATGAGCATTATTTAATAAAAATAAACAAAGGTCAACGTCATTTTTAATAATGTTATTCTCAAATGTTTTTCCAAAATAATTTTTTACATCTGCAAAGAAATAAAATGCACCTTTAGGGATATTGGTTTTAAAATCAGGTATTTCTTTAAATAATTCAACCATCAAATTACGACGTTTTTTTAAAATATCCCGCATTTTATAAGTTTCTGTTTTATCGCCTGATATGGCTTTAAATGCAGCTTTTTGTGAAACAGCTGATGCTCCTGATGTAAACTGGCTTTGAAGTTTTGTGCATGCCTTTGCAAGCCATTCTGGTGCAGCTATATAGCCAATTCGCCAACCTGTCATTGCATAACCTTTTGACACACCATTAACAACGATTAACTGATTTTTTATTTCGTTAAACTGCCCTATACTTTCATGTTTACCTTCGTATAATATTTGCTCATATATTTCATCGGACATAATCATTACATGTTTATGTTTGGCAAAAACTTCTGCAAATTGGTTAAGCTCATTTTTATTATAAACTGTTCCTGTAGGATTTGATGGTGAGCTAAAAAGAAATAATTTTGTTTTATTAGTAATTGCCTTTTCAATTTGTTGAGGTGTAACCTTAAAATCATTTTCAATTGTTGAATTAATTAATACAGGTTTGCCTCCTGCAAGTTTTACCATTTCGATATAGCTTAACCAATAAGGAACCGGCAAAATAACTTCGTCGTTTGGATTAATTAAACTTAAAATAACATTCATTATAGAATGTTTTGCACCATTAGAAACAACAATTTGATTAGGAGTAAAGATTAAATTATTATCGTATTTAAACTTTTGAACAATAGCTTCACGTAACTCATCGTATCCTGCTACTGGTGGGTAATGCGAGAAATTATCGTCAATTGCTTTTTTACCAGCTTCTTTAATATGTTCAGGGGTGTTAAAATCAAGTTCACCCAAACTCAAATTTATTATATCAATACCTTTTGCTTTTAACTCACGAGATTTTACAGTCATTGCAATTGTTTGCGATTCTGTAATTCTGTTAATACGAACAGAAATTAATTCCGAATAATTTATATCATTGTTCATCATTTATAGTTTAAAAAGTTTCGAGTTTATAGTTTCGAGTTTCGAGTTAATGGTTTTAAGTTTGAGGTTTTTTAAAAACTCCAAACCTGAAACTTGAAACTTTATTTAAAAATGTTTATTGTTTGCGTTATTTATATTAGAAAAATTTATCAAAGATATTTTAATTTTTTATCGAATAAAAATTATTAATATTGTAAAATTTTAAATTGCAAAGCTATTTGTTTATAGTTTAAAAAAGTTTTAGGTTTGAGGTTTAAAGTTTGAGGTTTAAAGTTTATGGAAATGTTATATCAAATTATATTAGTAATAGTTACAGGTGTAATTGTTTTTGCAACAGCATTTTATGTTTTAAAAACTTTTATCGAAAATGAAAACAAAAAACGTTTATTAGAGTTTAAATCTCAAAACATGAAACTTGTAACTCCAATAAAATTACAAGCTTATGAACGAATTATTTTGTTTCTTGAGAGAATTTCACCTAATTCGTTAATAGTTCGACTTCAGGTTTCGGGAATGAAAAGCCATCAACTTCATGTTGAAATGCTTAGTTTAATTCGTGCTGAATTTGAACACAATTTATCCCAACAAATTTATATGTCGGATAGTGCGTGGGAAGTGGCTATAAGTGCAAAAGAAAATGTAATAAGGTTAATAAATATGACATCTGAAAGTGTTGATAATAATGCTGATGCTATTGAATTGAGCAAAGCAATTATGGAACAATGGATAAAATTAAATCCAACACCTATTAAAACGGCTATTATTTTTATAAAAAATGAAGTTAATACTTTTTTAAGTTAGAAATAAAAATATTGATTCGTGGGGACACGAACCAGGACAACAATATTGTTTTGTGAGACACAAACCAAGGCAGAAACGTCAAGGGAAATAAAAAAGGTTCGTGGGGACACGAACCTTATCAATTTTTGAACCTTAGTAAAAAATTATTTTATTAGCTCAACACTACGTTTTACAAATTTATTAAGAGCTTCACCCTTTAATAAATTGTGCGACAAAAGAGCTAAATCAATTAACTGATTTACAATTTTATTATTTTTGCCAAATTCTTCTAAAACAGTTTTTTTCTCGCTTTCTATTTCATTTACTTTCTTAGTAAGTTCTTCTTTTTTAGCTTTATCGGCTGATAATATTTCTTCTTCTTTTTTTCCTTTTAATTTATCATCAAGTTTGGACTTATTTTGTTTTATTGGATCTAATTTCTCCGAAATTTCTTGTAATTGCTGGCTTAATTCTTTGTTTTTTTGTTTTGTTAATTTTTTTACCAAAGAATGATTTGCATTAACAATTAAATTGTAACTATCGGGTAAATCGCCATACATACCGTTTCCACCGCCCATTGCAGACATGTCTTTCATTCTCCGCATATATTCGTTACGTGTTATAATAATAGGTGTGTCGTTATCGGATAGTGCTTCGAAAGAAATAAAAAACCTGTCTTTTTGAGGTAAAGCACCAAAGAAAATATTGCGAACTTCCATTTGCTCATCTTCGGTTAGCTCAACTTTTTTAACTTCTTCTTTCTCAATTAACTTGTCAATTATATCGGCATCAACACGTTTAAAAATTGTATTTTTTAGCTTACTTTCTAAGCTATTAATAAAATGAGCATCAAGTTGTCCATTCATAAATAAAACATCGTAGCCCTTATTTTTTGCAGCATCAATGTATGTATATTGTTCTTCTTTATTAGTTGAGTATAAATAAACCTTATTTTTATTTTTGTCGGTTTGATTTTCTTTAACAAGCTTTTCGTATTCCTCTAATGTATAGCATTTTTCATCAACATTTTTTAACAGAACGAACTTTTCGGCTCTTTCATAGAATTTTTCATCTGTAATCATTCCGTATTGAATAAAAACTTTTAAGTCGTCCCACTTCTTTTCAAAATCGTTACGTTGATTTTTAAAAATATCCTGAAGTTTATCGGCAACTTTTTTTGTTATGTGCGACGATATTTTTTTAACATTCGGGTCGCCCTGCAAATAACTTCTCGATACATTTAAGGGAATATCAGGAGAATCAATAACACCATGTAATAATGTTAAAAATTCCGGCACAATTCCTTCAACCTGGTCGGTTACAAAAACCTGATTGCAATATAATTGTATTTTGTTTTTCTGAATTTCTAAATTACTTTTAATTTTAGGGAAGTATAAAATTCCGGTAAGGTTGAACGGGTAATCAATATTCATGTGAATATTAAAAAGTGGTTCTTCGAATGTAGCAGGATAAAGTTCGTGATAAAAGGAATTGTAATCTTCGTCTTTTAATTCGGCAGGTTTTCGAATCCATAATGGTTTTGTGTTATTAATAACATGAACTTTACCAGTTTCGATATATTTACCATCTTTCCATTCTTTTTCTTTTCCAAAAGCAATTTCTACAGGCAAGAACTTACAATATTTATTTAACAGTTCGTTTATTTTCGACTCTTCTGAAAATTCTTTATTGTCGTCATCGAGATATATTATAACATCAGTTCCAACATCAGACTTATCAATATCTTCTAATGTAAACTCGGGTGAACCATCGCAAGCCCATTTAACAGCTTTTGAATCTTCTTTATACGATAGCGTTATTAGCTCTACTTTTTTTGCTACCATAAACAGCGAATAAAAACCTAAGCCAAAATGACCAATAATTGATGCTGAGTCTTTAAATTTTTCTAAAAATTCGCCAGCTCCCGAAAAGGCAATTTGATTAATGTATTTATCAACTTCTTCGGCTGTCATTCCAACACCATGGTCGGATATTGTAAGAGTATTTTTTTTACTATCAGCCGAAATGTTAATTTGAAGATTTTCTACATTGCCTTTATATTCGCCATGACTAGCAAGGGTTTTAAGTTTATTTACAGCATCTATAGCATTAGAAACAGCTTCGCGTAAAAATATTTCATGTTCGGAATAAAGGAATTTTTTAATAATAGGAAAAATATTCTCGGTGGATACACCAATTGTACCTTTTTGCATAATTTTAATTTTTTAAAGTTAAACGTTGCACATTTTCAAACAATGTGCCATTGAAAAAAATATGACAATAAGGCAGAGCATAATAAATTTAATGGTTCGTGAAGACACGAACCATGGCGTAAGGTTTATGGGTTGGGAAGAATTAGTCAGTAAAAAAATATAAAATGCTAAATAAAATAACACAAGCAACAAGGGTAAAAAATATTATTTGTGTAATGTAGCTCTGGTTTTTGGTTATTTTTAATCGTTTTTCGCTAATAATAAATTTCACATTGTTATGAATTCTTAAAAATGAATTTTCGTTTTTTCTAACAAAAGATACAGCACCACATTTAATAGCATTAGCTGCAACATCAACATCGTCAATACCTGAAAGCATAATAACTTCTACATCGGGGTTTATTTCACGAACTGTTTTTAAAATATCAATGCCATTTTTGGCTTGTGGGTTTTCAGAAGATTTTAACAAATAATCTAAAATAACAACATGAATTTGTTTTTTATTAAATTTTCGTTTTACAAAATGCTCTAAAAACGATTCACCATTATTAAAGGAGTATATTTTATAACCGCCTGCTTGCTCAAACTTCGTTCTAAGTATTTTGTTAAGCAACTCATCATCATCTACAAGATAAATGTTAATATCTGATTCTTTGATTGTTACCATTGTGTTAATAAAAGAATTATGTTTATTGTTCAAAAAAGTTCAAAAAGTTTATTGTTCTTTACGAAATACGAATTTTACGAATTTACGAATAAAATATTGTTTACTGTTCAAAAAAGTTTTCAGTTTCGAGTTTTTAGTTCATCGTTCATTATACTTAATACTTTGTACTTAATACCTTTGTTCGTTGTTCAAAAAAGTTCAAAAAGTTTATTGTTCTATGTTCAAAAATGTTCATTGTTCTACGTTCATTGTTTTTAGTTCGATGTTCGTTAATCAATATTCGATATTCTTTTTTATTCATTGTTCACTGTTCATTGTCATACACTTGTCATACATAGTCATACTTTGTCAAACATTGTAACACAGTAGGAAAACAATTGTGTGACTATTGAATTAACTATTGTATGACCATTGTTTTTATTGTTCACTGTTCAAAAAAGTTCAAAAATGTTCATTGTTCTACGTTTATTGTTTACTGCCTACTGATTACTGCCTACTGCTTACTGTTTACCGTGTTTTTTTACTTTGTACTTTATACTTTTTACTTTGTACTTTGTACTTTAGTACTTTGTACTTTGTACTTTATACTTTGTATTTTATTTATTCAATATCTTCGGTTTGCTCTACTCTTTTAACAGAATTTATTCCTTTTATCTTTTTCAAATCTCGCATAAGTGCATCTAAATCAAATGTATCGTGAATGTATAAATCAATAAATCCTTCAAATACCCCATCATTTGCATTAAAATATACAGTTCGCATATTTACATCAAGTTCTTTTGAAATTAAATTAGTTAAATTATTTACAATACCTATATTATCTATTCCATTAATTTCAATTCGAACTAAAAACGATAAAACTTTGTGTGTAGTCCATTTTACAGCAACAATTTTATCTCCAAAATTTGACATAATTTTTTGAGCATTTGGGCACAATTTTTTGTGTATAATGACGCCATCATTTTCAGACAAATATCCGACAACGTCATCTCCGGGAATAGGGGCACAACATTTTGCAATTGTATAATTATTTTGTTCAGCTTCATCGTTAATTACAAAAGGTTGTTTACGATTAATTTTTGCTTCTGTATGTTGTTGTGGAGTTTCGGATGAACGTTTTAAAAGAGGTAATTTTGATGTAGTTTTAGTAATTTGTAATCGCCAATATCTAATAAATTTATTTTTCGATTTTCTGTTTATTACTTTTCGAACATCATTTAAATCAATTTCTTGTGAACCAATTTTACAATAAATATCTTCTTTAGAAAAAACTTCGTATCCGAGCATTAACTTTTTAAACAAAACGCTGGTAATTGGAATTTCGAGTTCGGTAAATTTAGCTTCGAGCATTGTTTTACCTTTTTCGATATTATCTCTTCGTTCGCTTTTAAACTTTTCTTTAATACGTGATTTAGCTTTTGCAGTGGTAACAAAATTTAACCAATCTTTTTGTGGCTGACTTGTTTCGCTGGTTAATATTTCAACCTGGTCGCCACTTCTTAAAGTATGACTTAATGGCACAAGTTTGTGATTAACTTTTGCACCAATTGCCCTATCACCAATCTGGCTATGAATTTCATAAGCAAAGTCGAGAGCAGTACTATCTTTTGGCAATCGTTTTAAAGTACCTTTAGGAGTGAAAACAAAAATCTCTGACGAAAAAAGATTCATTTTAAACTCATCAATAAATTCTATTGCATTAGCATCGGGGTTTTCGAGAAGTTCTCTAATCTTTTTTATCCATTTATCAAGTTCGCTTTCGTCGTTACCTTCGCCTTTATATTTCCAATGTGCTGCATAGCCACGTTCAGCAATTTCGTCCATTCTTTTTGAACGGATTTGTACTTCAACCCATTTACCATCGGGACCCATTACAGTTGTGTGTAAAGCTTCGTAGCCGTTTGCTTTTGGTGTACTAACCCAGTCGCGTAAGCGGTCAGGTTTTGGTTGATAAATATCTGTAACCTGCGAATAAATATTCCAGCATTGCGTTTTTTCGGATTGTTGCGAGTCGGGTTCAAAAATAATTCTGATAGCAAAAATGTCATAAATTTCTTCGAATGGAACGCTTTTAACATGCATTTTGTTCCAGATTGAAAATATAGATTTTGGGCGACCTGTGATGTTGTATTTAGCATCAATTTCGTTAAGTCTTTCAAGAATTGGTTCGCTAAATCTATTAATATAAATCTGGCGTTCTTTTTCGCTTTCGGTAAGTTTTTTCTTAATTTCGTCGAATACAGCTGGATGTTGATGTTTTAAACTTAAATCTTCGAGTTCGGTTTTAATAGAGTATAAACCTAAACGATGTGCAAGAGGTGCATATAAATATAATGTTTCGGCAGCAATTTTCATTTGCTTATATTCGGGCATTGAGTCGAGTGTTCGCATATTGTGTAACCTGTCGGCAAGCTTTATTAAAATTACTCTAACATCATCGGAAAGTGTTAGCAGCATTTTTCTAAAATTTTCGGCTTGAAGTGAAGTGCTTCCCTGTTCAAAAACATTTGAAATTTTTGTTAATCCATCAATTATTTGTGCAACTTTTTCGCCAAAAAGCAATTTAATGTCTTCAAGTGTATAATCAGTATCTTCTACAACATCGTGCAGTAATGCACAGATTACTGATGTAGTTCCTAAACCAATTTCTTTAGCCGAAATTATTGCAACGCTAATAGGATGGTAAAAATATGGTTCACCTGAACGGCGTCGTGTTCCCTGATGAGCTTCGTTTGCCAAATCGAAAGCTTTGCGAACAAGTGCTTTATCTTCTTTAGATTTACAACGCGGACAACTTTTTAAAATAACGTTAAACTGCAATTCTAATGCTGCCTTTTCTTCATCGGTAAGTAACTTCATTTTTTGCACAAACAATTTTTTCTATTTTGCAAAGATAAGGAAAGTTAAATTAAAAAAAGTTTACGTTTCGGGTTTATAGTTTCGGGTTAAAAAAGTTCAAAAAGTTTAAAAATGTTCATTGTTCTATGTTCAAAAAAGTTCAAAAAGTTTAAAAATGTTCTACGTTCATTGTTCTATGTTCAAAAAAACTCACTGTCATTCAATAGTCAAACATAGTCATTCAATTGTTTCTACTAATTTCAATTTATTTCTGTTTTTTATTTCAATTTACTGTTCGTTGTTTCCTAAATACAACTGTCTGTTTCCTAAATACAACTGCCTGTTTCCTAAAAATTGTTCACTGTTCACTGTTTACTGTTCACTGTATACTGCTTACTGCCAACTGCATTGTTCATTGTTCAAAAAAAGTATATAGTTTCGAGTTTTAAGTTTCGGGTTAAAAAAGTTCAAAAAGTTCAAAAATGTTCATTGTTTAATGTTAATATTATGGATAAAACAAATATACCAAGCCGGTTTTTTCTTTTATTTCATTGTTGGCTTCCAAGTATGATAGCTTGTAAACATAAGTTCCGGCAGGGACTTTACGTCCATTAATTTTTCCATTCCAACCTTTTAGCGGATTATTTGTTTCGAATATTTTAAATCCCCAGCGGTCAAATATTTTAAATTGATATTTTTCAGAACTAACAAAAGATACAATAGGCAAAAATTCTGAGTTAATCGCATCGCCGTTTGGTGTAAATGAGTTAGGAATATACACTATTGGCGGTTGAGCTAAACAAACAACATTTGAATTGCTTTTACCTTTAATTCCATAAGGGTTAGAATCTGTTTCAATAGCTTCGATATAATAGCAAAATTTACCGGAAACTCCGGTTCTGTTTACAGCATAATCCGAAACATCATCAGTAAAAAATGTATCAATTACAGTACTGCTGATAAGCATAGGTGAACTGTCATCAACAATTCTGTACATATTATAAGTTTCGACACCACCAAGCCAGTTAAAGTATGCGTCCCATTTAATAAATTCAGTTAAATCATCGTTTGAAGTAGCATTAACAGTAATATTCCTTGCAATATTCGACTCTAAAACTGTATTTCCACATTGGTCAATTGCGGCTAATTTATAATACCAGTTTTTTGTTATATCAACGTTATCGGTATAAATTAAATTTAAAGCAGTATAATTATTATACGAAGCAATTTGTAAATACGAACCAAATTCGCTATCGGACCGATACAATATATAATTTTTTTTGACAATTGCAGAAGTGTCAAGTGTAAAAGAGATTTCTATTCTTTGAGCGGTTGTTACAGAAGCATAATCGGCATTTATAAAGCTCGGGAAATCGGGCAAATTGGTATAAAAGCATGTTTGATTAGAAGTTGATGTTCGTCCGGAATTACTTACAGCTCTTATGAAGTAACAGTAGTAAGTATTGTCGGTAATAGATTGATGATAAAATTCGGAACTGTTTCCATCAACCGAAGAAAGCGAGTCCCAAGTTGTACTATTTATGTTAACGTAAATAGTATAATGATTAACATTTTCGCTCCAATAAACATATTTATTCCATTTTAATTTAATAGCCATCTTACAATTAACGCTATCAAGATATGGAAAAACGTATATAGTGTTATGATGCATATCTATAGGAGATGTCAAGGTCATTGGGCTTCTAAATCCAGCAGAATCAATTGCTAATATTCTATATAATTCGGGGTGATAATTTGATGCTGCAAGCGGTACATATATGTTATCAATATAAAAAGTTGAAGGTATCATTACAGTAGCTATTGAATCCCAATTCCCATTGGACATTTTGCGAAAAATTACATACTTGGCAACATCAGTTGAATCACATGGGAACCAACTAATATAAACCGAACCTGTTAATGGATCCGCAACACTTACAGAATCTAATAAAGGAATATCGGGTTCTTGAGTATATGCTTTGTTTAAAAGCACAACAAGTAAAAATAATATGTAAAAACACTTTAGCATTGAAAAATGTTTAAAAATTGTTTATCGTTTTATGTTCAAAAAAGTTCAAAAAGTTCAAAAATGTTCATTGTTCTATGTTCAAAAATGTTCATTGTTCTATGTTCAAAAATGTTCAAAAAGTTCATTGTTCTACGTTCACTGCCTACTGCTTACTCATTTTGTAGTTAATTAAGTAATTAATATTTGCCTGCAACAATTTCGTACATCGAATGGGGTTGTAAATACTTTACTGCAAGTTGCTGAATTTTATTTGGTGTGATTGTTTTAACGATTTCTAAAAATTTTTCAAAATATTTTTCATCTAAATTAAAATCGTTAACCGACCTAAATGCTTCGGCTTGTGCAAAAGGACCATCGAATGAACGTAAAAAATCGCCTAACATATAATTTTTAACCCTTTCTAATTCATCTAAACCAACTGGCTCGTCAATTAAACGTTGAATTTCTTTATAAATTTCAGTAATCGCCGATTTTGTATAATCTGAACCAACTTCGCAAACTGTAGTAAAAAATCCATAATCAACCAACGAAGCCACAACTGAACCAACGCCATAAGTATAACCCTTATCTTCGCGTAAATTCGACATTAACCGTGAGCCAAAATATCCACCTAAAATTGTATTTAAAATTTGTAAACCAATAAAATCATCGTGATTTTTATTTACCATTGGTTTACCTATTCTAATTGACGATTGTACAGCATCAGCTTTTTCTACAAAATGTTTTTTTTGCGTTGATGGTGAAATGTTTTGTAAAACATAAGAATTACTAACGTTTTCAAAATCGTTAATCATAAAATTGTTTTGCAATTCTTTAAGTATATTGTCAGTAATTTTTCCAGAAATTATCACTTTGCAATTATTTTTGTTATATAGACGAGTATGAAAGTCATTTAGTTGCTGCGAATTAATTAAACCGAAATGAGGCAATTGAATATTTCGTCCATAATAATGCTTTTTTCCAAAAACAACCTCGTTAAACTTTTTTGCCGATAGGGTTTTAACTTTTTGTTCATCAATTTTATATTTCTGTACTTTGTTTTCAAGTAAAATATTTAATTCGTGCTCGGCGAATGATGGGTTGTTGATTAAATCGGTAAAAAGTTCGAGTGTTTTTGCAAAATGTTTACCAAGCGAATAAAGTGTTGCCTGTGCATAATCGCGGTCAGCATTTAACATAACATAAGCTCCAAAAAAGTCAATTTTTTCGGAAAGTTCTTTAGAGGAAAGTGTTTTTGTACCTTCGTACAGCATTGCATTAGTAACCGACGAGATTAATGGACTTTCGGAATATTTCGAACCTGCATTAAAAACAATTTCTAATCTTACAACATCTTCGGTTCCACTATTTAACACAAATAGCGGTATATTGTTATTGATTTTTAAAATTTCTGGTTTTGAAATATTTATTTTATCAATAAGTTTATAATCAGGGGCTTTGCTTCTATTTATTGTTTCCACTTTTTAATTTTTAATTGATTTATATTGTAAAATGCTGGCATGTTCGATTTTTAAATATTTTGTAATTGAACTTTTTATTTCGGCAACTGTTACTTTTTGATATTCAATGATTTCTGTATTAATAAGATTTGCATCGCCAAGCATTTCGTAAAAAGCTAAACTTGTAGCTTTATTTAAAACATCTATGTAGCTGTATGTGAGTGTTGCTTCCGCCTTATTTATAACTCTTTGCAACTCAGTTTCGGAAACATTTAACAAAAAATCATTTATGACCTCAAATATAGCATTTTCGGCAACCTCAAAACTAACACCTTCGTTAATTCTTCCTTCAATAATTAGCAAACCAACATCAACACTTCCGGTTATATAACATTCTACATCGCCAAATAGTTTAGATTCCATAACAAGCTTCTGAAAAAATCTTGAAGATTTACCATTTCCTAACAAATCAGAAATAATATCGAGTAATTTATAATCATTGTGAAGTTTTTCGGGCATTTTAAAAGCAATGTAAATTGCATCCATTGGAACATCACGTTCGAGTAATAATCTTCTGGTTTCATTTTGCTCTGGCTCTTGCGGAATAACATTGTTCAGAATATTACGATTTGGAATATTGCCAAACCATTTATCTGCAAGTAGTTTTACATTTTCAGTTTCTACATTACCAGCAACAACCATAATTGCATTATTTGGGGCATAATACGAAAAAAAGAAATCTTTTACTTCTTGCATCGTTGCTCCAGTAATATGTTCAATACTTTTGCCTATTGTTGCCCATTGGTATGGATGAACCTTATATGCTAATGGTCGCAACTCGAGCCAAACATCGCCATAAGGTTGGTTCAAATATCGCTGACGAAATTCTTCGGTAACAACATTTCGCTGAACCTCTAAACTTTTTTCGGTAAATGCAAGACTTAACATACGGTCGCTTTCGAGCCAAAATGCAGTTTCAATATTATTTGCTGGAAGTGTTAAATGGTAATTTGTTAAATCGTTTGTAGTAAACGCATTATTTTCGCCACCAACTAATTGCAATGGTTCATCGTAACTTGGAATATTTACAGAACCCCCAAACATTAAATGTTCAAACAAATGTGCAAAACCTGTTCTATCAAGACTTTCGTTTCTTGCACCAACTTTATATAAAATATTTACAGCGACTAAAGGAGTTGTAATATCTTTATGAACAATTACTTGCAAGCCATTATCAAGGGTAAATTTATCAAATTCAATCATAAATATTAAAAAATTTTACAAAGATAGTTTGATATTTTATAATTGTTCATCGTTTATTGTCATACTTTGATAACAGATTGTCATACCGTTGTTTAATGTATGTTGTTATAAAGTTGATAAATTTTCTAGTGCTGCGGATAAGCGTTTTGCAATCTTACAAAAATAACGTCTGTTTTTAAATGCAACAACCCAACGAATACCATTAATTGCATTTGTTAGAAATACTTCATCGGCGTTTAAAATATCATTTTCGTTAATACAGGCATCATCGTAAACTGTAATTTTTTCTTTTAAAGCAAGTTGAATTATTATTTGCCTCATAACACCATTTAAACAACCATCGGTTAAGGATGGGGTAAGCAAATTGTTATTTGTAAATACAAATAAATTTGATGAGCTTGATTCTATAATGTTACCAAATTGATTTAACAACAAACAATCATCAATTTTTAAGGATTGTGCATAACTTGCAGCTTTTACATATAATAATGAGTTTGAAGTTTTTAAACCACTTAATTCGTTAACAGGTTTTTTCCATTCGTTAAAAATATCAATAATTAAACCTTTTGCGTTAAGCGAAAAATTATTAGTTTCGAGGGGAGTTGCTTCAATGTAATAATCAATTTTATTTGAATGAGGCAAGTAATTTCCACCGTCTTTTCTAAACACACTTAACCGTATTTTTGAACCATTAAAATATTTATTGGCATTAAGCAATCGTGTAATTTGTTTTTGAAAAAATAGCACCGTATAGTTTTCGGGAATTTCAAACTGTAAAATACTTGCACTATTTTTAAGTCTCTCAATATGTTGGTTTAAAAAAGGGGTTGAAGTCCCCATAGCCCGCATTGTTTCGAATAGCCCATCGCCATATCGAAAAGCTCTGTTAGTACCATAAAATATTGGTTTGTCAGCAGGAATAAATTCGCCATTATAACATACAAATAGAGACATTTGTTATTTAGGATTAAGAAATTAAAAAATTCTTCATTTGTTCATTGTTCTACGTTCATTGTTATACATGGTCAAACAGTTGTTATACAATTGTCATACAGTAGTCATACAATTGTCATTCATTGTTAGTTAACCATTTAGTAACTTAACGGTTTAACAATTTAGCATCCGATATCGGATTTAACAATTTCATTTTTTTATTGTTCAATGTTTATTGTTTATTTAACTTTCAAATTTTATTTTACCGATAATTGTTTTTAAATTAGAATTTGGCTCAATTAAAACAGGTGTAATTCCATAATTTACCGCAGTTTCCAAATCAGTTTGTTTATCGCCTACAAAATACGATTGCGAGACATCAATATTAAACCGTGCAACAGCTTTTTCAATAAGAAGGGTTTGTGGTTTACGACAAAGGCAATTCTCAACTTCGGGATGATGTGTGCAATAATAAAACTCCAAAATATTTATACTATGTTTATTAAATTCCTGTTTCATAAAATTGTGAACTTTTTCTACATCATGTTTCGAATAAATGCCTTTTGATATTCCACTCTGGTTTGAAATAACAATGTACTCAAAACCTTTTTGTTGTATAATGTTTAAAGTTTCAAAAACGCCATCGTTAAACACAACATCTTGGGGTTTGTAAACATAATACAAACTATTATTGTTTATTACTCCATCCCTATCTAAAAAAATAACATTTCTCACAATTAAAAATATTCTTTTACAATGTTAATAAAATTTTCTAACAGGTTTGGTTTAAATATTAATGGAAAAGCAAAACCAAAAACAGCTCCCCAAAAATGAGCATCGTGCCCAATGTTATCAGCATTTCGTTTCGACATATAAGCCGAGTACGCCAAATAAATTATTCCAAAAACAAATGCAGGAATACCAATTGGAATAAAAAACAAATAAATTTTGTTTAACGGTTCAAATAAAATTGAAGTATATAATATTGCCGAAACAGCTCCCGAGGCGCCAACTGCATTATAAGCATAATTATCTTTATGTTTTAAAAATGAAGGAATTGACGAAACTATTGATGCCAAAAGAAATTCTGTAATATACATCGGAATAGCTTTACTTCCGAAATGAAGTGCAAATGCACTTTCAACAAAAACTCCAAAAAAATAAAGGGTTAACATATTAAAAATAAGATGCTCCCAGTTTGCATGAATAAATGCGTGTGATATAAACCTGTACCATTGATTGGAATGTTTAATCTGATAGGGGTTAAACATTAGCTTATTATAAACTTCGCGATTACTGAATGCCGATATTGTAACTAACGAAACTGCTGCAATTATTAGATATGTAACCATTAATTAATAAAAAATAAAATATAAAGGTAGCATTAAATATAAAAACAAAAAAACCGTTCCAAATATTGAAACGGTTTCTTTTATAATAAAGTTATTTTTAAAAATGCAACATAAAATATAATGTACCACTGAAATTATTATCGAAACCAAACAGTCCTGATTTATTTCCTTCGATGATTTGTTGTCCTACTGTTGGAGTTGTGCCACCAATTGATTCAGTTGTAGTAGTGGTTTTACCATTTGTAACTAATCCAAGACCCCACCCAAATTCACCGCCAAAAGAAACTTTAGGAAGAATAAAATATTCTGCACCAACAAATGCTCCTAAATTAAGGGCTAACGAAGAACCATTTTTTCTTTCAGTAATACGGGCATCATTTCCATAAGTATCAGTTTTGGTATTAGAAGCACCTGCAAAAGCATCATCAACTAAATCAACATCAACTACTACTCCAGTTGGAACTAATGCGTTGCCATAAGTAAATTTATCTTTTGAATTGGAATAATAAATACCTAAACCTGCACCATAATAACCTTGAAGTAGTCCTTTTCCTCTGTGTTTTTCAAGTCCTACGCCTAATCCGATATTTGTAGCAGAACTTTTCCACGAATTTTCTACTTTTTGTCCCATTGCAGGATAATTATAAGTAGTTGTATCACTTCTGTTACTTACCATATTCTTGTTAGTGTTTGAACCTAATACCCCAAGCCTGATTTCAGCACGATAAGCGGTAGTTTCATCTACATAATACTTTCCCCTGATAGTTTGGTTGGCTGTTATAAAGTTCCAAGTTGGTGAAGTTGCACCTGCATTTGAAAGGAACTTTCCAAAATAATTAAAGAAAGGAGTAGCATCAATTCCGATAGCATAATCGCCTGCTTCGGGTAATATTGGAACTCCTTGCTTGGATTTCAAATCCTGCGCATTTGTTACAGTTATAACTGCAAATGCTACTAAAACTGTTAAAGCTAATTTTTTCATAAAATTTTAATTTTGGTTTTACGCAGCAAAAATAATCATATTTTTAAACCTATATTATTTATTTTTAAAAGGATATGAAAGTTGCAAGTATAATTTTTTGTATTTTACTGAATTATAGCATTATATGTTAATAAGATGTTAACAACTCTGTTAATAAAATTGTATGTGCTTAATTATTAGGGCAGAAAAGTTATTAACAACAAGTTTAATTTTATTTGTCAATAAACTCTTTAATTTTGTTTTAAATTAACTCACGTTACGCAAAAAGATTTGACAACTTTTTAAAAGTTGTCAAATCTAATAACTGTTTGAAATGTTAAAATGACTATTTTTTGATATTTTATGCGTAACATCAGTTAAATTAAAACAAAAATTCAGGTAAAAACACCTGTTAACTAAAATGTTTTATTAACGTAAAACCAAACTAAAGTTTATACATTATGGAAAAAGAATTAAAAATATTATTTATAGAAGATATGCCAGCCGACCACGAACTAACCGTTTTTGAGTTAAAAAATGCTGGATTAATTTTTTTGGCAATTAGAGTTGAAACTGAGTTTGAATTTAAAAATGCGATTGAAAATTTTAAACCCGATATTATTATTTCGGATTATACAATGCCCGAATTTGATGGCATGAAAGCATTGGAAATTGCAAAAATAATTTGCCCCGATACTCCTTTTATTTTGCTTACTGGCTCGGTAAACGAAACTACTGCTGTTAGTTGCATGAAAGCAGGTGCTACCGATTATATTTTAAAAGGACACTCCGAACGTTTGCCTTTTGCAATAAAAGAAGCCATTGAAAATTATCAATTGCGAAAAGAAAATGAAGAAGCGTATATAGCTTTGCAAACATCAGAAGAAAAATATAAAATTATTGCTGAAAAAACTACCGATGTAATTTGGCTAATGGACTTAAACGGTAAAGGTCTTTTTGTTTCACCTTCTATAAAAAATTTTACAGGTTATTCGGTTGAAGAATATTTAAACCAAAATTTTGATGCTCGCTTTACTCACGAATCTGCTAATATTGCAAAATTAACAATGTTCAAAGAATTGGGAAGATACGCCGAACGAAAAGAAGTGTTAAAAAATTATCACTTAAAGTTAGAACTTGAATATAATTGCAAAAATGGAAACACAAAATGGGGCGAAATAATAATTACACCATGGCTTAACAGCAATAACGAACTAACAAGAATGCATGGAGTTACCCGTGATATAACAGAACGCAAAATATCTGACGAACTTATTATAAAACTTTCAGTTGCTGTTGAGCAAAGTCCGGCAATAATTATAATTACAGACTTAAACGCAAATATTGAATATGTAAATAAAAAAGTAACTGAAATTACAGGTTATAGTAAAGAAGAATTAATTGGCAAAAATCCAAGAATTTTTCAATCAGGTAAAACTCCAATAGAAACTTACGAAAAACTTTGGAAAACGATTTTAGCAGGAAATGAGTATCGTGGCGAATTTATAAATAAAAAGAAAAATGGCGAGTTATATTGGGAATATGCAACAATTTCATCTATTAAAGATAAAGAAGGAGAAATAACTCATTTTATTGCAGTAAAAGAAGATATTACTTCACGCAAACGCATGGAAAATGCACTTGTTAAAGCAAAAGAAAAAGCCGAAGAAAGCGATAAATTAAAAACAGCTTTTTTAAATAACATATCACACGAAATTCGTACTCCTTTAAATGGTATAGTTGGTTTTGGCGAATTAATAGCACGTCCTGATTTAGAACAAAGCAAAAAAGATGAGTATTTAGATATTTTAAATGCAAGCTGCAATCGTTTAGTTAACACAATAACAAATTACATGGATATGTCGCAGTTATCATCGGGCATAATGAGGGTGCATAATAAAATGTTTGATGTTAATTTTATAGTTTACGAAATGTCGTTTAAATACAAAGAGTTATGCAAGCGAAAAAATATCGAATTCGAAACAATTCTTCCGGATGATTTAAAAAGTTTTAAAACATACTCTGACCCCGATTTATTGCAAAAAGTTTTTATGCATTTGATTGATAATGCAATTAAATTTACGAAAAAAGGAAAAATTTCTATTGGTTATAAGATTAAAAATGAATTCATCGAATTTTACATAACTGATACCGGATATGGAATTGGCGAAAAATATTATGAAATTATTTTTGAAAAATTCAGGCAAATTACTACCGAAAACCGTAGAGTAATTGCAGGTAGTGGTTTGGGTTTAACAATATCAAAAGAAATTGCAAAATTGCTTGAAGGCAATATTTGGGTTGAATCGGAATTGAATGTTGGCTCTACTTTTTTTATTACAGTACCATTAAGAACTATAGAAGATTTTGAAATGAAATCGAAAAATATTTTATCTAAAAATATTAAAAAACCAAATATCCTTTTAGTTGAAGACGATTACACAAATATGCTTTATATGAACAATGTTATAAAGGAAAACTTTTTAGCAACAATTTATGAAGCAACAAATGGCAAAGAAGCAATTGAAGTTGTTAAATTGCATCCCGAATTAGATATTATTTTAATGGATTTAAAAATGCCTGTAATGGATGGTTATGAAGCAACACATATTATTAAAACAATTAGAAATAAAATGCCGGTTATTGCCGTTTCGGCTTATTCGTTTCCCGACGATAAAGAAATGGCTCTTAAAGTAGGTTGCGACTATTATGTAACTAAACCTGTAGATATAAATATTCTGTTAAAAATAATAAAGGATTTTGGAATAATTAAAAAAGATAGCAATGAAGAATAAATATAAGAGGTTAGAGGTTAGAAGTTTAGTAAAAATATTAAATATGAAAAATAACAAATTAAATAAATTCTCTTTTCAGGTTTTTATTATTTTAATAGTAATAGCAATTGCTACCGTTACATATTCTGTATATTATTTTAATGGTTACAGCAAAAACTATAAATCCGAAATTAACAAACAATTAACAGCCATTTCGGAGCTTAAAATTAATAACATAACGCAATGGCGAAACGAAAGATTAAATGATGCCGAAATATTTCATAACAACAAACAGATTCAATCTATTGTTCAAAGTATATTAACCGATACAAATAATGCAGAAGCCAAAAATTTATTAAAAAACATGTTTAATTATATAATGTCTGATGATGAATATAGGAACATTATGTTAATTGATACATCTGGCAAAGTGTTATATAGTTACGTGTACAATAAAACTCATTTAGCAACCAATTATCGCAACGACATAACTAAATTAAAATACTCGAACGATATTCATTTTAATGATTTCGAAAAAGAAATGCTATCCGATTCTATTTGCATAACTTTATTAGTTCCTGTATTAAATAACAATGAGCAATTAATAGCAGAGATAAAACTTTGCATTAATCCAAACCATTATTTGTTTCCAATAGTTAAATTTTTTCCATATAAAAGCAAAACTGCCGAAACATTAATTGTTCGGAGCGATGGTAACTATGTTACATATTTGAATAACTTGCGATTTATAAAAAATTCTGCATTTAATTTACACATTCCCATTAAAAACAAAACCATACCATCGGTAATGACAGTTTTAGGTAAAGAAGGAATTGTAGAAGGAACCGATTATTTTAATAATAAAGTAGTTGCTTATGTTAATTCTATAAAAGGAACTCCATGGTACCTTGTTTCGAAAATTAATATTGACGAAGCTTATGCTCCAATTAACAATAGACTTTGGGAAATTATTGTGGTTATTACAATAATAATATTTTGTTTTTGTCTTTTGTCTTTTTATTTATGGAAACGCCAGCAATATCAATTTTACAAAATAAATCATCAGAGCGTAATGGCATTGTTAGACAGCGAAAAACGCTATAAAGCAATTTTCGAAGGGGCTGGCGAGGGTATTGTGTATCATTTGTTAAATGGTAAAATTATTGAATGTAACAAAAATTTTGCTAAAATCCATGGTTATACAATCAAGGAAATTGTTGATATTAATATACATGATTTGAACAGTCCCGAATCGGAAAAGTTAGTAAAACAACGTATCGAAAATATCTTAAAAAATAAAACGTTTGTTTTCGAATCAGAGCATAAACATAAAAATGGAAGAATTATTCCCTTAGAAGTTGTTTCTGCAACAATTAATTTGAATGGCGAAAAAATAATTGTTTCGTTTCAGCATGATATAACAGAACGTAAAATTGCCGAAAACAATATTAAAAAACTCAATCGTATTTATGCTTTTATAAGCAACATTAACAAAACTATAGTAAGGGTTAAAAATAAAAACGAATTATATAGCAATATTTGTAAAGTTGCAGTAGATGTTGGCAAATTTAAAATGGCATGGATAGGAGAAATAAACAAAAATAAAGTTGAAGTAATAAGTTATGCAGGGGATACTGGTAATTATTTGGAAAGAATTAATATTGATTTGAATGACAAAACCCTTTCTAAAGGACCAACTGCAAGAGCTATTAAAACCGGCTTTTATGCATTTTCTAACAATATCCAAAACGATAATGCAATGTTGCCATGGGTTGAAGAAGCAGTTAAACTAGGGTTTAATTCTTCAATTGCATTACCTATAATTGTGTTTGAAAAAACAATAGGTACATTAAATTTATATTCAAGCGAAATAAATTTTTTCGTTCAGGAAGAAATTAATTTACTGATAGAAGTTTCAAATGATATTTCGTTTGCAGTTGAATATATTGAAAATGAAAAACTATACAAAAACACTGAATTAAATTTAATTAAATCGGAAAAAAAGTATCGGCTTCTTGCCGAAAATTCAACTGATATTATCTGGTCAATAGATTTGCAGTCGTTAAAGTTTATTTACATAAGTCCTTCGGTAACAAGAATATTGGGATATACCACAGAAGAAGCAATAAACATGACAATTGAGCAATATTTAACTCCCGAGTCGTTTCAATTTATTATGAAAGAATTAAAAGAAGCAATTAAACTCGACAGTTTGAAAAAATTACCGCCTGACGAAATAAGAACTTATGAAGTGAAAGAATTTTGCAAAAATGGTTCAATTATAGATGTAGAAATAAAAGTTAAATTTGTACGAGGTACAAATGGCAACCCTTATGCAATTCAGGGAACAACAAGTGATATAACAGAACGTAAAAAATTTGAAGCGGAAATTGAAAAACTCAACCAGACTCTCGAATTAAAAGTAATTGAACGCACCAAACAATTGCAGGCAGCTAACAAAGAACTCGATGCATTTAGTTATTCTGTTTCGCATAACTTACATACCCCATTGCGTTTAATAAAAGGGTTTTCAGGAATTTTAAATCAGAAATATGATAAAATTATTGATGATGATGGAAAACATATTTTAGACACAATTAGTAACAATGCTCAAAATATGGAAAAATTAATTGATTCGTTGCTAAATCTTTCCAAAACCACCCGCAGCGATTTGCGAAAAATAGAAGTAGATATGAATAAAATAATGAACATTGTTATAAATGAAACATTATTGCCCGGGCAGCAAAACGGATATAAAATAACAATATGCAATTTGCCTGTAATTACTGCCGATGCTGAACTTATAAAGCAAGTATGGATTAATTTAGTTTCTAATGCAATAAAATATACCCGACCTAAAAAGGAAAGGATTATTGAAATTGGAGCGTACGAAAAAATTAATGAGAATGTATATTATGTAAAAGATAATGGTGTGGGCTTTAATCCCGAATATTCAGATAAATTATTTGGAGTATTTCAACGACTTCATAAAAGTGAAGATTTTGAAGGAATAGGTGTTGGACTTGCAATTGTACAACGTATTATAAATAAACACGGTGGAAAAGTATGGGCAGAGGGCAAACTAAATGAGGGTGCTGCATTTTGGTTTTCGTTGCCTAAATAGAGTCTGTCTATAAAGTCCGCTGACTGCGTTATGCTCGTTTTGAAAACAGTCATTTACATAAGTAAACTCCTTGATTTTCAAAACTTCGCAAGCCTTGTCATCGAACTTTATACTCCAGACTCTTGACTTTATGGACAGACACTAAATAGTGTCTGTCTATAATGTCCGATTTTTTTCGTTATACCCCAGTACGCTTCACTACGGGGTAAACTTGTTTTGAAAACAGTCATTTACATTCCACCATTGTTTGTGTCCTCACAAACAAAGCGTGCATATTATATGCTCAAAAAGAGATTGCAAATCGTTTGTGAAGACACAAACGAAGGCAGTGAGGTTTTAAAAACTTAGCATGTTTACCCTGTAGAATTTCGATTTATCGGAATATTCAACAGGGCCTCAAACTCGAACATTATGAATCAGACACAGAGTTTATGGACAGACACTAATTACGTTTTTGACGTTGATTTTCGCTAGTTTATTTTAATTATTTTTATCATAATTATCTTAATAAATCAACGTCTTGTTTTTTAAAAATTTATTTTCTCAACACCTATTTCAATGCGTTTTATAATCTCATTTTTGCCAAGTAATTCGGCAATTTTCATCATAGACGGACCAGAAGTTGTACCGACAACCACAATTCTAAATGGAGTCATAACTTGTCCCAACCCAATGTTTTTTGATTCGAAATGTTGTTTAATGTTATTTTCTAAAATATTTGATTCAAAAACTTCTGTAGCAGCCAACACTTCTTTTAATTCTATTAATATTGAAGCAGAATCGGGTTTCCATCTTTTTTTAATTGCCTCTGCATCATAGCTTTCGGGAATCTGAAAAAAGAATTTACCTTCTTTTACAATATCTTTAACAAAATTTGCACGTTCTTTTAACATTTCGCAGATTTTCTCTACAAATTTAATATCTGTAATTATTCCATTTTTTTTAAGTTCAGCTTCAACCAATATTGCTAATTCATTATTCGATTTAGCTTGTAAATACTGATGATTAAACCATTTTGTTTTGTCGGGATCGAAACGTGAACCTGATTTTCCAACTCTTTCCAACGTAAATATTTTTGTTAATTCTTTTAATGAAAATATTTCTTGTTCTGTTCCGGGATTCCAACCTAAAAGAGCTAGCATGTTTACAAATGCTTCAGAAAAATATCCCCACTCTTTATAACCCGAATAAACTTCTCCCTCCGGTGTTTTCCAATCAGTTGGAAAAACCGGAAAACCTAATTTATCGCCATCGCGTTTGCTTAACTTTCCTTTGCCATCGGGTTTTAAAATTAATGGTAAATGTGCAAATTGTGGTATTGTACTTTCCCAACCAAAAGCACGATACAATAAAACATGTAAAGGAAGCGATGGTAGCCATTCTTCTCCTCTTATTACATGCGAAATTTCCATTAAATAGTCGTCAACAATATTTGCCAAATGATAAGTTGGCATTCCGTCTGACTTAAATAAAACTTTATCGTCTAATGTATTAGTGTTTACTTCGATATTTCCACGAATTAAATCGCTCATGCGAACAACCTCATTTTCGGGCATTTTAAATCTTATTACATAATGTTTTTCGGACGATAAAAATTCATCTACTTCAGTTTTTGTCAATGTTAAACTATTACGTAAATTTTTACGTGTTTTTACATCATACTGAAATTGTATTTTTTGCGATTCAAATTCTTTTCTTATTAAATCTAATTTATCAGGAGTATCAAAAGCGTAATATGCATTACCATTTTCAATTAATATATCTGCATATTGTTTGTAAATCTGCTTTCTATCAGATTGCCTGTATGGTCCATAATTTCCACCTTTTATAACATCTTCGTCAAAATTAATTCCACACCACTTTAACGACTCAATTATATATTCTTCGGCACCTGCAACAAAACGTGTTTGGTCGGTATCTTCAATACGGAGTATCATTGTTCCGTTATTTTTTTTTGCAAACAAATAATTGAACAAAGCAGTGCGAACACCGCCTAAATGTAAGGGTCCGGTTGGACTGGGTGCAAAACGAACTCTAACTTTATTATCCATAAATATCTTTTTTGCAAAAATAATAATGTTTAGCCAATAAAAATCATAAAGCAAAATTTATGTTTAATAAAAAAAATTGCATGTGTTTAATATACTGTAGCTTGTGATATCTTGAATGATTTTTGAAAATAAAAAAATATCTCCTTATCTTGATGCGTCTAGTCGGGATTTAAATAAAAGCGAAGTTAGTTGTTTTAGAGGGGTTCTAAAATCCGATATCGGATTAGATTTTTTGAGCCAGACAAAATTTTAAAAAGGTATA
>Ga0154308_1066_pt1 | contig 69594 bp, 52 predicted proteins | sample RifGroA2_FD_105602 | JGI IMG/M metagenome (GOLD analysis project Ga0154308, IMG submission 105602) | Bacteroidetes bacterium GWA2_32_17
CGCCTTACATTTGATTAAAATTTAAAAAATGGGTTTTTAGACGGACTGACGTTTGGCGCTTGGAAAAGCTGGGCATTTAGCCGCAGTCGGTGTCAAACCGCTAATATGTTTATTATTTGTTACCATTGTCAAGTTGCCCATAACTGCCCAGTTTTTACCAAACGTGTGTTATAGGCTGGGGCTATTTAATCATTGGCATAAGTGTACATTTAGGATTAAAGGTATTTATTACTTTATGAATAAAGATGCATTTTTTTTCAATAGAATCATAGTCTTTTGTTAAAGGTTTACAATTACCATTTAAGTAATTGCTTGTCCAAGAATAATCAGTTGCATTATATTCTTTATTGTGTTTTTTACAATAAATCACATTATTTTCTTCTTCAGTCGTTAAACGTGTCAAATATCCAACTTTACGACATATTGGGATTTCTGCTTTAAAAAGTTTTGTTAATTCATAAAAAGCTGGATTTTTAATTGTGTCAGTAGTACTAGCAGCTGTAAAAACTCTATGTTTATTATCAATTAATGTATCAAATCTAAAAATATCATTATTTTCTAAAATGAAATTAATAAATGATTTATTGTCAAATGCTAATACATGCTCAGGTTTTAAGTTTAGAAAACATGGGAAAGATGGTACAATTATTTCTTGATTCTTGATAGAATAGTCGATGTTATTGTTTATAAATTCAGTCTGATAAACATATACCATGTTTGTTGAGTCAAATATTATTACAAGGTTATTATACCATTTCATACTAGGATGTGGTGGAGGTGGTGGTGGAGGTGGTGGAGGTGGTGGCTCCTCCAAAGAATTTGAGTCATACGTACTCTGTGCATTTATTAATGAGTCATGTTTTGAAATAACATAGTATTCTTTATCAGTTTTGTCAATTCCTTTCTCGTTATTACAATTTGTAAAAGAAATTATTGTCAAAATAAATAAACCAATTAAAAATTTACTTTTCATGTTTGTAGTCTTTTTTTAGCCCTTGCCTATAACTCGTTTATATATACACCTTATCCGACATTAATCGTTTACAACCACTTATTTTAGTTTATTAAAAATTGCTAATACAAATTTATTAAATTATTTATTACAAACACAAAAAATACTTTAATTTATTGTTTGAATTTAAATAACGGTTTGCGGTTGAATTTGGCAGGCTTTTACTTGCACTGGTTGTCAAACCGCTAAAATGTTTGAACTTTGTTATTTGTGTCAAGTTGCCCATAACAGCCTGCTAAATTTTAACCGTGTGTTAGGTGCAGTTTTTATTGATTTTTGAAAATTTTCCAAGCCAAATTTTTCTTATCTTTTTCTGCTTCTTCATAAAACTTTTCTCCAAGTAAATCAATCTCCATCTGTGTCTCAATCATTGAAAATGTATGTATTATTTTATCTATACTAGCAGTATCAATAGTTTTATTTTCATTAAAAAGACTAATTATAGCAGTATGAACCGGAGCCAAGTGAATTTTTATTTTTGTTGTACTTAAATAAAGAGAATATTTATTACTCACTTCTTTACATTTTTCTAATTCTTTGAAAATTTCTTTCATAAACTCATGATAGTCTTTTTTGTATTTCTCATCTAAGATTGAATAAGTATATATCTTCTCTAAGATTGGACTATAAAAAGCAGTTAATAATTCATATGCTTCAATTTTTTTCTGAACATATATTAATACTTGACTTCTTTTAATATCAATTTCTAGCTTGTGATTTTCTAATTCCCGAACCAGAGCGGATTTATATGCTTCTAATTCTTTCAGAAATTGTTGTTTGTATTTTGTATTTTCTTTCTCGAATTGAATAGAGAACTTTGTTTTAATAAATTCTGAAATATATTTTTTAAATGCAAATGCTCCAATTCCTAATAAAATAACAATAATTGATAATGTCTTTGAAACGAGGTTTAAGATTTCAGAAATGTCCATATTATGTTTATTAAAATTGCACCTAACTTGTTTATATATACACCTTATCCGACATTAATCGTTTACAACCACTTATTTTAGTTTATTAAAAATTGCTAATACAAATTTATTAAATTATTTATTACAAACACAAAAAATACTTTAATTTATTGTTTGAATTTAAATAACGGTTTGCGGTTGAATTTGGCAGGCTTTTACTTGCACTGGTTGTCAAACCGCTAAAATGTTTGAACTTTGTTATTTGTGTCAAGTTGCCCATAACAGCCTGCTAAATTTTAACCGTGTGTTAGGTGCAGTTTTTATTGATTTTTGAAAATTTTCCAAGCCAAATTTTTCTTATCTTTTTCTGCTTCTTCATAAAACTTTTCTCCAAGTAAATCAATCTCCATCTGTGTCTCAATCATTGAAAATGTATGTATTATTTTATCTATACTAGCAGTATCAATAGTTTTATTTTCATTAAAAAGACTAATTATAGCAGTATGAACCGGAGCCAAGTGAATTTTTATTTTTGTTGTACTTAAATAAAGAGAATATTTATTACTCACTTCTTTACATTTTTCTAATTCTTTGAAAATTTCTTTCATAAACTCATGATAGTCTTTTTTGTATTTCTCATCTAAGATTGAATAAGTATATATCTTCTCTAAGATTGGACTATAAAAAGCAGTTAATAATTCATATGCTTCAATTTTTTTCTGAACATATATTAATACTTGACTTCTTTTAATATCAATTTCTAGCTTGTGATTTTCTAATTCCCGAACCAGAGCGGATTTATATGCTTCTAATTCTTTCAGAAATTGTTGTTTGTATTTTGTATTTTCTTTCTCGAATTGAATAGAGAACTTTGTTTTAATAAATTCTGAAATATATTTTTTAAATGCAAATGCTCCAATTCCTAATAAAATAACAATAATTGATAATGTCTTTGAAACGAGGTTTAAGATTTCAGAAATGTCCATATTATGTTTATTAAAATTGCACCTAACTTGTTTATATATACACCTTATCCGACATTAATCGTTTACAACCACTTATTTTAGTTTATTAAAAATTGCTAATACAAATTTATTAAATTATTTGTTACAAACACAAAAAATACTTTCATTTATTGTTTGAATTTAAATAACGTTTGAAGCTACGTAACGACTAGCATTTACTTGCAGTCGGTGTTAAACCGCTGAAATGTTTGAACTTTGTTATTCGTGTCAAGTTGCCCCTAACAGTCTGCTAAATTTTAACCGTGTGTTACCGCCTGGCCATTTCTTTTTCGAAGTCAACTCGTCCTTTGCGAATATATTCGATAATTTGTTTAGGTGTCATATTTGCGATGTCGGAATTAATTTTGTCTCTTAAGTCACGCATCATTTTTACGCAGTCAAATTTCTTTTTAGTCTTCATTGTATATTAAGTCTTTAGGTGAACGTATTTCAATTGAATGATAACCATTTTTTAAGTTAACGGAATTATAACCTCGGATTCTTATTACATTAACAATATGTTTGAAATTCCAACTTACAAGTATGTCAACATGATTTGTGGTGGCAGTTGCAATATGAATACAATCTTCAAAACTTGTTTGACCCACAACTTTTTCTGTGACATAATTTGTTGCAAGCGAGATTTCTTCGTCGGTTACTGAAATTATTTCAACATTTTTAATTTTCAAGTCTTTTAATAAATCTCTAACATTTTTTGGAGCATTTAGTAATTCATTTTGAGTCAAGTCAGAAATTACAACATTGAATTCTCCATTTACAATTTTCTTAAAAAGCAACTTAGTCTCTTTATTGAATTCAGTGTCATAGTAGCCACCAAAAACAGATGTATCAATATATATTCTTAATGGTTTCATTCAATTTCATTTTTTTCAAATATACAAAAAAAATCGCAAATCTCCAAATAGTCTGATTTTTCTATGGCTTGGCGGTAACTCTTGTATAAACGCAATTGTGTTTATTTCGTCTTTATATGTAACTAATAAAATATTTGTAACTATCATATTATTACCACAAAAAACGTTTTTAACCGTTTGTGAACGTTTATTAATTTAAAATTAAATTTTAAAAATATCAATACAAAAATAAAATAATTTTTTATAATTACCTGTTTTTTACACATTCTTTTAAAAAATTATTATAAATAAATGTTTTAGCCCGCTGCGTAACAATTATTGATTTTTTAGAACGTCCTTATGTATTTTTTATCAGGTATTGCACGAACATCCAAACTTCTTAGTAATATTATGTTTTGTAATAAAATCTTCTAAAACACCATCTAAATTTGGAGTACCAATTTCCTGAAGTTCATAACCAACTTTTACTGTAGGTTTTTTAATGTTAATAATTCTCTTAAGGTCAATTGGAGTGGCAATTACAACTGTATCGCAAGGTGTGTTTTCAATTGTGCGTTCTAAATCATGAATTTGTTCATCGCCATATCCCATTGCTGGTAATAATGTTCCAATGTTTGGATAAATTTTAAATGTTTCGGCAAGTTTACCAACGGCATACTGACGTGGGTCAACTAATTCAGCCGCACCATATTTTTGGGCTGCTACAGTTCCTGCACCAATTTTCATGTGTCCATGTGTTAATGTTGGACCATCTTCGATAACTAAAACGCGTTTGCCTTTAATAAGTTCAGGTTTATCTACTGAAAGTGGTGAAGCACCGTCAATAATAATTGCATTGGGATTAATGTTACGTAAATTATTTCTTACAATATTAATATTTTCTAACGATGCACTATCAATTTTATTGATAACAATAACATCAGAAATTCTTGCAACTACTTCGCCCGGATAAAAACTAACTTCTGCACCGGGACGTAATGGGTCGGCGACACCAATCATTAAATCGGGACGATAAAATGGGAAGTCGTTATTTCCACCGTCCCAAAGAATTACATCGCAACCATCAGGGTCTTTTTCGGCTGCACGTACAATTGCTTCATAATCAACACCTGCATAAATAACATTACCACGAACTACATGTGGTTCATATTCTTCCATTTCTTCAATTGTGCATTTGTGAAGTTTTAAATCTTCAACAGTTGCAAAGCGTTGTACTTTTTGTTTTACTAAATCACCATAAGGCATTGGGTGCCGAATAGCTACAACTTTTAATCCTTGTTTCATTAATATTTCAACAATTCTGCGGGATGTTTGGCTTTTTCCGCAACCCGTACGGGTTGCACCAACTGCAATAACAGGTTTCGTTGATTTAATCATTGTGTCGTTTGGTCCAAGAAACATGAAGCTTGCACCTGCTGCCATTACCATTGAACCAATATTCATAACTCTTTGATAAGGAACATCACTATATGAAAATATACAAACATCAACTTTTAGTTCTTTTATTAATTTAACAAGTTCGGATTCTGCATAAATAGGAATTCCGTCTGGATACATTTCTTTTCCTGCTAGTTCTGCCGGATATTTTCTTCCATCTATGTCGGGAATTTGGGCTGCTGTAAAAGCTACTACTTTATAATCTTTATTTCTTCTAAAGAAGGTATTGAAGTTATGGAAATCTCTTCCTGCTGCTCCAATAATAATCACATTTTTTGTCATAAAAAAATTAATTTAGTTTCTTAAATTAGAATTTTACAAATATATAGCTAATAAGCCACTTTTAAAACATTAAAATTATGAACAATAACACAAAAATCTTTAATAATAGCCATAAACGTCAATTATTCAGAGTTATACAACAATAATATGTTAAGAAACATATCTTCAATTTGTTAATAACTTAAACTGTTAATTTATAGATTATTTAAACTTTAATTTAGGTAACTCATGTTACGCAAGTAAAAAATTTGTCTCGCAAAGCCGTTTACCCCGTTAGATAATTGCTCTTTATATAGTTCGCTCTTTTTTTAACTATTTAACGGGGCAGGGTTCACAAAGTTAAAAAGTGGCTAAATAGTCGTCCCTTAAAAACCCTCTTTAGAAATTTTGGTCGTTATTAATTTCAATTGAGATTTTTTTTATTTTTCTTTTTTCACCACCAAAAAAGAAACAAAAAACCCTCCACGAAGTCCAACTCCAATTTTTTAACTAATTCAAATTTAGGAGTTTGATAGATGAAATAGCTTTGTTGTAACACCGTGAATAATTTGCCCAAAAATTGTAGTTCGCACAGTTACTCACATCTTTTTTTTATTTTTTTATGGTGTTCGTGAGGGCTAAAGCCGTTCGTGGACAACCCACCGCACTTGCTTCGATTAAAACTAATAGGGAAAATCAATCTTATTACAATAAATATATTATGAAAATATGCAAGGTTTTAACTGTTCACCACGTGGGATAACTCCGTTGAACAATGGAGCGAAAATAAAAAACAAATATCCAACGTGGTAAAATATTATTTCTTGCAATTTATTTTATTATTTTATAACATTATTTAACTGGATATTAATTTGTTGAATACTTTTTAAGTGACGACTATTTAAAAACTTAAATTTAGGTAACTCATGTTACGCAAGTAAAAAATTTGTCTCGCAAAGCGATGCACTGAGCTTATCGAAGTGCTACCAAGTTCACAAAGTTAAAAAGTGGCTAAATAAAAGCATTTGGAGTATTAATAATCAACGTTATATGTTACAATCATCAATTTTTTATGACAAAAAATGAATTACATTTTGTTACTACTCAGGTTCGCATTATTTCTCGCAAAGACGCAATGCACGCAAAGTTTTAAGCACGCAAAGTTTTAAAAAAATCATTAATGATTTTTTTCTTTGCGTTCTTACAGATTATTTGCAATTCTTTTAATTCCATATTTTATTAAATCAACATTAAAATTGACAAGAAGTCCCAGTTTTAAATTTGTTACTCGTAAATAGGTTAACAAGATTTTAGGAAAAGTGGATGACATTGTTTTTACTGATTTTATTTCCACTATGACTTTTTCTTCTACAATAATATCTGCTCTAAATCCTAAACCCAATTATACTGTTTCATAAAACACAGCAATCTCTGCCTGCCGCTTGTATTTTATTCTTAATTTATCCAGTTCATAACATATTGCCGCTTCGTAAACTGATTCCAGCAAACCGGGTCCTAATTTCTGATGAACCTTCAGAAAGATATTAACTAATATTTTGGCTACTTCGTTTTCGGTCATAATTCATTGCGTTCTTTGCGACTTTGCGAGACAACTTTTATGGTTGCTGAGTAGTTACTACATTTTTAATTTTAAAATATCAAATTTGAGTAAATCAAAAACTATGAAACTGTCTGATTTATAAATATCGAGTATTAACTGTATAGTAGCATTTGCCATATAAACACCCAGTATTCCAGGAACCACACCTAATACACCACTCTCATTGCATCCGGGAGCATCTTCGGAATCAGGTGGTTCACCGTAAACATCTCTTAAATTTTTATTGTTTTTATAATTAAATACCGCAAGCTGGGCTTCAAATTTGTAAATGCTTCCGAACACTAAGGGTTTATTTAATTCTGCACAAATATCATTTACTAAAAACCGGGTTGGAAAATTATCGGAACCATCAACAATAATATCAAAACGGGAAATGATTTCTTTACCGTTTTTTTTATTCAGAATTTCATTAAAAACAATAAATGAAACATTAGGATTCTGTGATTTTAATTTACCTGCTGCTATTTCCACTTTTGGTTTCCCGATATCATCGGTTGAATAAAGAATCTGACGATTTAAATTATGGAGTTCTACCGTGTCAAAATCAATAATCCCAATTGTGCCAACTCCTGCAGAACATAGATATTGTAAAGCCGGACAACCTAATCCGCCGGCACCAACAACGAGCACTTTAGCATTTTTTAATTTCTCCTGACCTTTTTTTCCTACCTCAGTCAGTATTAATTGATGCCTGTAACGTAATAACTCCTCTTTAGTAAAATCATTCATATTTTAAAAATGAATTATCCCAGTCTTTCCATACAGGTTCGTAATCATTTGAAGCTATTATCTCTGCTATCTGACCTGCATTTCGTTCATCTGCAATTTCAAACTGTTCCAGCGATTTTTGGTTGCCTGAATATCCACCTGGATTAGTTTTTGAGCCTGCACTCATACTTGTAACACCTAATTTTATAATATTATTTCTAAAAGTTTCTGACTCACGTGTCGAAACAGATAATTCCACATCTTCGTTAAATAATCGGTAAGCACAAATTAATTGTACAAGTTCCTTGTCAGAGATTGATGATTCTGAAGCTCCGAATATTTTTTTATCTTGGTCATTAACCTTATATGGCCTGATTCGTGGAAAAGAAATCGAATATTTTGTTTGCCAGTATTTTTTTTGCAGGTATTCTAAATGTAAAGCGCATAAACAGGAATCTGTCCGCCAGTCTTCCAGTCCTAATAATATTCCTAATCCAATTTTATGTATTCCCGCGCGCCCTATTCTGTCAGGTGTTTCAAGGCGAAAATAAAAATCAGATTTTTTTCCCCTGGGATGATATACTTTATATTTCTCTTTGTTATATGTCTCCTGATATACAAAAACAGCATAAACACCTGCACGGTTTAATTCTTCGTATTCTGTCTGTAAAAGAGGGAGTACTTCAATGGAAGTATTTGCAAAACTTGATTTTATCAGATTGACGGATTGAACTAAATATTCCAGGTTTACAACTTGTCGTGCCTCACCTGTTACAAGTAAAATATGATCAAATCCCTGTTTTTTAATTTCTGAAATTTCTTTTAAAATTTCATCTGTATTAAGCGTTTTACGTTCTATTTTATTGTTAAAATTAAAACCGCAATAGGTGCAGTAATTATTACATTCATTGCTTAAATACAAAGGAACATATAATTGAATTGTTTTGCCAAAACGCTTTTGTGTTAATTGTTGACTTATTTGTGCCATTTGTTCCAGATAAGGAACGGCAGCAGGAGAGATTAATGCTTTAAAGTCTTCTATTGTCCTGTTATTCGAAGACAATGCATTCTCAACATCACTGGAAGATTTATTTAAAATGGACTCTTTTATTTTGTTCCAATCCTGTAAATCATATATTTTTTGAAAACTCATTTTAGGTTTTGTTCAATTATTCTATTCTAAAAATGCAGTAAGGGGACTACTGGCTTCAGCATTATTTACTTTATTAGCCAGCTTTGCTTCAAAAGCTATTCTGCCGGCTTCTACTGCTAATTTAAAGGCATAAGCCATGTCAACCGGATGTTGGGCTATTGCAATGGCTGTATTTACCAGAACTGCATCAGCACCAATTTCCATGGCTTTTGCGGCATCGGAGGGCGCACCTATTCCTGCATCAATAACAACGGGTACATTACTTTGCTCAATAATAATTCTTAAAAAGTCAATTGTTTTTAAGCCCTTGTTACTTCCTATCGGTGAACCCAGCGGCATTACAGCCGATGTTCCTGCATCTTCAAGTCGTTTACACAACACCGGATCTGCATGTATATAAGGCATAACAATAAAGCCAAGCCGGGATAATTCTTCTGTGGCTATTAATGTTTCAATTGGGTCAGGCATTAAATATTTTGGGTCTGGATGAATTTCTAATTTTATCCAGTTTGTTTCTAATGCTTCCCGGGCAAGTTTAGCGGCAAAAATTGCTTCTTTAGCGTTTCTTGCACCCGAAGTATTGGGTAATAAATTAATATTGGTATGTTGAAGATGTTCGAGAATATCATCATGAATTTTATTGTCTGTTGAATTCTTTGAAGTATTTATTCGTTTTAGTGCCACAGTTACTAATTCGGTACCGGATGAAACGACAGCATCAGCCATTAGTTTTGAAGAACCAAATTTTCCTGTCCCTAAAAATAACCTCGACTTAAATTCTTTACCCCCTATTATTAATCTTTTCATGTGTTTATATTTTAGTTATTGTCTCATTATTAATTACTTATATTTTTTAGATACACGACCTGACAGGAACTTCGTAACCTGTCAGGATGTGTAACAATTATTCGTTAATCCTTATTCGATATTTTTTTAAATACAATCATTCCCTTGTGTGTCTTTATTTAGTCATGGATGTTTCATCTGTTTATATTTTTTAGTTTACTGATACTCAATTTATTATATTTTTCAGATTGATGTAGATTGAAGAAGATTGATAGGATTGATGAAGACGTTCTCCAATCTTGTCTTCTCAATCTATTCAATCTTGTTTTTTCAATCCTTTCAATCCTTCTTCTCAATCTTGTTTTCTCAATCTTTTTCAATCTCATCACTTAACCTCAACCGCTAATATAATCATTCCCTTGTGTGTCTTTATTTAGTCGTGGATGTTTCATATAACAATGAATTTAATTTTTCTATTGTTTCTTTTTTATCTTTTCCTAATGTTATAAGACCTGATATGGCAACACCATAAACACCTGTTTTTAAAATGTCATCAATATCACCATGTTGAATGCCTCCAATTGCATAGACAGGTACATTTCTTTGTTCTATTGTAAGTGTGTTCATTATTCTGTTAATACCATCCAATCCTAAAACCGGGCTTAATTTTTCTTTGGTTGTAGTAAACCTGTATGGTCCTAAACCAATATAATTGCAGCCCTCGTTAATTCTTGTTAGTACATCGGTTATAGTATTGGCTGTACCACCGATTATTTTATCTTCACCTAAAATTTCTCTGGCCGTTGTGATTGGCATGTCCTTTAATCCAAGATGGACACCATGAATATCAGCTATTTTTGCTATGTCAACATTATCATTAATTATTAATGTGGAATTATATAATGAACATAGTTTTTTTATTTTTTCAGTTAAATTTATTAACTGTTTTTTTTCACAATTTTTAAAACGTAATTGTATCCATTTACAGCCGGCATCAAGAGTACTGTTAATATTATTAAATTGCTCTTCAGGTGTTGAGCCCTGGGAAATATACTGGAGTTTGCTATACATAATGATAACCAATTAATGAACGGTTTGACGATAAAAATGTCTCAACGTAGTTTTTTGCATTATAACAGGAAGTCAATAAATCAAATCCCAAAGCAAGATTTGCTGCAATAGCTGAAGATAACACACAACCCGAACCATGTTTGGGAAAAATATTTTCTTTTGCAGGTAAAATCTTCTCTACATTGTTTTTTATATATAAATAATCTATTCCAGGTTCCATTTCATTATGCCCGCCCTTTAAAAGGACATTACAATACCTTGATAATTCCTTTGAAGCTTTTTTGGGATCATTATTATTTGTTATAAATATTATTTCTTCAACATTAGGACTTATCAGAAAAATATTTTTAATAACAACTAATAAGTCTTTATTTTGAAATTTATTATGAAATTCAAAACCGGCACTGGCTTTAATAATGGGATCCCATATTATAATCGGGTTTGAAATAGAAGAAGTCAGGTAATTTATTATTTTTTCAAGCGATTCTAAATCTTTAATCAATCCGATTTTGATAATTGAAAATTCAAATCTTTTTCTTAACAATGAAACCTGTTTTATTATATCATCTGCATTAATCCATTGGATACTGTTAAATTCAATATCGTTCTGAAAAGTAACGGAACTAATGGCTGAAACTCCGTAAACCCGGTGTCTTTCAAAAGTTTTAATGTCAGCAAGTATGCCTGCTCCGCCACTGGGGTCAAAGCCTGCAATGCTTAACACACAGTTTCTTTTTTCATCCATCTTTTTTTTATTTTATTGAATTTTTCGATAGGATTACTGTTTTGCCATATTGCCCCCAATAAAGCTATTCCGGGAAATCCTGTATCTTTTAAAATATCAATTTTGTTCTCATCAATTCCACCCAGGGCAAAGATTCTTTTTTCGGTAAATAAATCCCGATAATTTTTGAGATTTTGAAGATCAAAATTGCTTTTATAATTCTGCTTTGAGATACTATTGAAAACAGGGCTTAAAAACCCGTAATCAAATTTCTTATCGGATTCCATAATTTCATTAACTGAATGAAATGAAATGCTTAGAGGTTTATTGTTGCCTTTATCATTATAGGTCACCGGGACATGGATTCCTTTCAGATGATACTCTTCTGCCAGATGATAATGAGAATGTAAGACTATCCTTTTGTGATAATTGTTATGAATTGTTTCAATAAATTTTTTGATATCTTCTTTTGTATATTGCTTTTTTCTGAGATGAAGTATCTCCAGGCCATCATAAAATAACTGATGGATGAGGTTGACTTCATCTTTAATAAAAACCGGATCAGTGATAACAATAATCATCTTATAAATATAATTCAGTTCCGGAGGATTTAAATTCTTCTGCTTTTTCCTCCAGTCCTTTTTTGATATATTCGGATTCTTTATCGTTCATATTATCTGCATAGTCACGAACTTCGTGTGAGATTTTCATGGAGCAGAAATGAGGTCCGCACATGGAGCAGAAATGAGAAACCTTGGCTTCATTTTTTGGTAGGGTTTCATCATGAAATTTATATGCAGTATCCGGATCAAATGACAGATTAAACTGATCGTTCCATCTGAATTCAAACCGGGCTTTACTTAATGCGTTATCCCTGAATTGTGCTCCCGGATGTCCTTTTGCAAGATCAGCTGCATGGGCGGCAATTTTATAGGTAATGACCCCGTCTTTTACATCTTTTTTGTTAGGTAATCCTAAATGTTCTTTCGGAGTTACATAACAAAGCATTGCTGTTCCGTACCAACCAATTAATGCTGCTCCGATAGCTGATGTAATATGATCATATCCCGGTGCAATGTCGGTTGTTAAAGGACCAAGGGTATAAAAAGGTGCTTCGTTACAATATTCTAATTGCAGTTCCATATTTTCCTTGATCAGATTTAAAGGAACATGACCAGGGCCTTCTATTATTGTTTGTACATTATGTTTCCAGGCTATTTTAGTAAGCTCTCCCAGGGTTTTAAGTTCTGCAAATTGTGCTTCGTCATTTGCGTCGGCAATACAACCCGGTCGTAATCCATCGCCAAGAGAAAATGCAACATCATAGTCTTTCATAATTTGACACATTTCCTCAAAATGAGTATAAAGAAAATTCTCTTTATGATGAGCCAGACACCATTTTGCCATTATACTACCACCTCTCGAAACAATTCCTGTGATACGCTTTGCTGTTAATGGAACGTAACGTAGTAATACGCCTGCATGAATTGTAAAATAATCAACTCCCTGTTCAGCCTGCTCAATTAATGTATCTCTGAAAATTTCCCAGGTTAAGTCTTCAGCTTTGCCATTTACTTTTTCAAGAGCCTGATAAATAGGAACTGTTCCCACCGGAACCGGGCAATTACGAATTATCCATTCACGGGTTTCATGAATGTTTTTTCCGGTAGATAAATCCATTAAAGTATCGCCACCCCAACGGCAGCTCCATACTGCTTTTTCCACTTCTTCTTCAACTCCGGATGTTACAATAGAGTTTCCGATATTAGTGTTTATTTTTACTAAAAAATTCCTGCCGATAATCATGGGTTCACTTTCAGGATGGTTTATATTCGCCGGAATAATAGCCCGTCCAGCAGCAATCTCGTTACGTACAAATTCAGAAGTAATTATACCTTTAGGCGTGTTTGCTCCGAAGCTATTCCCTGCATGTTGTTGTGTTAAGATTTCCGAATATTTTGTACGTTGTATAATTAAATAATCTGTTCTTTGATTCTCACGAATTGCAACATATTCCATTTCAGGAGTAATAATACCATTTTTAGCATAATGCATCTGAGAGATATTTTTCCCTTCTTTTGCTTTTAAAGGCTTTTTAATATGTTCAAAACGAATGTGATCAATGCTTTTATCTGCATTACGCATGTTACAATATTCGGAACTGAATTCATTCAGTTGTTCAACATCTCCGCGATTTAGAATCCATTCCTTACGTAACTGAGGTAACCCTTTTTTTATATCAATATTTACTTCGGGGTCGGTATATGGACCGCTGGTATCATATAATGTAACCGATTGATTTTCTTCAACAAGTCCATTTGAATGAGTGGTGGGGGAAAGTGATACTTCGCGCATAGCGACTTTAATATCATGGAGTTTACCCTGAACATAAATCTTTTTTGAGCCTGTTAAAGGTTCAGTTGTAATATCATTTTTTGTCATTTTCAACTTAATTTTAGTTTATTTTATTTTGTGGATTTTGCATGATTATTTCATGTAAAATGTACTATCCTCCTTGTGTAGCTTTAATGATTATAACTTCATCGTTTTGTTTAAGGAAATATTCCTGCCAGTATTCTTTTTTTATTACCTGGTTATTTACCGCAATGGCTATTCCCTTCTGTTTTTCATTTATTATTTCGTCAACTAATAATTGAATTGAACAGTTTTCAGGGAATTTTTCAATCTGGTTATTTACCTTTATCTCCATAATTAATTTAATTTAAACATCATGAACAAAAAAGATTTTATTTTTTAGAATGATTTATAAATGAGTACGGTATAAAAATCTTTTATTGCCACGAATTACACGAATTAACGCAGATAAATGATTTTTAAATCTGTGGAAATCAGCGTAATCTGTGGCAACATTTTTTTATTTTTTCAATTTTATTATTAAATTATACCTTTTTAGACTGGACTCATAAATTCTTTAAATAAAAATCAAAATTAAACCGAAGAAATATTTTTTCATGGTTAATAATTAAAAATTTAAGTCAATGGAGGTCTTTTGGTTTTCCGGCTCGGCATTACCCGTCCCGGTCCTAAGGGTATATTCTCAGCCCGTTATATTAAGGCACCCCATTGAGCTATCGTTGCAAAGATAAAACCTATTTTATAAATAAAAAAATATTTTTTTATTTATTTAGATATAACAGGTTTTAAAACCTGTTAATTCTTGTAAATATTTTTTAATTTTGTAAAAAGTATTTCAGATATGAAAAGAATAACTTTAGTAACCATACTGATATTGTTTTCGTTATTGGCAAATAGCCAAGAAAAAAAGCTGATTTATATTCCAACTTTAAATGGAATGAAACAAATTGACGAAGCTGTAACAAAAGCTAAAGATGATAATAAAAATGTATTAGTTCAGGTTGGTGGAAACTGGTGCCCATGGTGTTTTAAATTTAATAATTTTTGTAAAGATGTTCCTCAAATTGATTCCATAATAAAATCGAGCTACGTTCTTATACATTTGAATTACAGTAAAGAAAACAGAAATTATGATGCTTTGGAAAGATTAGGATTTCCACAAAGGTTTGGTTTTCCTGTGCTCGTTGTTTTAAATTCAAAAGGTGAAAGATTGCATACTCAAGATAGTGGGTTGCTCGAAAAAGAAAAAGGCTACGATACTTTAAAAGTAGCAACCTTTTTAAATAACTGGACACCTCAAATATTTAATAAAGAGAGGTATATTGTTAATGAAAATAAGTAACGACAGTCAGTCCAAAAACCCATTTTTCTATAAATTTTAATCAAATATTAAGTGATTAAACGAAATAAAAAATAATCAACAACTTAAAGTGTTTTATAATTTGTTAAAAAGATGGGGCGTATTCATATTATTGATAACAGATATTTGTTATATTAATGTGCATATTATATTCACAATTGGTCTGTGTGCCACAGACCAAGGATGTAAAGATATTGCACATTATTAGAAAAAAGGTTTTAATATAAGACAATAACAGCCAATTTGGGTTTTATTTTTAACTGTATTCCACCTGCCAAGTGTATAATTTGTATATACGGGACTTCTAAAATCCGATAGCTATCGGATTTTAGAACCCCTCTATAGTAAATTATTGTTTCACAAATTTTTTAATTTGTGAAACATTTTTTGAATATATTTTTAACAAATAAATTCCTTTCGGTAAATTTGAAATATCAATGTAAGATTTTTTCCCAATTTCAGAGCAATGTATCTTTTGATTTAAAACATTATAAATTTCGACTGTAAATAAACCCGTAGCATTTGTTATTTCAATGTTTAAATTATTTACAGAAGGATTTGGAAAAAGATTTATACTTATCTCATCAACAACTGTTTTGGATTTGATATTTGTCGAAAATAATTCACAAAAATTAAATACTTGAGGGGCAAATTGATAAGCTGGGTTTCCATAATGGCTCACTGCTATTTTAAATACACAATCTTCGGGTATTACCTGAATAAATTGAAGGTTTATATTCTGAACAGATTGTGTTTTCATTATGTTCCAGTTATCAGATGAACCGATGTTTTGTCCGTTGTAATTTGTGTGAATAACATTACTCACATTCAAATATCGTGAACAATAAATTTGGGCATTGTTTCTTTTCACCATGTCATTGGCAGCATATAAATTATCGCCATCAATACTATCGGTATAATTATTATATCGAAAAGTTACATAAGGTTGTTGTGGAGCCAGTTCTGCCACCATGGCAATCAGACTATCGTAACCCGCTGTTGATGGAGCCAGCGAACATACAATAAAACCGCTTGCATACCCATTGGTATTAGAAGATAATGCGTCGCGAATATCATTAACATTGTGCAAACCATCGTTATTAAAATCAACTTTTTCTAATCCTTTTCGTATGGCAAGCGTTACTGGTTCGTAGCCTTTGTTTACTAAAGCGGTGAAGCCGTTAACTGTATTTAAAAAAGCAGTAACCCCATGAATGTTAAATGCCTGTGAAGCAGCCATCTGTCCGGCAGTACCTGTTAAAATCCATGGTTGTTCGTTAGTTTCAGAGGGGACATGAATAATTACCACTTGATTGTTGGTAATATTGGTATCTAATGGGCTTGCATCAAGATGATGGGAAATAACTGACTTACCGTTTAAATCTGTTCCCAAAGTAGCATCGCCCCAATCCATGAGACTGGAACAATTCTGAATAATTTCTTTTTTGGTAATAAATCCCGAAAGGTCAGTAATAAAATTTACAACAAATAAATCAAGGTACGAAATTCCGGCAGTATCAATACCTGCATTTGCCATTCCATCTAACATAGCCTTTGCTTCAGTTACATAAATGGTGTCTATAGAAAAATTATTTTGATTCCCTATAATTGATTTTGCCAACGGAAGCAGACCTCCAAAGTTAGGAAGAATGTAATTATTATATACAGAAAATATTTTCTGACTACATAAATATCCATAAGCAAAACCACGTTGGTAATGGGTTCCCCACACTTTTACAACTCTGATATTACCTGTGTCGGAAACTAATTCACCATTTACCGGTTGTGCATACACTATACTTAAAGATGATGCAATAACAAAAACAACGATTACAAATATTTTTTTCATGTGTTTATATTTTTTAGTTTATTGATACTCTATTTTTTATATTTTTCAGATTGATGTAGATTGAAGAAGATTGATAAGATTGATGAAGACGTTCTTCAATCTTGTCTTCTCAATCTATTCAATCTTGTTTTCTCAATCTATTCAATCTTGTTTTCTCAATCTATTCAATCTTGTTTTCTCAATCTTCTCAATCGTACTAATAATCATTCCCTTTCCTATAAATCGGAACAAGTCGTGTGTTTTAAAATTAATCATGGATGTTTCATTAAACAAACCCTGTTTTTTTTGAAAATGAAATTATTTTATTTGCAAGAACTTCGGCTAATTTTATTTTCGATTCGTGAGTCCAGCCTGCAGAGTGTGGAGTAATAATTACTTTAGGGTTGTTAAGCAAATAATAAAATGTAGCTGGCATATTGTTTAAATCCATTTTGTCAAATGAAGATTCCTCATACTCAATAACATCGAGCCCGGCACCTTTAATTTTTCCTGTGTCTATTGCATTTAAAAGACTTTCTGTTTCAACTACCAGACCACGAGAAGTGTTTATTAGGTAAATGTTTTTTTTGAATTTATTGATGAATTTACTGTTAACCATGTACTTTGTTTCTTCTGTTAAAGGAACATGCAGGCTAATAATGTCAGAAAGCATGAAGATATCGTCTAATGCAACTTCTTTTGTATATCCATCGCTGTAATTTGTTTTATATTTATCGTACGAAATTACATTTGTTTCGAATCCTGAAAGTTTATGTGCAAAAGCACTTCCCATGTTTCCGTATCCAATTATTCCAATAGTTTTTCCTTTAATTTCTGTTCCTCTGTTTTCTTCGCGTAACCATCTCCCATTTTTTATTTCAAAATTCGATTTATTTATATTTGTTAAAAGCGATAACAACAATCCCACAGCTTGTTCGCCAACTGCATCGCGACTGCCTTCGGGAGAGTTTACACATTCAATATTTTTAAATTTAGCAAATTCGGTATCAATACTTTCCAATCCAGAACCAACTCTGCCTATGAATTTAAGTTTTGTTGCTTTCGATAAAATTTCTTTGTCAAGTGTTAAGCGACTTCTTAAAATAATACCAGTATAATTGCCAATAGTATTTAGTAATTTGTTATAATTAATTTCGGTATCAATTTCACAATTAAAGCCACTTGCTTCTAACATTTGTTTTAACAATGGATGCGTTGAATCTATAAAAAGTATTTTGTTCATTGTTTTCAAAATTTTAATAAGATGTTTCGACTTCGCTCAACATGACAAAAATTCTAAATTTTAACATTAGGTCTATCAAAGAATGGGTTTTTTGAAGTTGCCGAAAGCGGTATTCCAAAAGCAATTTTTACTTCTTTTCCGAGAAGTTCTAATTTTAATGCCGCTTGTCCAATGCTAAACATTACCCTGTTATCAATATGATGATTTGATGCTACCGAAACCGCAGAACCAATGGCAATTCCCAAATCATTTGTATTAAAAACGCATGGCATATCTTCGTGTTTCTTTTTTTCGGAACAATTTTTAAAACCACACATTCCGCATTTTTTTATATCTTGAGTTTTAATGCGAGTGCCAATAATTAAAATTGCAGGAGAATTTAAAATATTTTCGGCATCGCGGTTAAAAAAATCCATTTTATATTTTTTACCTATTCCTTCCATTGTTTCCGAAAGCATTTTAATTGTTTTATCAGTAACAATTGCAATTTCAAGATTATCGTTACCACGTGCTTTAGGAGCTGTTCTAGCTGCAACTGCCATAAGTTTGGCAACTTTCAGAACTACTTCAGCATTTATTTTATTTTCGTTTATTACAGCCATTTTTTTTAAAAATTTTATAAAGATAATATTTATTAAGAAGTTTCAGGTTTTAGGTTTTTAGTTCTTTGTGTTAAAAAATAACTCAATAAAATAGTAACTTTATAACCAAAAACCATAAACTTTTAAACCAAAAACTAAATAACTACTTAACTTCAAGTAACTCAACCTCAAAAACAACCGAAGTATATGCCGGAATAATTCCACTTGACGAACCTTTTTCACCAAAAGCAAGTGCCGAAGGCATAATAAAAAGTGCGTGGTCGCCTTGTTTCATTTCTCCAATTGCTTCTTCGAGTCCCTTTACCACTTGCCACTCAGTTCCATAAACGAATTGAAATGGTTCATTTCGCTTTTTTGTACTATCGAAAATTTTACCGTTTAAAAATCTTCCTTCATAATGTACTGTAATAGTATCACTTACCTCAACTTTTTTACCATCACCTTTTTTAATATCAATCCTATAAATACCTGTTTGTGATGGATTTGCATTTATTTGTTCGTTTTCTATAAAATGCTTTAATACAGATTGCTCATATTCGCCAAAACCGCTAACCCAACTTAAAAATTCTTCTTTCCCTTTTTCAAAATTTTCAAATGAAGAAACTGACAACATTTTAATACCAATCTTAAAAAAACTTTGTGGAGGTATAAATTTTGGCAAAGGAGCTTTTATTGTTTTATAAAAAAACTTATCGGCATCAATATAAAACGAAGCGCTGTCATTTTCCGAAAGCATTGCAAAACATTCCTGAATTGAACCTCGGAATGGAGGTGGATTATATTTTATACTTCTGATTGCATCGAAAAACAACGAATCGTTTCCTGTAAAATATTTAATGTGAAATGTTATATAATCGCCATTTTTAGGTTTTTTGGATTTTCTGCTGACTTGAAGTAATTTATAATAAATTCCGTTTGGAGTTTTTTTGTAATCATCAACTTCCGGCTTGTTTTTGCATGAAAATAAAATAATTATTAGCAAAATAAAAAATGATATGTTTTTTTTTAATAACATCTGAAAAATTAGCAATTACAAAACTACATCATTTTATTTTTAAAATTTGATTTTTGTGTTTTGGGATTTTAAATTTGAAATTTGGAATTTGGCACTTGGAATTTGGCACTGGCTTGGAGCGGTCAGATGGGTTAGGAAATAGACACACAATTTACTACGTACCCATCAGACCGCTTGGAGTTAGTTTGGTATTTGAAATTTGGAATTTTGCACTTGGAATTTGAGACTTGGAATTTATTTGTTATAAGTAAGGGTAAAATTATTTTTAAGTGTATTAAAAAAAGAATAATTTTGTACTAACTAACAATTTAGATATGAGAAGAAATATATATTTATTGTTTTTTATTTTCATTTCAATTACTTGTTCAGCCCAGTCAAACTATATGGGGAAATTAGGGTATGGTGTATCACCTTTGGGGCACCCCGATTTTTCGCAGTTTGGAGCTTTTTTACAGGAAGTTTCAAATACCTGCAACGGTGGAGTTGTTTATGCCAACGGAAGTTGGAGTGATACAATAACTAAAAGTGGAAATATTCCAAATTTAAACAACATTATTTGCCAGTTGCAACCCTTACCTTATAACTATGTTGATATGGTAAATTGTGCATGGGCAACATATCCTCAACTACATTTGGCTGTACCATCAAACCCTACTAATAACTGGACAAATGCTGAAATGAAAAATTTATTTCTTCAAATGCTTATTAATACTGCCGACTCGCTTCATCCAGCTTATGTTTTTATTGGCAATGAAATAAGCATGTACTGGGAGCAGGATTCGTTGGATTATTTGAATTGGGTTTCATTTTATAATCAAGCTTATGATTCTATAAAAGTTCATTCGCCAAATTCAAAAGTAGGAACTACTTTTAATTTTGAACATCTTTCGGGAAATGGAATTTTAACAGGTTGGAGTACACCATATTGGAATGCCTTTGATATTTTTGATACAAGCAAATTAGATATTATTGGTTTAACAGTTTATCCTTTTTTTAATTACCAACATGCTAATGATGTACCTTTAAATTATCTTGACCCGATTTTTTCAAGGATTGGTAATAAGCCAGTTGTTATTGCGGAAACAGGTTGGCCTGGCGATTCTTTAATTGGCTCATGGTATGCTTCTTCTTTGGAACAAGTTAATTATGTAAATAAAATTTTTAATATAATTTCCGGCAAAAATGTTGAAGTTGTAAACTGGTTATTTTTAAATTATTGGATGGAACCATCTGACTCCGCTGTTGTAAAACTTTTTAAAAGCGTAGCTTTACGAGATTCTCTCGGAAATGACAGACCGGCACTTGCAGAATGGTTATTACATTGTAATAACAATATAGTTAAAGAAAATAATAATTCAGAAGAAATAAGTATTTACCCTAATCCATTCAGCAACTCAACCACTTTAGAAATCATTAATAACAAAACACAAAATAATAATTATGATATAACAATATTTGACGTCTTTGGCAAAACTGTTTACCAATCAACCATCAACAAATCCACTCCCCTCTCCTTTGGAGAGGGGTCGGGGGTGAGGTCAATAATAAATCTTAATTTGCCAAATGGAATTTATTTTTTACAGGTAAAAAGAAATAATTTTTTACAAACTAAAAAGCTGGAGGTAATAAAATGAAAATTTATTTATTTATATTAACAATAAGTATAAATATTTTAAATCATGTTTTTGCTCAAACTACTTACTATGTTAATGGTAATAATAGCACAGCAAGCGACTATAATTCCGGCACAAGCCCCAGTGCAGCATGGAAGACATTAAGAAGAGCATGCATGGATACTACTACTCCTGCTCCAGGTGATACAATTATTATAATGCAAGGTATTTACAGAGCATCACTTATTCCTAAGAAATCCGGCAGCCCAGGCAACTATATTACATTTCGTTCTGATACTACTTTTAGTACAAAAATAACAGGTATTGTTCTTTTAGATTCAGTTATTGCTGAAGGTGCAATATGGCAACAGGATACTCTTTGGCATCAGTTGGATACCAGTCTTCACAATGTTTGGAAAATACAATTAGATAGCACTAAACACGGTTATGTTGAAGCATACAGGGATACACAGCGTATGCCTTCCTTTAAAAGTATAGATGGAGGTGGCAGTCAACTTCCTTTAGATAGTAGTTATATATACCAAAACCATGTATCCTCAGGCAAAAGCTTTGTTTCCGATTCACTTAATACACTTTTTGTTTTTCTTGAAGATACTGTAAGTAGCCCTGATATTTATTCATGGTACATCACAAAAAATAATGGAGTTTTTATAAACAACCAATCTTATATTAAAATTCAAGGGTTTGAAATTGATTCTTTTGCAGAAGTTGGAGTACTTGTACAAGGATGCAATCATATTGCAATTGATAGTGATTCGATTCACCATAACGGAAGAACAGGCATTGCTATAAACTTCACCAATAGCAATATTTTGGTTACAAATAATGATGTTTCGTACAATGGAATCGGACTCGGATATTCTTCTGGAATTAGTATATTCAGAGCAACAAATTCAAGTTTATACATCATTGGAAATAAATCTCATCATAATGCGGATTCTGCAACTTTTAGTTTTAGTCCTTCAGATGGAAATGGATTTATTATTGATGAATCGGCAGATGTTGGACAAAATGGTGGTTGCACTTTTAAAAATAATGTATCCTATTTTAATCAAGGTTCCGGAATACGTATTCATCGCAGTAAAAATTGTGAGGTAAAAAATAATACTACATATAAAAATGGTTGTAATGAGATGGATATAGGCGATCAAATAGCACCTGCAACCCTTGCCGATACTTTAATTTTACTTGATAATATTATTATTGAAAATAATATTTTTTTTGCTAAATCGAACAAATACCCGTTTAGTATGAGTTTTACACATAATTTCGGTTCGATTATTTCAAACTTCAATGATTTTTATCGTAATAATGCAATCTCAAATTCTTTGCTTTTTAATATCACTGATTCGTTAAACCTAATGTACATAGGAGTTGACAGTATAAGTCAGTTCCAAAACATAACAGGAAATGATATTAATTCATTTGTTGCCGACCCGTTATTAGACTCTATTCTTCATTTGCAATCTATTTCACCATGTATTGATACTGGCAATCCAGATTTATATAATGATGGACAAACATGGATTACAGATACTACCGACCAAGACCCTGACGGAACAAGAATGGATATAGGTGCTTACTATTTTTCGCATTCATCAGGAATTGAGGCTAATATTTTACAAAATAATTCTGTAAATGTTTATCCAAATCCATTCAATGAAACAACTACACTCGAAATTAGAAACTGGAAAAATCAGAATTACGATTTAAAAATTTATGATGTTTTTGGCAAAATCGTTTACCAATCAACCATCAACAAATCCACTCCCCTCTCCTCCGGAGAGGGGTCGGGGGTGAGGTCAGTACTTAATCTTAATTTGCCCAACGGAATTTATCTTTTGCAAATAAAAAGTGATAATTTTGTACAAACTAAAAAACTGGAGGTAATAAAATGAAAACAAAAATTATTTTTTTAAACAGCATTTTTTATATTATCAGTAATTTTTCTTTTTCCCAAAACCCTGGCGATTCCATTTTCTTCTCACCCAATATTCATACTGTAAAAATTTATTTCTCCCAAGCCAATTGGTGGGATTCGCTGGTGATGTATAAACCAATAGATAAAAAAATGCCTGGCGATGTGGAAATTGACGGAACATATATTAATTCCGTTGGAATTCAGTTTAAAGGGAATTCGTCTTTCAGTAAGGACAGTTTAAAAAACTCTTTCAAGATTGACTTCAACGAGTTTGTGAGCGGACAGAAATATGACGGGTTGAAAGTCATCAACCTGAACAATGGTGCCAGTGATCCTACGATGATGCGTGAAAAAATATTTCTTGATTTCTGCCTTGCAGCAGGCGTTGAAGCACCACGGGCAACATACACTAACCTTTATATCAATGACACACTGTGGGGACTTTATACGCTGATAGAACAGGTGAATAAAACATTTTTACAGAATGAATACGGAAACGATGGAGGCAATCTTTTTAAAGGTGACCCATACGGCACACTGGAATGGTTAGGTAGCAACCCAGCCAATTATTACCACAGCTATGAACTCAAAACCAATGAAACCGAAAACGATTGGACCGACCTTGTGCATCTCACTGACGAAATAAATAATACTTCTTCCGTAAATCTTTACGACTCGCTGGAGAATGTTTTAAATACAATTTCGTGGATTGAAGCATGGGCAGCCAATAATATATTCGTAAACCTTGATTCGTATATGGGTTCAGGGCATAATTATTATGTTTACCACAATACAGCAACGAATAAATTTGATTTTATTATATGGGATGTTAACGGAACGTTCGGAGCAAATAAACATTTTGGGATGAATATTTCTCAACTTGAAAATCTAAGCATACTTTTCATTCCCCCAAGCCCAAGCATCCGTCCATTAAACAAAAGAATGCTTCAGGACACGACTTACTTAAATTCTTATATAAACACTGTTTGCAATTATGTGAGCAATTATTATAGCAATGCTTATCTTGACCCGATAATTGATAGTTTGGCAAACCTTATACGTCCTTATGTTTATGCCGACACTAACAAGTTTTATACAAACCAGCAGTTTGAGGATAACATTAATATAAATGTAACGACAGGAACTAATGTAATTCCCGGATTAAAATCCCTCATCACTAACCGTAGAATCAGTTTAGCTTCTCAACTGGCGACCTATGGATGTTTATTGGGAGTGAACGATATCAGCGAAGAGTCGATTTTAGAAATTTATCCTAACCCTTTCAGCGAAACAACCACACTCGAAATTACAAACTGGCAGAATCAGAATTACGATTTAAAAATATATGATGTCTTCGGCAAATGTGTTTACCAATCTAAAATCCTTAATCAAAAATCCTTAATCCTAAATCTTAATTTGCCTAATGGAATATATTTTTTGCAAGTAAAAGGCAATAATTTTATACAAACAAAAAAAATGGAGGTAATAAAATGAAAAACAAATTCTTTTTTACGGCATTATTCTTTGCAATATTTTGGACGGAAAGTTTTGCACAATGGATTTCTCAAACTTCCGGGACAATTCAGAATTTAAACTCAATATTTGCGACTACTAATTCCTCAGTTTTTACAGTTGGAACATCGGGAACTGGAAGAAAAACATCTGATGGTGGTGCAATTTGGAACACTATGAGTTTAGGTGTTACAACCACGCAATATAGTTTACGATTTATAAATTCAACATCGGGATTTACAGCGGGTGGCTTTCAGGATATTTTGCAAACATCTAATAGTGGTAGCTCATGGACAAACATAGGTGGTGGAATGACTGATCTGTACGATTGTTATTTTACATCTTTCTCTTCAGGATGGGTTGTTGGTGATATTGAAGTAGGATATGGGTTTCTCTACAATCCTTTCACTTTTAATTTAATTCAGATATCCGCCAATGCGAACAAAGTGTTACGAGGAATTTATTTTGCAAACAGTACAATAGGTTGGGTACTAGGTGATGGTGGATTAATAATTAAAACCATTAATAGCGGCACAAATTGGACGCAACAAACATCCGGTACAACAAATCAATTAAATAAAATAATGTTCATAGATGCAAATAATGGAATCGTTGTTGGTAATACCGGAACCATTTTGAAAACAATTAACGGAGGAACAAACTGGACTTTATCAACCAGCGGTACAACACTAAACTTAAATGCACTTTATTATGCAGATGCATTAAATATCTGGACTTGTGGTGATAACGGAATAATACTTAAAAGTATAGACGGAGGGCTAACATGGTTTATTGAAACATCAGGAACAATAGAAAATCTAAACGCAATTCACGGTATAGGAATAACAGATATTTGGGCTTGCGGAAATAATGGGACAATTATTTATCATTCAGGAACTACTTCTGTTTTTGAAAATCAATTACAAACAAATATTTCTGTTTACCCCAATCCCACAAACGGAGATTTGCGAATTACAATTAATGATAAATGGTTAAAAAATGCAGAACTGAAGATTTTTGATGCCTTCGGCAAAAATGTTTACCAATCAAAAATCCTTAATCTTAAATCCTTAATCCTAAATCTTAATTTGCCCAACGGAATTTATTTTTTACAAGTAAAAGGCAATAATTTTTTACAAACTAAAAAACTGGAGGTAATAAAATGAATAAAAAAACTTTTACACTGATTATTCTCATTCAATTATTTGTTGCCAATTCTTTCGGGCAACTTTGGTATCTCACGCGCGGACTTTCTACCGATGAATTAGCATGGGCAGTTGATGCAGATAGTACCGGAAATATCTATTGGGCAATAGAAGAAAAAAATCAGTTCCCTTATTGGTATTACAACATCATCCTTTTTAAAATTGCACCTGACGCACAGCAAATATGGCAAAGTACACCCTTTGGCTCAATATATAACGACATTGCATTTAAAACCACAGTTCATGGCTCCAGTGTCTATCTTTCAGGTAGAACCGATTCGACAGGTGCAAATAGTTCCGCCGATGGTCTTGTGCTTAGCTACAATACCAGCAATGCAGCGTTGAATTGGCAATATATCTATAGTCCTATTCCAGATTATGGCTACGAAGAAATTGACGGATTAAATGTTCAGCCCGATGGTATCTATCTCTCCGGCTGGACAAAAGGAAATACAACCGACGAAGATGTACTCCTTCAAAAAATATCACTTTCAGGTCAGCATATTTGGACAAACTATTGGGATTATGATGGAATAGGGGCATTTGATGGTGCAAACGGACATATGGCAATGGATAACAATTTTTTGTATGTCGGTGCTCATGTCAATTTATTCGATGGCTCACTTGCTTGTTTCAGCCGCAACAATGGAGCTTATCAATGGGATGTAACATGGAGCAATTCAAACAATGACGAAGTGCTTGGACTAACAATGAGTGCCGATTCTATGCTCTATACAGTAGGTTATTATTGTCCGCCAGGTAATTCGCAAACTTGTATTAAAAAATTTACACGTGCAGGACAGCTTAAGTGGTCACACATCTGGGGCGGAACAGGGACTGAAGATGCTCGAACAATTGTTACCGATGGTGATAGCATAATATATGTAATTGGTACAACATCCAGTTATGGTAATGGTGGCAAAGATATTTTTGTATTGAAGTACGATACAACAGGAATATTAAACGATTCTATTATTTGGGGTGGTGCTTTTGACGAAGTATCTCATGATGCTGTTATGGTTGGTGATTACATTTATATCACGGGCGAAACACAAAGCTTTGGAAATGGTCAAACAAATAGCGATCATATAGAAGATGGATTACTATTAAAAATAAATGGCAGAACCATGCAATCGCCAGATTCAACGATGACAAATGTTACTACATTTTTTTTCAATGAACAAAGTGCAGTGAAAATTTACCCCAACCCATTCAGCCAATCTACCACACTCGAAATTACAAACGCACAAAACCAGAAATACGATTTAAATATTTATGATGTCTTCGGCAAAACCGTTTACCAATCAATCATCAATAAATCCACTCCCCTCTCCTCCGGAGAGGGAAAGCCTGTCTTGAGCGAAGTCGAAAGAGGGGTGAAGTCAATCCTAAATCTTAATTTGCCCAATGGAATTTATTTTTTACAAATAAAATCAGATAATTTTGCTTAAACTAAAAAATTAGAAATAATTAAATGACAAATAAAATATTACATATTGTTATTTTAATTTTTATTTCGCTACAATCATTCTCGCAAATTGTTATAAACGAAGTATCGAGTGCCACTTATTCTAAATTTTTAGATGAAGATAACTCACAGGAAGATTGGCTCGAATTTTATAATACTAATCCAAGTGCTATTAATTTACAGGGTTATCAAATAGTACGTGATGAAGCCGGAAAAATAAAGACATGGACATTTCCTAATATTATTATCAAAGGTAATTCATATTTAACTGTATTTTGTTCCGAAAAAAACCGGACAACATGGTTCGACCACTGGGAAGTTCCTGTATATGCTAATAATGATTGGAAATATTTTCCTGGTACAAGCGAACCGCCATTCAATTGGCGTACTTTAACATTTAACGATGGTTCATGGAGCAATGGTATTGGCGGGATTGGTTTTGGCGACAGCGATGATAGTACTATTATATTACAGGTTCCTTCTCTTTATATGCGAAAAACATTTACTATTGCCGACACATCAAAAATTGCTATTGGAGCGTTGTTAATAGATTTTGACGATGCTTTTGTTGCATATTTGAATGATGTTGAAATTGCTCGTTCAAATATCGGTATTTATGGCGACCACCCAACATTTAATACGCTTGCTTATGATGAACATGAGGCACAAATGTATCAGAACGGTAATTTTTCGGGTGGTTTTTGGATACCGGAAAATGTTATTGATGCAGCTATTAAACCCGGCTTAAATGTTTTTTCAATTCAAACGCATAATTATATTGACGGGATGGACGATTTATCGTGTATTCCTTATTTATTAATTGGAGTTAGTGATACTACAATTACATATTATCCATTTCCGGCAATTGTCCATTTACATACTAATTTTAATTTAACTAACACCGGGCAAACTTTAACTTTAAAAAATTCAGCAGGAAATATTCTCGATTCACAAGTAATTGGCTATACCGAAATGAATCATTCACGTGGAAGAATTCCCGATGGCTCAAATAATTGGTGCATATTAAATAAACCAACACCCGATTCTACAAATAATAATTCAAATTGTTTTTTGGGATACGAAAGCCCTCCTGATTTTAATTTAGCTCCCGGATTTTACTCGTCATCAAAGCAATTAACAATTAATGGAAATTCTTCTTCTGTAATCCACTATTCCGATAATGGAAGTATTCCTGTTTCCGGTTCACCGGTTTATAATAATCTTATAACAATAAGCACAACAAAAGTTTTTCGTGCAAGGAATTTTTCTACAAATCCTGCAATTCTGCCAAGTTCTGTAACAACTAACACATATTTTATTAATGAAAATATTTCTTTACCCGTTGTATCATTAAGTACAAATTCCGATTATCTTTTTGACTGGAATTATGGAATTTATGTTTTGGGACCCAATGCTGACCTTTCGGCACCTCCTTTTTTTGGTGCAAACTTCTGGCAGGGATGGTCCCGTCCTGCTCATATCGAATTTTTTGATAACAATCACAAACAAGCATTTGAACTGAATGCTGAAATTAAAATGCAGGGTAACTGGTCAAAAACATTTCCTCAAAGAGGATTCTCAATTAAGGCAAAAGACGATTATGGCGGTTACCCGATTTCTTATAAATTATTTCCCGATAAACAAGTTACAGAATATAAAAGTTTTAACATACGTGCTGCAGGTAACGACTGGAATAGATGCCATTTTCGCGACCGCTTAAATCAAAAAACGGTACAGCTATTAACACATCTTGATATAATGGACGGAAGAGCGTGCGTTCTTTTTATTAACGGAATATACTGGGGCGTTTATGAGCTTCGTGAAAAGCAGGATAAATTTTATATTGCCAATAATAATAATGTTGACCAGGATAAAATAGATTTTCTTGAATTTGATGGCTCTGTAATTGAAGGTACCAATAAAGGTTTCCTTGATATGGTTGGCTTTATAAAAAATAACAATATGTCGGATATTGCAAATTACGATTCTGTTAACAAAATGCTTGATATAGAAAATTTCGCCGATTATTTTATTGTTGAAACTTATATTGTAAATATTGACTGGTTAGGTTCTTATACTAATAACATTAAATACTGGAGAACAAATAATCCTGCAGGAAAATGGCGTTATGTGCTATGGGATACAGATTTAACTCTTGGACTTGGCAGTCCCGATACAACCAATATGCTTGAGCGTGCAATCAATCCTCCAACCAGCAATCCTCATTCGGTTATGCTTAAATCATTATTGAATAATACAGAGTTTAAAAACTATTTTGTTGACAGATATTGTGATTTGCTCAACACTATTTACCGTCCATATAAATTCAAAAAGAAAGCCGAAGCTCTGCACGATGTTATGTTACCCGAAATGGCAAGACATTTTGTGTTATGGGGAAATTTTGATTCATTACCTTTCCCATGGTCTTTATACTATCCTTACTTAGGATTGGCACCAGATATTCCATACTGGGAAGCAAATATTGATACAATGAAAATGTTTATTGACAGTCGCCCTTTTTATGCTTTTAATCAAATTCAAAATCAATTTTCTTTATTAAAGCAGGTTAACATTACGTTAAATATTTCGCCTGCCGGAGCCGGTATTATTAAGCTTAACACAATATATCCCGATTCTTTGCCTTGGTCGGGTACATATTTCGACGGAGTTCCCATTACAATGTCTATAATTCCTAATCAGGGTTATAGATTTTTATATTGGAAATCACCAATAATTATTCAAACTCCTATAACAAATAATACTTTAACAGTTAATGTAACAAATAACGAAGAATTTACAGCATTTTTTAAAGCAACAGATTATATTTTTGATGTGTATCCAAATCCTTTTGTTGATGAGTTTATTGTAAATTATGAAATTCCAGAAGAAAAGCAGGTCTCGTTGAAATTGTATGATGTTGTTGGTCGGGAAGTAATGGAATTAATTTCAAACAATGATTTTCAACAAACTGGTAATTATTCAATAACAATTGACACAAGAAAATATTCTTTATCAGATGGAATTTATTTTATTAAATTTACCACTTCTGATTTTTCTAAAATGATAAAATTAGTTAAGACACAATTATAAAATACAAAGCATTTTTATTAACAATATAATCTGATAAATTTAAAATTCATTTTTTGAATTCTAAAAACTTCATTAAGCATAGTGTATCAAATTAGAAAAAATATGTATCTTTGTTTTATCAAAAAAATAAACGCTCATCAATAAACATAAAACAATGAATTCTGACAACCGTATGACAATGAATGACTACTGAATGGCAATTGTATGACAATGAATGACTATTGAATGACAACTGTATGCTCACGAACTATAAACTCGAAACATTAAACTTTTTTTGAACAATAAACATAGAACAATAAACATAGAACAATGAACATAGAACAGTGAACAATTAACTTTTTTAAAACATTTTTAAACAATGAACAATAAACTTTTTCAAACAGCAATTGGAGTTTTTCTAATTCCGGCTTCAATATTTGGGCAGGATATTTTATTTTCTCAGCCCAACGAAGCACCACTTATATTAAATCCCGCAAATGCAGGAATACCATACAGTATGCGTGTAACAGCAAACTATCGTTCGCAATGGCGAAGCGTAACAACACCGTTTAGTACAATTGCTGCAGGCGTTGATGGTAAAATTCTATCACAGGGGACAAAAGGTTCGTCGCTTGGTGTAGGATTAATCCTTTTTAATGACCAAGCTGGTAGTGGTCATCTTACTACAAATCAAATAAATTTGTGTGTTTCAGGAAAAGTCACCATTGCAAAATATCAGGCACTTTCGGTTGGGCTTTCTGGCGGAATTATACAAAGACGAATTGGTACAGACAATTTAACATGGGGAGAACAATACAACGGTATTGCTTACGATCCAACCAGACTTTCAGGTGAAAGTTTTTCGGGCGATAATTTTTTAAACGGTGATTTTGGAACCGGAATACAATGGAGCTACGGAAAAGGACAAAGTACACTTTCATCAAACGACCAGTTTGGAGCACAAACTGGAATTTCAGTTTCTCATGTAAATAGTCCAAGTACAGGATTTTATCAGGTTGTTGATAAACGAGCCATTCGCTATTTATTCCATTTTAGTTGTTCTTACGGTATTAAAAACACTAATATGCAAATTTCACCATTGTTCTTGTATGAAAGACAAGGCCCTGCACAAATGATTTATGGAGGAACATTTATTAAATACAAATTGCAGGAATCGTCGAAATATACCGATAACATGCTATCAAAATCTATAAGTATTGGTGGCTTTTTTAGAAGCGGAGATGCTGCTGTTATTGCAGCCCAATGCGAACTCGGGCAAATAGGATTTGGTATAAGTTACGATATTAATATTTCATCTTTAACAAACGTAAGTTCAGGCCACGGAGGTTTCGAAATTTCGTTAAAATACTTGCCAATTATTAAGTCATCTGCTCCAAATAGACTGCTTTAATAAAATGTATGAACTATGATTTATAAGATTAAAGGATGGTAGGATTAAAAAATTCTAAATTCGTTCACTATCGGATTAATAAATCCTATTAATCCTTGTTAAGACTATAAAAAATGGATTAGATAAAAAAACTGACACAAATTTTTTATATTGATTGATAAGAAATAATTATAACTTTGATTTTTAATTATAAAATATTAGTTTTATAAAATTAAATTATTTTCGGATGAAATTTATACCTTTATTTGTTTTATTATTTTTGCAATTTACAATTTTTGGTTATTCCCAAAATGACACAATTTCAAAGCCTAATAAAGTAAAAACAAATAAACATAAGAAAAAAAGCAATCAAACACAATGGTCTTTTAAGGTGATTACCTTTTCTTCTCAATTTAGCAATAAAGAGAAATCGGCTAACCAGATTTTAGGAAAACCGAACGTACTTCCAATAGGAGGTTTATCTCCATGTGCATGGGCGGTATCAAAAGATTACGATAAAACAAAGCCGACATCTATAAGAGTTGCTTTTGAAAAACCTGTTAAAGCAACACAAGTAGCAGTTGCCGAGAGCTATAAAGCTGGAGCAATCGAAAAAATAGTTTTATATGGAAACGACAATCAGGAAAAAATAGTTTATCAAAATGACCCTAAATTAATAGATATAAACTCAAGAATGTTGAATGTTTTTTTTGAACCAACCCCCTTTGATGTAATTGAAGGAGAATTATTCCTGCAACCCAAAAAAGTATCTGATTTTGAAATTGATGCTTTTGGTATATCAGGCAATACCGATACTATTAAAGCATGTGTAAATGTGGCATTAACCATGAAATTTTCTTTTAGCAAAGAATCGTTAGGCCCTGCTATTAATACAAAACTCGATGAAGTTGCACCCATAATTTCATCTGATGTAAAAACATTATATTTTGATAGAAAAAATTCTCCCGGAAATGTAGGGGGTGTGGATGATGAGGATGATATTTGGTTTTCAAAAGCAGACACAAATGGGAATTGGTTGCCTGCTGTAAATATTGGCTCACCATTAAATAATAAATATAATAATTTTGTTCAATCAATTACTCCCGACGGAAATACCTTATTAATTGGAAATGTTTATAATTTAGATGGTGGTATGGCACCAGGTGCTTCTATTTCGAACAGAACAAAAGATGGATGGTCATTCCCTGAAAAACAAAATATCAAAAATTTTAAAAATGATAATCAATTTGTAAATTACTTTTTAACAAATGACAATAAATTTTTATTAATCGCAATGGAAAATAGTAGCAGCTACGGGGGACTAGATTTATATGTCAGTTTCAGAATCAGCGAAAATAATTGGTCTGAACCTCAAAATCTGGGAGTTGTTGTTAATACTGCTGCCAATGATTATAGTCCATTTTTAGCATCAGATGGCGTTACTCTATATTATTCAACATCAGGCATCAGTGGCTATGGTAAAGAAGATGTTTTTATGACCCGCCGCCTTGATGATTCATGGTTAAACTGGTCTGAACCGCAAAATCTTGGTAATGAATTTAACACAAAAGGGTCTGAAACTAAATTTACAATACCCGCATCAGGTGAACATATTTACTTTTCATCAACAGAAAATTCGATAGGACTTAATGATTTTTTTAGAATAAAACTACCCGAAGAAGTACAACCAGTTGACATAACAATTCATAATGTAGAAATAGGAAATACTAAATTTGCATATAATGCTGTTCCTTTTAAATCGTCTTTTGATAGTTTAAAAGGGGTGGTTCGAAATGATTTGAATGAAAAAAATATTAATAAAGCAACTTTATATTTAATAGATACTCTTACCGGAGACACTATTGCATATTCAACTACCAATGATAACGGCAAATTTGAAATGACCGTACCTAAAAGAGACGATGAATCTATTGACGAAAGAGATTTACAACTTGTTATTGTAGGCGATGGTTATGAAAAGAAGGTAATTAATATAGACGCTCAATATTTTGAATCGGAATATCTGATTATTGGCAATGTTGATACAAAAATGAAAGTTGAAATGAAAATTGAAAAAGTTATAGAATTTCATAATATTTACTTCGATTATGGAAAGGCTGAATTAAACCAAAATTCTATATCTGTATTAGATAAAATAGTGCAAATTATGAATGAAAATAAAAAAATGGTTATTGAATTAAGCGCTCATACAGACTGCCAGTCGAGTTCCGATTTTAACCTTAATCTTTCTCAAAAAAGAGCAACTAATGCAAAAAACTATATTATTTCAAATGGGATAAGTCAGGATAGAATTGTTGCCAAAGGTTATGGTAAAACACATCTCCTTACTCATTGTAATTGCCTTACATGTACCGAAGATGAACATGCACTTAACAGGAGAATTGAAGTTAAAATTTTAAAAATGCAATAATTAGTGGCTGTCCATAATATCGTAATAATAGTAAAAAGCCCAAAATACCAAATTCCAAATACCAAATACCAAGTTTGGGGCTTGAGATTTGGGGCTTGAGATTTGGGGTTTGGGGCTTGTGGTTTATGGTTTTGAAAACCTGAAACTTCAAACTTGAAACTTCAAACTTGAAACTATTTTTTTATGTTCATTGTTTATTGTTTTTACAATTTATTTCGTATTTTTGTATTAATAGTTTTTTAGTTATTTCAAATAAATGTGTCCCAATTATGTGCTTTAAAACATTCAAAACTTTATCAACTGGTTTTTTTATTGTATTATTAGGATGTAGTGTGTCTTGTTATGGACAAACTTTATCGGACAGTATGCAAAAAGTGCTGGATAAAAAAACTGATACCGAGAAAATAGAATTTCTGAACAACCTTGCTGAAAAAAACATTAAAACTTCGCCCGAAAAAAGTATTGATTACGCAAACCAGTCACTTGAAATATCAAAGAACATCAAAAATCGCAATGCTGAACTTAATTCATTGCTTATTCTAGGAAAAGCCCTAAAGAGAGTGGGTAAATATTCCGAAAGTATAAACAACTTTCAGAAATCTTTAGATATTTATATAGCAGCAAACCATAAAGAGGGTAAAGCTTATTGCTACAGTGAAATCGGAGATCTTTATAAAAACCTTAATCAATATAACAACGCTCTTGAAGACTTATCTAACGCATTAAAATTATATCAGGAATTAAAAGATAATAAAAATACGAATCTAACTTTAAATAGTATTGGCAATGTTTATTCTAAATCTCAGAATTATCAGAAAGCAATAGAATATTATAACAAAGTGCTTACACAAATTGAAACATCCGGAGATAATAAGGGAATCACAGTAATAAATAGCCAAATAGGTGCTTCTTATGCAAACTGGGGAAATTACGAAGAAGCTTTAAAATATCTTGAGAAAGCAAAAAAAATTGCCGAAACAAACAATTACACTCAATTAGTTTCATCTATTACTAAAAATATTAGCGACATACAATACAATATTTCAATCAACGAAAAAAATACAACCAACTTTGATAAAGAAAAAAATGCTGAACAACAACAATATTTATCGTCTTTAGAAACCGAAAATTTAGTGGCTAAAAATAAAAATCTGAAATCGTTTGAAGAAATTGAAAAATTAAGTTTCGAAAATCAGGCTAAAGAATTAAAGCTGCATGTAATACAAGAAAATTTAGAAAAACAGGTATTAGAAAAAAAACAAAAAGAGCAAAACATTAAATTGCTTAATACAAACAATAAATTAATTCAGACAGAACTTTCAAAAGAACAGGATAAACTTAAAAATCAGAAAAAAATACTGTTTATAATCCTTTCAGCCTTTTGTATTGTTTTTGTTTTACTCGTATTCATCTTCCGATTATTCTTATTTAAGAAAAAATCGCTGGTTCTGTTAGAAAGCCAACATCAGGAAATTTTAATCCAAAAAGAAGAAATTGAAACTCAAAATGAAAATATGGTAATGATTAATGAGGAGCTTCAAAATAAAAATATTTTAATAATAGATAGTATAAATTATGCTAAACGAATACAAAACGCAGTTTTACCAAGTGATGAATATGTTAATAAATTGTTAGTACAGTCGGGTTTTAATAATGCAAGGTTTTTTATTCTTTTTAAACCCAAAGACATAGTAAGTGGCGACTTCTACTGGATGGTAAAAACCAGCGATTATTTATTTACCGCTGTAGCCGATTGTACAGGACATGGCGTACCAGGCGGTTTTATGAGTATGATTGGAATTTCACTGCTAAATGAAATAGTAAAAGGAAAAAATATTTTATGCCCGGCTGAAATACTTAATGAATTAAATACGTCTATCATTAATTCTCTTAATCAGACATTCGGAAATTCCAACGATAGCAATGAAATAGTTACCGACGGTATGGAAATATCAATATGCAGAATTGAACCTAATTCACACGAAATGCAAATTGCTGTAGCAGGACAAACTGTTTTTATTATAAATAACGACACTTTTAAAGAAATAGATGGTACATTTTATAGTATTGGCGACCCTATTATAGCAAAACGAAATCTTGCATTTCAGAAACAAATAATTACAACAAGTAATAATGATATAATATATATGTTTTCTGATGGTTTATCCGACCAATTTGGTGGATTAGAAGAGCAAAAATTTATGCAAAGTAATTTCAAAAATTTATTATTATCAATAAATACCAAGCCCTTAGAAGAACAAATGGCAATAATTAACACAACAATTGAAAAGTGGATGTCGAACGTTAATGCATCTACTCAGAAAGCATATAAGCAAACAGATGATATTACTGTAATAGGGCTAAAAATTGGTTATTAAAAAATGAAAAACAAAAAAAACTTTATATTTTACAAACTTTTTACTAATTTGCGGCAAAAATTTAATGACGGTGTAGTTACAATAAATAATGCAGTAGGCAGTAAGAACGATGAACAATAAATATTAATAAAAATTTGTATTATGTCAATTTATGAAATTTTCAATAGTTTAAAATCTGATAGTTTGAGTTTTATATACAAAGGACAGTTTAGTGATACAATAACTGATAAAATACTAAGTTTAATTGAAGTTAATATTAGTAATAATTTAGTTGAATTGGCATCACTTAAAAAGAAAGTACCCTTTTTAATGGTCGAATGTTTCCAAAATATTGTACGACATGCCGCTGTATTAGAAGATGAAATGGGGTTTTTTATGATACGTAATATTGGAAGCAGTTATTTTATTGCATCGGGTAATGGACTTATGAATCTTAGTATACCTACTCTCAGATCAAGGCTCGAAAAGATTAATTCTTTAAATAAAGAAGAACTGAAAGAATATTATTTAGAAATATTAAATAACGAAGAAATGTCTAAAGAAGGGGGTTCAGGGCTTGGTTTAATTGAAATGGCGCGAAAATCGGGAGAAAAAATTGATTTTGCATTTTATCCACTTAACGATACCTTCTCGCTTTTTTATATTCAATTAAAGATAAAAAGCAACGAAGATCATACTCAAGAGACAATACCAATATTCGATACAATTTCAACAATTAACCATGCAACAGAACTTCACAAAAGTATGCGAGATAACAATATACTTTTAATACAACAGGGAGATTTTTCACAAGAGACTCTTTTTTCTATTCTTACAATGGTCGAAAATAATTTAAATCAGCAGATTGATGTCTCAAACAAAAACAAAGCAATATATCACGTTTTAGTCGAACTATTGCAAAATATTACTAAACATGCCTATTCCGCATCAAACACAAATTTAAAAAAAGGAATTTTTACAGTTTCTAAGAGTGATGGTAGTTATCAGATATCCTCTGGCAACTTTATTGACACAAACAAAACAGATAAACTTAAACAACACCTTGAACAAATAAATTCTCTCAATCAAGATGGATTAAAGTTATTTTACCAAAAAATTTTAAGACAAAGTACCGAAACATCAGGATTAGGGTTAATAGATTTAGCAAGATTAAGTTCATCTTCTATAGAGTATAATTTTTATCCCGAAGATAATAATTTAACATTTTTTGAAATAACTGCCAAAATTTAAAAAAATGGAAAAAATAATAATAAATAATCAAAGTGGAGATACTCCCAAAATTACATTAGACAAAGAAGCCAATGTATTTGAAATTTGCGGAAAATCGTTTCCCGAAAATGCTGTTGAATTTTATTCACCAGTAATTAAATGGATAAATGAATATGCTCAAAGTCCAAATCCAGAAACAATTTTTACAATAAATTTAGATTATTTTAACTCTTCATCTTCAAAAAAAATCTTTGAAATTCTCATGAAATTGGAACAAATAACAACTACTGGTGGAAATATTCTTGTTAAGTGGTATTACGACGAAAATGATGATGTGATGTTTACAAGAAGCAAGGATATACAAGACGTTTTAGATATTCCAATTGAATTTATTAAGAAAACTAAACCGAAGTAGTTATACTGCAAGCAATTAGTACATGTTACGCAAATAAATTATTGTCCGAATAATATACCAAAACCTAAACTTGTGACAAACAGAACCATCGCAAGCCCAAAGTATGCACCGGGCGTAGTCGTTTATCTCAAGAAATTTGTTTTTTTATCCTTTGAATTTTGTAATTTTTTATTTTTAACAAGAGTAATTTTGAATTAAGACCTAACAGGTCTCAAAGACTTGTTAGGTCTAAAAAAGGAAAATAATTTTTAATATATATATATCATGAAAACAATTAAAATTTCAATCGTTGTTTGTCTCGCTGTTCTTACAAACATTTTTTTTGCCCAAGGGCAAGAAATAGCAAACAATTCTGATAGCACAGGTTTACCCGGCGACCACTTCAGTTTACAAGGTGCACTCGATTTATTTAAATCATCAAAATCATTAGAAGAGTTTGAAAAGAAACTTAATAACGAAGAAAACGCAGTAAATAATCTCGACCTTAATGGTGACGGTAATATTGATTATATTAAAGTTGCCGATAATAAAAAAGATAGTGCACATGCAATAGTTTTACAAGTACCAATTAATGAAAAAGAATTGCAAGATGTGGCTGTGATTGAGATTGAAAAAACAGGAAACCAAACTGCGATGGTTCAAATTGTTGGCGACGAAGAACTTTATGGTGAAAATATATTCGTTGAGCCATTTGAAGAAAAAACTACTGTAAAAACTAAAAGCGGACCATTAAATTATTTTAGTATGCCGGCAAGATTAATAGTAAATGTTTGGCTTTGGCCATCTGTACAATTTATTTATGCTCCTGCTTATGTTGTTTGGGTTTCGCCTTGGAAATGGCACCATTACCCAATTTGGTGGAAACCATGGGCACCACATCCTTGGAAATGGCACCATCAACATTGTGCACATTATAACGCATTTTATTATCCTGTTTATAAACACAGAGTTGTTGTTGCACATCAAATTTATGCTCCACACCGAAAAACTTCAGTTGTAGTTCAAAACAGATATAAAAATAATCATGCAAATTATAAAGCACATAGAGGCGATAATGTAAATAAAAAATCTGTAAACAATCAAAAAGTAAAACCTAATCCATCAAAGACTCATAAATCAGTTAAGGCTGGAAATAGCGGCGGTCGGAATAAATCAAATAGCGGTGGAGGTAAAGGCAAAAGAAAATAGTTCACTAAAAGTTTATATACAATTTGATGTTTATATTATTTGTTTATCGTTTGTTGTTAAAAACGAATCCGATATCGGATACAAGATATAATTTTTTTTAAACTTTCAAATATGCCTGAAATAATATACAGCTATGAATTAGTTTATTAGACAACTTTCCAAATAAATTGTTGTAAAATCATATATATTGCCACGACCTTTAGGTTGAAAATAATCTATATATTGCCACGACCTTTAGGTCGTGGAATATTAAAATAAATAATATGGCTTTAGCCAAAACAATATTGTGCCATACATCAAAGAAAATATTTATGCAGGAATATAATTAGATTTTGAAATTATACGGATTTATTAAAAATATTTTGGCTAAAGCCGCTCCTCCTCTTCACAATTCAACCCACGACCTGAAGGTAGTGGCAATAAATGGTCGTGGCAATTAAAAATTTTATAGGAAAGATATCTATTGTATTCTATCTGCTGCAGTTCTTATTAAATTATGAAATTCGAGCAAGGCAGCTATAAGTACTTGAGAATAATTTTGCGAAGCATTTCTGAAAGAGCCTGCTTCAGTTTGCCAAACAGTATAAATAAGCGGTAATCCGCCTTCTTTTGGTCGTATTGTATAAAGAATATTTTGCACGTTGCCACCACCAGCATGATATACATGCATAACCAACAATCTGAACCAAAGGTCATTTTCTTTATATGAAATATTTAAACTGTCGAGTATGCTTCTTACTGTTGGAATGCAAATTTTATTTATAAACATTGAAGCAGCATAAGCCGAACGTTTAATATCTTTACGTTCATCAGTTTTTCTGTTAATTGTTAAGCCGTATTTTCTGGCATTATATTTCATTAGTTGGAATGGTCCATAAGCTCCTGCTTTTGATTTTTGAAGTTTGTTAGGACTTTCAATCAGTAATATTGATTGTGCAAACCATGGGTCAACATTGTTCTCAATAAATACCGGAATACTTTCGTCTATACTTGGAATTACAGTTCTAAATGAATAAAAATATTTTTTCCCGGTTGTAAAAAATATTCTTGTCGAATCTGATAATCCAAATGCTTTTTTAAGACTATCGCGATAATTTGTTTTTCGAGTATCATTTAACGAAGAATAATATATAACTGAAATGGTATCAATTATTTGTCTGGTTTTAGCTACACTCATAAAACCCGAATCGGCTGATAAACGCATAAGTTTTGTCCAAAAAATTGTTTGAGGAATAGTATCCCAAAAATCAGCATACATTATCGAATCAACATAAGCTTTACGGTAAGTCGAATCACCACGATAAAGAATTTTATATACATTGGTTCTATCATTTTTATTAATAGAATCGTTTTTTGCAATAACAAAATTTTGAGAATGTACAATTTCCGAAAAACTTAAAAATATTGTAAATAATGTTATAACTAATTTCATGTTTATAATTTAATAGCAGCAAATATATAACGATAAATTTGTATTAAATAGTGCTTAAAAATTATTTATACACAAAATTTTGTTTATACAATAGACATCTTTCCAAAATAAATCCGATAGCTATCGGATGTAAAACAATTGCCACGACCTTTAGGTCGTGGAATATAAAAATAAAAAATCTGGCTTTAGCCAAAACAATATTATTTTCAAACTTTCCGAAAGTTAACTCGGCTTGTGGCTTGGCAAACTTTCGGAAAGTTAACCGAGGAATATAATGAGATTTTGAAATTACACGGTTTTAGTAAAAATATTTTGGCTAAAGCCGCTCCTCCTCTTCACAATTCAACCCACGACCTAAAGGTCGTGGCAATAGATGGTTGTGGCAACTAAAAATTTAATTGTAAAGATGTCTAATAGTAAATGAAAAAATATGAATAAATGATTTTTATAAAAACTATTATTACTTTTTGTTAAATTCAATTAATTCACTTCCTGAATTTTTTATTAAATCGAATGCCCATTTTGTTATTATAACCGAACAAATAATTCCGCTTATTGAATCAAGCGAATAAATTTTGTAGTACATTCCTGCTAATAATGCAATAATTGCAGTAATACTTGTTAATCCATCTGCTAAAACATGCAGGTACGCTGCTTTAATGTTATGGTCCGATTGTTCGTGTTTGTGATGAAGAATTACAGCACTAACTCCGTTTACTACAAGTCCTATTACAGCAACAAAAATTGCTTGCTCAAATTTTATTTTTAAAGGATTTAAAAGTCGGTTAATTGATTCGATAGCCATAATAACTGCAACTACCTGTAAAATTATAGCACTTGAGTAACCCGATAATGCCAGCAATTTTTCTTTTTTAAAACTATGTTTATCAGTATTTGAATATTTTCTTGAAACAATATATGCAAGCCATGTTAAACCAATGGCAAAAGCATGCGACGACATGTGCCAGCCATCTGCTAATAATGCCATTGAGTTTGTTAAATAGCCAAAAGTAATCTCAACCGCCATTGTTACAGTTGTTAATATGGCTACAAACTTTGTTTTATTTTCGTAAGCACCGTATTGATTATGCACGTGGACATTTAATTTCTCATCAGATATGTTCATTTTCATATATTATTATAACAATGTTCATATTTTAATTAATTTTAACTTAAAATATTTAATTTTATGAATATCACTTAAAAAATTATATTAGCTTAAATTAATTTCGCAAAAATACAATAATCAAAATATTGTTTATTATTATTTACAAAGTACAATAAATTAAACCCTAACTCTGCAATTTTTTAGGTAGCTTTATTGACAAATAGCTGATTAACAAGAAACTAATAATTCTTTAAGATTACCTAATTATGTTTTCTATTAAAGTTGAGTAATGTTTTGATTGTTAATTGATTATGCTAAACAACTACCTAATTTGAGCGAAGTTAGGGATTAGAAGCATTTTTATTTATGTAACTTATCATTGCCAAAGTTAAACATAGTTTTTGACATCATGCCTTTGGTTGTTTATTAAAGAATATGCCATAGGCAGAACCGCTTGGTAAAAAGAAATAATAATAAAATATTGTGCCGTAGGCACAACCCATTATTCGAGTACTTTAAAAATGTAAGCCCATCATAATCTACATCAAATAGGGTAGTGCCTATGGCACATTGTTCTTTATATTGATTTCTGATTTTACCAGGCAATTATCTCTAATGGGACATGTTTAATAACACATTGATAATTATTAATAAGTTGCATACTGATTAGTTACTTGATTTATTAATGATTATGTTGAAAAAAATTAATTAAAAGAAATAATTCTAAAAACAGCTAAAACAATTTAACTATAATTAATAAGGTAAAATTTCATTATTGCAACCCTATTGATGACATTATGTATGTATAATAGGTTGATTAGGAAGTGATATAAAAAAATCAAATTCACGACTTTTTTTGTACTCAAATTTTATCGTTTTGAAAAATTTTTAATTTAAAAAATGAAAATGCAACCTTTCTAATAAAATCATGTCTTGTTGAAAACAAAAAAAAAGAAATTTATTTATTGAATAAATATGTTTTATAATATAAAATTTTTAATTTTGGTTTTTAATTGTAATCTTAAAATACATAAAAAAATGAAACATTTTTATTTTTTAATAATTTCAATGTTCATTGGAATTAACTGTTTTTCTCAAACAGCAACAAATTTTACTTGTAATGATTGTTCAGGAGGTTCACACGATTTGTTTACCGAACTTGATGCAGGTAAAGTTATAGTTTTGTGTTGGGTAATGCCATGCAGTGCTTGTATTCCCGCATCAAAAACTACATACAATGTTGTAACAAGCTATCAAACAACAAATCCCGACCGTGTTTTTTATTATTTAGTTGATGATTTTGGTGATACTCCATGCAGTTCACTAAATAGTTGGGCAAATACAAACAATATTAGTGAGTCAACTTATTCGAAAAGGTTTGTTAATACTGCAATTAATATGACTGATTATGGTTCAACTGGTATGCCTAAAATTGTTGTTATTGGAGGTGCTTCGCACACTGTTTATTACAATGTTAATAGTTCAGTTATTGCAACTAACCTTCAGACAGCAATTGATAACGCATTAGCAGCAACATCGGGAATTGAAAATAATAATTCCGATTTGTTTAATGTAAGTTTATCGCCTGTTCCATCTAATAACCAGACGACACTTTCTGTTAATTTAAAGTCAATTTCAAATGTAAAAGTTGAAATTTACAATGTTGTTGGAAAAAAAGTTTCAGATGTTTATAATAGTCAACTTAAATCGGGCGATAACAAATTAAATATAAATACTTTCGATTTTAATAATGGGATGTATTTCGTAAAAGTTAGTGTTGCCGATAAAATCAAAACAATTAAATTAATTGTTTCTGAATAATTTTTTATTCTTTAAATAGTGTCTGTCCATAAAGTCAGTGTCTGATTTATAATGTTCGAGTTTGAGGCATACGAAGTTTTGAAAACCAAGGAGTTTACTGTAGTAAATGACTGTTTTCAAAACGAGTATAACGAAAAAATCGGACATTATGGACAGACACTAAATAAATATTTTTTTACATGAGAATTCATTGTGTTTTAGTAATGCTTTGTGTTTTTCTTTCTATAAAATCATTTTCGCAATGTTGTGGAGGTGGAGGCGGCAGCCCTATTGCTGGTGGTGCATCGCAAGGTGTGCTGCTCGAAAAACAAATGGAGGTTAATTCCAATTTTCAGTATATTAATACAAATAAATTTTATTCGGGAAATAAACCGGATACTAATTTTTTAGATAATTATAACAGTAAGTACGTATATACACGTTTAGCTTATGGTTTATCAAAGAATTTAACTTTTTCATTAGAAACTGGCTATTGGCTCAATAAAACACAAATTGGCTTACATAAAGTTGATACAAATTCTTCAACCGGAATTGGTGATTTAATTATTTTTCCAAGATACGATATTTTCAAAATCACTAAAAACTCAAAGCAAACAGAATTAACTGTTGGTTTGGGCTTTAAAATACCACTTGGCTCATATAATGATTCAAGCAAACATATCTTAATTCAAGAGCCTGTTCTTCCAAATGAGATTTATTATAGTACGAAAACACTTTCAGTTCAAACATCTTCAGGTGCTCATGATCTTATTTTTTACTTATTCTTTTATAGAGGAAATAACATAAAAAAATTAAACTTTTTTGCTAATGCAATTTATATTAAAAAAGGTTGGAATCCTATTGGCGAAAAAATTGGCGATTATGCCAGCGTAGGACTTTTTGCAAGTAAAACATTTTTAAAAAAATTGGGAATAACAATGCAATTAAAAGGCGAATGGGCTGATAAAATGCAGCTTAACAAAACTGTATATTTAAACTCATATCCAAATTATAATCCCGAAGCCACAGGATTTAGAAAAGTTTTTATTGTACCGCAAGTAAGTTATACAGTTAAAAAATTAACATTTTATTTGTTGTCTGAAATTCCTTTATATCAAGAAATGATAAAAACACAAATTAGCTCACAATATCAAATGGCGTTTGGTATTTCGTATAGATTTTATCTTGCTGACCCTACAAAAAAATCGGAAAGCGAATCAAAATAAAATGAATATTTAGTTTAATACAAATTTCCCGGAACCATAAAAATATTTGTCGCTTATAATTTTGTAGGAGTATATTCCATCAGGAAGTTCATTCCTTTTGATAGTATTATTATCTGAAGAAATATTTTTAATTATTAATATTTGTCTGCCTGTTACATCATAAATAAACATTGAGATATTTTTCTCGTTATTAATGCTTTCTATATTTATTTTAGCTTCATTATTAAATGGATTAGGTACTATATTGAAATCATTTTTGTCGTTAAAAAGATTATTAATTCCTGCATCATTTCTTTTCATATAAGCAAAACGAGCTATTTGGTAATCGCTTCTTTTTTCTAATATGCCTTTATTTATTTGCATTACAGGAAATCCAAGCCCCTTTGTGTACCACTTATAGTAATAATTATCAGGCGTATAATTAATTAATTCTCCAATTCCATTTACATATAAACTATCCCATACAGTTTCTGTTGTATGAATTCTAACCACAGGATAAACATCAATTAAAGTATTTAATTCGCCCCATGAATCAGCAATATTTGTATCAATAATATTAGTAACTAAAACTGAATCTGTTGATTTTTGAATTACTATTCTTGAACTGTCAATTTTTGTTTGCCCATACTGTAAAATTGGAAATGTAGTGCGATAATTGTATAAATTATATGCATACGGGTAATTTGATGCATAATAAATCAACCCAGTTGAATCTTCAATATAATAATCGCGATAACAAATCTCTTTAATAACGTGAGTAATCCAATCGTGTACCCAATAACAGTTCGATTTAAGTGCAATATCTGCTAATGGAAAAGTTTGAATTGAATCAGGAAAAATCCACCTGACCGAATCTAAAGAGGATGTTGGAGACCCACCCCAGAAATTTAACATACCAAAATCCCAGAAAACATTTGCTCCAGAATCGCCAGGGAAAAGCGTTAATCCTTGAATACTATCAACCCTGTAGCTAAGTTGAACATCGCCAGGTGCAGGTAAGTCGTTTTGATCTAAAATAATTTGGCAGTAAAGAGAAATGTTAAAAGTGAAAAATATCAATAATAATAAAATTATTTTCATAAGGCATAAAGTTTTATTTAACAAAGACATTATAATTGTTAAAAAAGTTGCAAATAATTTAAAAATATTTAAAAAAATAAATTCTCATGCAACCTTTTTCAAGAATTGTAGTCTAATTAAAAAATAAAAGTATTTTATTTTGAAAGTGCATATTTTATTTATATATTTGTTTAATATTTGAAATATTGAAAATAACATTAAACATATTAATTTCTGTTTTATTCCTTTTGTCAACATCTGGAATATTTATTTCTGAACATTACTGTGGAAATAATTTAGTTTCTGTTTCATTTTTTTCAAATGCAAAGAAATGTTGCGATGACAGTTGCCCATTCTGCAAAAATGTAAATCACACATATAAAGTAAAAACAAAAGTTGTTAAATCGAACAATATAAGTTTAGAAATTAATAATAATATTATTTCATTATTTAATTTGTCTTATATTGAACAATTGCTTTTATGTAATATCTATGTAAGCAATATTGTTAAAATTAATCCGCCTCCCGGCAAGTTTTCAACAACTGCTTATTTGTCTAAATTAAGACTATGATTTATTGCTGTTGTAATTCTTACAACAGCTAAAATCTATTTTCCCATTTCTTAAACTATTGTCTAATTATTAATAATTTCAATTAAAAATAAATAAAAATGAAAACTTTAAATAATATTTTTCAATTTAATAAAATAAAAAAAACTTTTTTATTTTCTCTGCTATTTGTTTTTTTGTTTGTAAATGGTTTTTCTCAAACTCATTTATGTTCAGAATATGAAGCAGATAAAAAAGCAGAATTAGAAAACCCCGATTTCTTAAAAGCCAAAACTGAACTTGATAATTTCACAAATCAATATGAGCAAAGCAATCAAAAATCAGAAGTAATATATATTATTCCTGTTGTATTTCATGTTTTACACAATTATGGTTCAGAAAACATCTCAAAAGCACAAATTTTAGATGCTGTTAGAATTATTAATGAGGACTTTAATAAATTAAATGCCGACACTTCTCAAATAATTCCAGAATTTCAGGGAATTGCTGCAAATTCTCATATTGAATTTCGTTTGGCTCAAATTGACCCTTATGGAAATTGTACCGATGGTATTGTTCGAACTGTAACAAGCGAAACTAATAATGCAGGCGATGATACAAAACTACTCTCACCATCATGGAACAGAACAAAATATTTAAATATTTGGACAGCAGCAAACCTCGAATCTGGTGCTGCAGGTTATTCTTTTTACCCATCAAGTGTTTCTGGTGCATGGGGTGTAAGTATTGATGGAGTTATGATTCTTGATTCTTATGTTGGAAGTATTGGAACAGGTAATTATACTTATGCCCGTGCTTTATCGCACGAAATTGGGCATTATCTGAATTTAGCACATACATGGGGAAATAGCAACACACCTGGTCTTCTATCAAATTGTAGTATTGATGACGGGGTAAGTGATACACCAAACACAATTGGACATACAAGTTGCAATTTATATTCTAATACTTGCGGTTTTCTCGACAATGTTCAAAACTATATGGATTATTCGTACTGCGATAGAATGTTTACCGAAGGACAAAAAACAAGGATGAGAGCAGCTTTAAATAGCTCTGTTAGTGGCAGAAACAACCTTTGGACTGCTTCAAATTTAATAGCTACCGGTACAAATGATGGTTACATTGCTCAAGTTTGTGCTCCTATTCCTGATTTTATTTATTATAATTCATTCGGATGTAATAGTATGTCAGTTCAATATACTGATTTAACGTGGAATGTTGATTCCGGATATACTATTTTATGGTCATTCCCAGGTGGAACTCCATCTACATCAAATATTTCTAACCCTAATGTTTCGTATTCAAATACAGGTGATTATGGTTCGACATTAACTGTTTCAAATATAAGTGGAAGTAATCAGATTACTAAATCTAACATAATTCATATTCAAGATCCTACTACTGGCGAAGGCATTCCATGGGTCGAAAGTTTTGAAAATAGTTCTTTCCCAATCAATTTAACCGACTCGTCAAAAAATTGGTTAATATTAGGGAATAGCAATTTTAATTGGTCGCAAGTTAATGTTGCATACAATGGTTTATCATCTGTAAAAGTACCAAATGAAAACAATACTTTAAATCAAACTTCAGAGTTATATTCTCCAAATATTATTACATCGTCAAACAGCCATAATAATTTCTTTACTTTTAGGGTAGCTTATGCTCAAAAATTATCAACAGATGTTGACAAATTACAGGTTTATATTTCATCTAATTGTGGTTTAACTTGGTATCCACGATTCACAAAATCTGGTGCAGAACTCGCAACTAATGGAGGAACGCTTGTAAGCTCTTTTAGCCCTGATACTTCGCAATGGAGAAAAGAAACAATTAGTCTTGGCTTATATTCAAATAAACCTTATATTAGAGTAAAGTTTCTTGTTACTTCTGGCAATGGAAATAGCATATATTTAGATGATATTAATTTAGACCAATTAACCAACATAGATAATTTGCCACTTTCTGTTTCAAATAATTTAAATATTTTTCCAAACCCTGTAAATAAGGAATCAATATTAGTTTTTGATTTAAGCAAGACATCTGAAGTTGAACTTTCACTTTCAAATGTTTTAGGACAAAAGTTAACTTTTTACAAAAATAATTTTATTGCTGGTCCTTATGATTTGAATGTAAATGAACTTTTTAAAACAGATTTGCAACAAGGAATATATTTTCTTTCGGTTACCATTAATGGCATATCGGAAACATTAAAACTGGTAAAGGAATAATTATATTTAAAAAAATATCGAACAAGGATTAATGAATAATTGTTACACAACCTGACAGGTTACGAAGTTCCTGTCAGGTTGTGTATTTAAGAAATATAAGTAATTATAATGAAACTTAACTGAAATATAACAAATGAAATTCATCCTATAAAATAAATTTTAAATAAAAATCATCATGAAAAATTTAAGCTTTTTAATTATCACTTTCTTTATTGTAAGTGTGTCGTTTTCTCAAACTTATAACCCTAATTTTTTAGATGGGCGAATAATGTTTAAATTGAAAACTAATGTGCATACTAAAGAAATAGTAAAACGTACAGATTTAAACAGTTATAGCAAAGTTGAAAATCTGGCAAACTATCCCGAATTAGCTCTGGCATTGAAAGACTTTTCAATAACAAAATTCGAAAGACCAAGCTTTTATACGGGCAGAGCAGAATTAATGAAAATTTACCGGATTTGTTTTTCTGATTTTTCAGATATAAAACAAATTATTAAAAAATTAAAACAGTTGAATTTTATCGAATTTGCCGAAAAAGAACCTATTTATAAAACAGATTTTATTCCTAACGATACATATTATACAGGTACTTATAAATGGTATCATACTTTAGTTAATTCAGAGCAAGCTTGGGATATTAGTTTAGGAAGCAATTCAGTTAAAGTTGCTATTGTTGATAATGCAGTTTTTGCTAGTCATTCTGATTTAACTACATTTAAACAATTCGATGTTGCCGATAACGATAACAATGCAACTCCTCCTATTGTGTATTCTTCCGACCAGGGATGGTCGCATGGTACTCATACTTCAGGATTAGCAACTGCCGATTTAAACAATAGTTTAGGAATAGCTTCTTTAGGCGGCAATGTTGAATTAATTGCAGTAAAGGCAACTCCAAATAGCGCTTCTTCTGAAAGTATCTGGTACGGATACGATGGAATTCAATGGGCTTGCGAAAATGGTGCTAATGTTGTTAGTATGTCTTTTGGCGGAACAACACCAAGCACTTCTACTCAAACATTAATAAATTCATATCCCGAAGTAGTTTTTTTAGCATCTGCAGGTAACGATGGAAATACAACACCTAATTATCCAGCTGCATACAATAATGTTATTGGTGTTGGCTCTGTTGATGGTAATGACAGCCGTTCAAGTTTCTCAAATTATAATGGTTCAACACCATTTGTTGATATTGCTTCTCCAGGTGGGTTTACTAATGGAGGTTTAATGAGTACTGTTTATTCAAGTTCAGGAAATACCTATGGACTAATGAGTGGAACGTCAATGTCATGTCCTTTTGCAGCAGGACTTGTTGGTTTAATGTTAAGTGTTAACCCAACTCTTACACCTACTCAAATCGAAAATTGTTTGATATCTTCCGGAGTAAACATTAACCAAAATGTTGGTCCAAGAATAGACGCTTATGCTGCAATGCAATGCGTTCAGGCAACTTTAACCGGCGACCCATTTGTAAATTTTTGGGGTGCTCCTGTATCAATTTACGAAGGACAAACTGTTACTTATTACGACAACTCAGCAGGTGGTGGAAATCCTATTACAAATTGGCAATGGTTGTTCCCCGGAGGTACTCCTTCGTCTTATACCGGTCAAACTCCACCAGTTATAACATATTCCGTATCAGGAATTTATGATGTAACTATAACAGTTACTAATTCTCAAAGTTCTCAAACACTCACACGAACTGGTTATATTAACGTTAGTATGCAACCTTATGGTGCATGGCTCGAAGAAGCATCGGGATTTGCAACTGCATCACGAGGAATTAATTTTCTTTCGGTAGTTGACCAAAATACAATTTGGGCTACAGCTTACGATGGTTCTGGTACAGCAGCAAATATTCAGGAATTTACTAAAACTACTAATGGTGGAACTACTTGGACACCTGGAACTATTAATATTGGTAATACTGCTTTAGGAATATCAATGATTCATGCTTTTGATGCCAATACTGCCTGGTTAGCTGCATACCCTAATGCTGCCGGACAAACAGGTGGAGTATGGAAAACTACCAACGGTGGTACTACATGGATTCGACAAAATACAGCATTATATAATAATGCCAGTTCATTTACAAATGTTGTTTATTTTTGGGATGCTAATACTGGCTTTTGTATGGGTGATCCTATTAATGGCGAATATGAAGTTTATACAACAACAAATGGTGGTACTACATGGACACCTATTTCGGCTGCAAATATACCAAATCCATTATCTGGCGAATATGGTTATACCCGGCAAATTGAAGTTGTTGGTAACGATGTTTGGTTTACTACTAACAAAGGCAGAATTTACCATTCTACTGATAAAGGTTTAACATTTCAGGTATTTCAAACACCAATTTCTGATTTTGGTTCTGTTGTAACACCATCTTTCACATCTTCAAACACTGGCATTTTTGTAGTCAGCGACAGTGTATATAAAACTGTTAATGGAGGTGCAACATGGAACCTGTTAAATACAACTGGTTCAGTATTCTCAACCGGATTATGCTATATTGTAGGCACTGATACTGTTTTTTCAACTGGTGCAGCTGCTGGAACTTCTGGTTCTTCATATAGCGTTGATGGTGGAATAAACTGGAATATTGTTGATAATGCCCAGCATACATCTGTTGAGTTTATTAACTCCTTAATTGGATGGTCGGGTTGGTTTAATTTAAATGCTAGTTCTCAAGGTATGTGGAAATGGTATAAAGTAAACACAAGTTTGTTTGTTGATTTCTCGGGCTCACCTGTTAATGCCTGTGTAGGTGATACTGTTAATTTTACTGATTTAACAACCGGCGGAACACCTATATCATGGCAATGGAGTTTTCCTGGCGGCACACCTTCAACATCTACATTGCAAAACCCTTCAGTAGTTTATAGTGCAGTTGGTTCGTACAATGTTTCTTTAACTGTAGATGATGGTAATGGACCTGCTTCAAAACAAATTACAGGATATATAAATGTTCTTACTACTCCAGCCCAGCCAGGACCTATTTTGGGTAATGCATTTCCATGCCAGGGAGCAAATATAACATATTCTGTAACAAATGTTCCTAATGTGTTTTATTCATGGACAGTACCAACTGGATGGACAGGAACAAGTACCACTAATTCGTTATTAGCAACAGTTGACTCAACTGCTGGTCAAGTAAAAGTTACAGCAGATAATGTTTGCGGAAGTAGTCCACAACGTACTAAATATATAACACCTACAAAATTACCCGTTGCCGGTTTTACTTATATTGATAATCAGGAAACAGTTAGTTTTACAAGTACATCTACCAATGCTACTTCATACAGTTGGAATTTTGGCGATTTATCTACCGGTAATACTGCTAATCCTACACATACTTATACTAATGTTGGAAACTTTTTAGTAACACTTATTGTAACTAATTCATGTGGTACCGATACAATTACACAAGTTATTAATATAACTATAATTGGAATTAATGAAGTAATTATTAATAATATTAATATTTACCCTAATCCTGTTAAGGATATGTTATTTATTGATTTTAATAATTCTAATTTAATTAATTCTGAAATTAACATTACCGATATTCTTGGTAATATTGTTATTAATAATAAAATTGATAAACTAAATTATAGTATTGATTTATCAAAACTTAATAAAGGAATGTACTTTATTAATATTAATAATGTAAATACATATAAATTTGTTAAGGAATAATAAATTTTAATATAATATTTAAACACATTCATCGTTTATTTTCGATGAATGTGTTTTTTTAAAATGAATAATTATCTAAAAATATTTTTAGCCATTTATTTGTTAATTCACAACTTTAAGTGTGATAGTCAAATTGTTATGGATACTACTGATTTGCCTGATATTGGAACAATTCAAGTTTCTGTAAAAGTTGATAGTTTACAGGGAAGCACTTTAAATCCAGGAAATTCGGGTGAAAATTTAATTTGGGATTTTAGTAATTTATTACCATGTTGCGGTACAGTTGAAACATCAACCGATACAATTAAGTGGCTAAATCCACAAACTACACCAAACGGTCAAAATTTTATTTCTTCAAATTTATCTGATGCAATGAATTGTTATACTTACCATTCGCATGTTACACATAATGATGAATTAGTTTGTAATTACTTTTATTACATTAAAAATACCGACGGTTTATTTATAAATGGTATTGCCGAACAAGGAAATGTTGTTATTTATCAAAACTATAATTTTTTCCCATTAATATTATATGGCGATTCAACCGAAGATAATGCAAGAATAACTAAAATTAACGACGACACATTATTCTCAACTTTTTTTTCGTACAAATCAATTGCCGATTCATGGGGTACAATAACCACACCAGCAGGACAATTTAATGCTATTCGTATTTTTACAACAGAATCTGTTTTCGATAGTATTTATATAAACGGTTCAGATTTTCAAACAAATGTTTCAAATAATAATTATTATTACAGATGGTATTCAAAAGGCATCAAATCTCCTGTTTTAGAAATTTATAAAGGGCTTTGGCACCTCAAAAAAACAAATCAGCAAAAAACAATTTACAGTATTGATAATAATACAAGCATTAATTCTCAAATATTACAAAAAAACTTGTTTAAGATATACCCGAATCCTGTATTTAATACTTTAAATATTTCGATTATCAATCAAAAAATTATAGATAATTACAATTTAATAATATATAATAATTTAGGATGCGAAGTACTAAAAATTAATAATATTTATAACAATCAGTCTATTGATTTAGAACAAGTTCTTGTAAAAGGTTTTTATTATTTTATTATCTTTAATGATGGTAAAATAATATTTTCTGATAAGTTGATTAAATTATAATTTTTATTTAAACATTAAACCTTTTTCTAAAAAAGTAGTCTTACAAAAAAAATGAATTAGTTTAATGAAAATACTTTCGAGCATATTACTTTCTTTAATTATAATTATATCAACAAGTGGTATTTTTGTTTCGGAGCATTTTTGTAGTAATAAATTAATGTCGGTTTCTTTTTTCACTAATGCTAAAAAATGTTGTGATAATAATTGCCCATATTGTAAAAACATTAATCATTCTTATAAAGTAAAAACAAAAGTTATTCAATCGCAAACAATTAATTTAAAACCTAACAACAGTGTAACAGATTTGTTCTTACTTCCTTCAAATAAAGTATTTACATATATTACTATTCCTGATTTTTCTTTAGAAATAGTTATTCCTCCCCTCATAAAAGAGAACCTTAATATCCTTTTTTCAATTTTTAGATTATGATTATTGTAATTTGTTAAATACTTTAACAAATTTAACTTTGTTATTTGTTTTCATTATGTAAAACAAATAACTTATTATCAATAATAATAATTTTAAAAATGAAAAAAATGAAAAACAAAAAATTTTTTCGCAAAAACATTTTAACGTCAATATTATTGACATTATTAATGGTTTCATTTGGTACCGCTTATTCACAATGTGGCGGAGGGCATAATCATAGTAAAAGCAGTTCAACAAAAAGTGTTGATAACAATGATGTAAATGCAATAAAAGATAGTACAAAAACATATACCTGCTCAATGCACTCCGAAGTAATTTCCGACAAACCGGGTAAATGTCCAAAATGTGGAATGGAATTGATTTTAAAAAATTCAGAATCAACTCAAAATATGAATTTGGGTTGTATGGGTATGATGCATGGCGAAAAAGGAAAACATAAGGGAATGATGTACGTTGCAGGCGGTGTAATTATGGTGGCTATGATGACGGTATTTATGTTCTTAAGAATTAATTAATTTATTTTTAAACTAAATTCACAAAAAAAAATAATATTATGGTAAACACATTTCATCCTTTGTTTGTGCATTTCCCTATAGCATTATTAATTGTTTCGGGAATTATTGCACTTATTGATTTGCTAAAAGGCAATGAGCAATTAAAAAAAATAATATTATGGAATTTAATATTTGCATTAATAAGTTTTATTTTTACTATTAGTTCAGGTTTCTTTGATGCAAACGCAATTCCGCATAACGAAACTATACATAAAATAATGGAAGTTCACGAAAAAATCGGCATATTGTTATTTGCAATAACTTTCATTTTAACAATGTGGCTCATAATAAGAATTTCAAAAATGACTAAATTAGAAAACTTATTATTTGTAATTTTACTTTGGTTCGCAATGGCTTTGGTTAGCTATAATGGTTACCTTGGTGGTAAAATGGTTTACGAAAATGGTGCCGGTATAAAGCCAATGCAAAATTCCTTTATATTACAGGAAGCCGAAAAGCACGAACATGAGCATTAAATAATAAATTAACAATAACCTCAAAGTCCTCTCCTTTGGAGAGGATTTAGGTGAGGTCAATAAAAAAAATAAAAAATGAATTACTATTTTAATAAAACCGTAAAAATGTCCTTCGAGGATGCAGAAATTAAAGTAATTGAAGCATTAAAATCAGAAGGTTTTGGTGTATTAACCGAAATTGATGTTCAGGCAACATTAAAGAAAAAGCTTGATGTTGATTTTAGGAGGTACAAAATACTTGGTGCCTGTAATCCGCCTTTTGCATACAAAGCATTGCAGGCAGAAGATAAAATTGGTCTTTTACTGCCCTGCAACATTGTTATTCAAGAAAAATCTGACAAAACAATTGAAGTTGCAGCAATAAATCCTCTTGCATCAATGGAAGTAGTAGGTAACGAAAAGTTAACTGAAATAGCAAAAGAAGTTCAATCTAAATTAAATAACGTTATTAAATCAATTTAAATTTTTAAAATCATGAAAGCAAAAAACAGTTTTCTAATTATTATTGCTTTAGTATTAACTTTAGCATTAAGTTCTTGCAGTACACAAGAAGAAAAAAGTACAGAACAAAGTTCAAATTCCGAAAAAGTTACTTACACTTGCCCAATGCATCCCGAAGTTACCAGCGATATAGCAGACAAATGCCCAAAGTGCGGAATGGAATTAGTACAGAATGAAGCCCATGAACACGAAGCCCATGAGCACGATATGGATAATGACACAATGAAAATGGAATAAATGTAATTATTTAATTGTAACTATTCAAAGTAATATTACTAATATTATAACAATGAGTAGTTACAATTATTAAAAAAAAATATTATGAACGCAAAATCATATTTTAAGGTTACGCTAATAATTGTTATTATACAGTTATTTACATCTGCTTTATTGTATAGTCAACACAACCATGGCGGTAGCGTTGGTGACGGTACAGGTCACCAAAACCATAGCGCAAGTGCTACTAATAGCACACCTGCTGTAAATAAATTTTCTTCTTTTGGAGGTACAGTAAAAAAAGTTGGAAAATATAATATCGAAATGGTTTTTCAACCAATGATGAAAACCGACCCTTTAATTTTTTTTCTGATGAATAAAAAAGGCAAACCGGTAAACAACCAGGGAATTACAGGTAAAACAGAATTTACATATTCCGATAATAGTACCGAAACAGCAGTATTGAAGCCAAAAGGTGAAAACGGATTTGTTGCACAGATGAATAAGAAAAATCAGTCATTTATATGCAAACTGACTTTAAAAATAAATGATGAAAACATTACAGAAAATTTTCATGGCAGCAGTGCCGAAAATGCAATTAGTTATACATGTTCTATGCATCCTGAAATAACAAATAATAAACATGGAAGTTGCCCTAAATGCGGAATGGAATTAGTAAAAAAAAATGAATAAAATAAAATGAATGTTTTACCCAAAATAATATTTTATTGGCTGTTAGCTACTGAAACTATTACTGGATATGCTCAAATATGGCAACCAGTAGGTAATGGTTTCGACAATGCAGTTTTAACTTTATTAAATGATTCTTCTAACAACTTACTATATGCTGGCGGTTCTTTCGATACAGCCGATGGTAGTGATTGTAGCAGAATATCAAAATGGAATAATTCATACTGGGATACAATTGGAACAGGTTTATCAAATGGAAATGTTAACACAATGACAATTTATAACAATATGCTTTATACTGGTGGTTCGTTTACCAATGCTGGAAATAAAATAAGGAGATTTTTAACTAGATGGAATGGTGTTTCATGGGATTCAATAGCTTTTACAACCAGCAATTGTTTTGTAAATGAAATGCTTGAATACAATGGTGAATTATATGTTGGCGGAGGTTTCCCTATTGCAGGCGGAATTCAGGTTAACAATATTGCACGATTTGATGGAAGTCAATGGGACTCGGTTGGTGCCGGAACAAATAACAGAATATATACTATGGCGATTTATAACAACGAGCTATATATTGGCGGTTGGTTCGATACAGCAGGTGGAATGCCAGCAAATTATATTGCAAAATGGAATGGAATTAACTGGTCAAATGTTGGAAATGGAACAAATAACAGAGTTTTTGCTTTGGAAGTTTATAATAACGAGTTATATGTTGGTGGTTTATTCGATACTGTCGGCGGAGCTTATGTTAATCATTTAGCAAAATGGAACGGAAGTAATTGGTCGGCTGTTGGGAACGGTTTAAATGGGCAGGTAAATACTTTATATTCATATAAAAACAATTTATACATAGGTGGCTATTTTACAATTGCCGGCTCAACTAATGCAAATAAAATTGCTGTTTTTGATGGAAATAATTATTTGCCAATGGATAGCGGTTTTAATGATGCCGTTAGCTCAATTACTTCATATAATAACGAAATTATTGCAGGAGGTTATTTTACTCAGTCTGATGTAAACATTGTTAAATATATTGCAAAGTGGAAAATTATTGATAATATTGAGAATATAACAAATGATAATGTTGAAGTTATTGCTTATCCTAACCCTTTTCGTGAGAGTACAATATTACAAATAAATAATTCTTCAATAACTTATTGCAAAATAAACATATATGATACTTTTGGAAAGAAAGTAAAATTTAATATAATAAAAGAAAAAAATATGTTTGTATTAACTCGGAGAAATATTCCTAACGGTATTTATTTTTACAAAATTGTTTTTAAAGATAATATTAATAATAAAGTAAATAATTTAATGGGTAAATTAATTGTTCAATAATTTTAATAAATAAATTGGTATAATAATAACAAAGTAAATAATGTTAAAATTTTTAATAAAATATTTTCTCGAAAACAGATTTGTTTCAATTTTATTGCTACTGATATTTATTATTTGGGGATTAGTTTCGTCGCCATTCGATTGGAATTTAGGATTTTTACCACATAATCCCATTGCTGTTGATGCAATTCCCGACATCGGCGATAATCAGCAAATTATTGCTACCGAGTGGATGGGACGAAATCCAAAAGATATCGAAGACCAAATTACATATCCACTTTCTTCTGCCCTGCTTGGTATTCCCGGTATTAAAACAATTCGCAGTACTTCAATGTTCGGAATGTCTTTTATTTACATTATTTTTAAAGATGAAGTTGAGTTTTACTGGAGCCGTTCACGAATCCTCGAAAAACTTAATTCATTACCACCGAGTACGTTGCCTGCCGGTGTTCAGCCTACATTAGGTCCAGATGCAACTGCACTCGGACAAATATTTTGGTACACACTCGAAGGAAGAGATGAAAAAACAGGAAAACCAGCAGGTGGTTGGGACCCACAAGAATTAAGAACAATTCAGGATTATTATGTAAAATACGCATTGGCAACTGCCGATGGTGTTTCTGAAGTTGCTTCGGTTGGTGGCTATGTAAAAGAATATCAGGTTGACATCAATCCAGATGCAATGAAATCCTTTAAGGTAACCGTTATGGATATAATGGAAGCTGTTAAAAAGTCTAATCTTGATATTGGTGCTGAAACTATTGAGCTAAATAAAGTTGAATATGTTATAAGAGGTTTGGGTTATATTAAAACTCTTGACGATTTAAAGAACGCTGTTATAACAGAGCGGAATAATGTTCCTGTAAGAATTAAAGATGTTGCAGAAGTTTCTTTTGGTCCTGCTACCCGACGTGGCGGACTCGATAAAAGCGGCTCCGAAGCTGCTGGAGCTGTTGTTGTTGCAAGATACGGTTCTAATCCGTTGGCTGTTATTAACAATGTAAAAAATAAAATAAAGGAAGTTTCAGTAGGCTTACCAAGTAAAAAACTTGCCGACGGAACTGTGTCAAAAGTAACTATTGTTCCGTTTTACGACCGTACCGATTTAATTAAAGAAACAATAGGCACACTTGAATCTGCCCTATCTCACGAAACATTAATTTCTGTTCTTGTAATTATTATTTTGTTATTGAATTTAAGGGCTTCATTTGTTGTTTCTTTTCTGTTACCTATTGCAGTTTTAATGGCATTTATTGCAATGAAATTATTTCATATTGATGCAAATATTGTTGCCTTATCGGGTATTGCTATTGCTATCGGTGTTATGGTTGATATGGGAATTGTTGATGTTGAGAATGTTACGCGGCACATGGAAATGCCCGGAAATAATAACTTAAAAGGTGAAAAATTAATTAAGTTAATTTATGATGCCAATATCGAAGTTAGAGCTGCTGTAACAGTTGCACTTGCAACAACAATTGTTAGCTTTTTACCTGTTTTTACAATGGAAGCTGCCGAAGGAAAACTTTTTCAACCTTTAGCATTTACTAAAACATTTGCACTTTTATCATCATATATTCTTGGGATTGTTGTATTACCTACATTAGTATATTTTCTTTATTCTATCTCATTCGATAAAAAAACAATAAGCCGTTACTGGAATATTTGCTTAATTGTTATTGCAACGTGCCTTATAATATTTTGGCAAAATTGGATTGCCATATCATTAATTTTAATAAGTATTAACAATCTGCTAGAATTTAAATGGACTGAAAGTTGGAAAAAATATGTTAATTTAATAAACATATTGATTGTTTCATTAGTTGTTGTTTATTTTCTGTCTTACGAGTGGCTTCCGATGGGTGCTCATAATTCACTTTTAATTAATTTTTTATTTGTTATAGGAATTGTAATAATTATTTTAACTCCATTAATTTTAATAACCCATTTCTACGAAAGAATCCTTAACTGGTGCTTAAGGAACAGATGGAAATTTTTTATGATTCCAATTTTTACTGTTTCTTTAGGCATTATTATATGGCTTGGTTTTAATAAAAGTTTTGGATTTATTTCAACTGGAATTGAAAAGTTAGGTTGGAATGTTAAACAAACTTCATTATGGCAAAAAGCACAATCTACATTTCCCGGATTAGGCAATGAATTTATGCCCGCATTAGACGAGGGGTCATATCTTTTAATGCCAACAAGTATGCCTCATGCAGGAATCGAGAAAAATATTGAGTATGTTAGAACATTAGACAAAAGATTAAACAGCATCCCCGAAGTTGATGTGTCTGTTGGTAAGTGGGGAAGAGTAAATTCTGCATTAGACCCTGCTCCTGTGCAGATGTTTGAAAATACAATTAATTACAAACCCGAATATATTCTTAGTAATGAGGGACATAGAATGAGATTTAAAGTTGATGAAAATGAAAATTATTTGATAGATATAAATAAGGTTAAAGAACAGATTACCCTTGATTATAGCAATAACAAATCAAATATAAAAGTTATATCTTTAGAAAATAAAACTAGTGAAACTGAAATAGAATTTGATAAAATAAAAGAGATTAAATTTAATAAAGAAAATATTGAATTTATTGTTTTGGTGAATAATAATTGGCTCGTTGTTCAAAATTATAGGGCAAATAATATTTTAAAATTTATATTTAAAAATTTTAAAATATTTCTAATAAATGATAATAATGGCGAATATTTTAGGCAATGGCGGAAAGAAATTAAATCGCCAGATGATATTTGGAACGAAATTGTAAATGTAACAAATATTCCGGGATTAACTTCGGCACCTAAATTACAACCTATTCAGGCACGGTTAGTGATGCTTTCAACCGGAATGCGTGCACCAATGGGATTGAAAGTTTATGGACCCGATTTAGAAACTATTGAAAAAGCAGGATTGCAATTTGAAAATATTTTAAAAGAAATTCCAGATATTAAGGTCTCGTCTGTATTTTACGATAGAGCTGTTGGTGCACCATATTTGGAAATTAAGTTAAATCGAGAGGATATTTCGAGATATGGAATGAAAGTTAGTGATATTCAGGATGTGTTGCAAAGTGCAGTAGGCGGGATGGTTTTAGCAAACACAGTTGAAGGACGTGAACGTTTTCCAATTCGTGTAAGATATGCTCGTGAATTACGTACTACACCTGAAGATTTGAAAAATATTTTAGTGCCTTCGATGTCGGGAGTTCAAATACCTTTAGGGCAATTGGCAGATATAACATATACTCGAGGACCACAAATGATTCGTAGCGAAAATACTTTTTTAAACGGTTATGTTATTTTCGATAAACAAACAGATATTGCTGAGGTTGATGTTGTTGAAAAAGCCGATGAATATATTAAAAGTAAAATAAAATCGGGTGAATTAGTTTTATCTAAAGGAGTTTCGTATCAATTTGCAGGTAATTACGAGCAACAGTTAAGAGCTACAAAAAAACTTCTATTGGTTATACCTATTAGTCTGGGAATAATATTCTTATTGTTATTTTTTCAGTTTAAAACAATTACTGCATCTTCAATTCATTTTTCGGGTGTATTTGTAGCATTTGCAGGTGGTTTTATGATGATTTGGTTATACTCACAACCATGGTTTTTAAATTTTTCGGTATCTGGTGTCAATATGAGAGATTTATTTCAAATACATACCATTAATTTGAGCGTTGCTGTTTGGGTTGGATTTATTTCGCTTTTCGGAATTGCTACTAATGATGGAGTAATTATGGGAACATATATTCATCAGGTTTTTGAAGATAAAAAACCAAATACTATAATTGCTGTTAGAGAAGCTGTTGTTGAAGCCGGTAAAAAAAGAGTTCGTCCTGCATTAATGACCGCTGCCTGTGCTATTATTGCTTTACTACCGGTTTTAACTTCTACAGGAAAGGGGTCTGATATAATGGTACCAATTGCAATTCCTACTTTTGGCGGAATGATTATTCAAATGATGACAATTTTTGTTGTTCCTGTATTGCAATGTGTTTGGCGTGAAGGTGCTATTAAAAGACAACTGAAAAAAGAACAAACAAAGACTTCTGTAATTTAAATTATTGTTATGAAAAGAATTTTTAAAAAAATAATATTTATTCTAATATTTATAATGTCTCAACATTATATAATGGCTAAAAGCAACGATTCGCTTTCGTATTACCTTAAAATTGCTGCCGAAAATAATCCCGGACTTAAAACGGAATTTTTAAAATACTCAGCATCACTCGAAAAAATTATTCCTGCCGGCTCTTTACCCGACCCGCAATTAGAATTAGGATTTTATTTAAAGCCAATGGAATTGGTTGCAGGAAATCAAATTGCCGACATAAAGCTTATGCAAATGTTTCCTTGGTTCGGAACTCTTAAAAGCGCTAAAGACGAAGCATCTAAGATGGCAATTTCAAATTTCGAGAATTTTATTAATTACAGAAACGAGTTGTTTTATAATACTAAAGTGATTTATTATAACTTATTTCAAATAAAAAAGGATATTGAGATTACTGGAAAAAATCTCAAAATTTTAAAAACTATTGAACAAATTGTTTTAATAAAGTACAAATCAAATTCCGGAAATAGTTCTGTCGCAACCGGAGCATCAATGGGAACAGGTTCAAATAATCAAACTTCAGGAAGTTCTGCAATGGGAAGTATGGGAAATCAATCGCAATCAGGTAATGCCAATTCTTCGTCTGCATCAAGTTCTTCATCAATGAGCTCGGCAGGTTCTTCAATGTCGTCAGGTGGTCAAAATCAAATGGTTAATTTGTTCAGAATTCAGATAGAAATAAATTTACTCGAAAATAATTTAGCATTACTCAATGATAAACTTAAAACTGAAAAGGTAAGTTTTAACCGTTATTTAAACAGATTGCCCGAAACTGAAGTTTTTATTCAGGATACTTTAATCGAAGACGAATTACCAATTAACACTAATTCTTTAATTGATAGCATTGCCAATAACCCAATGGTAAAAATGTATCTTGCCGATTCTGTTGCATATAATGCCCGTGCAAAAATGCTCAAAAAAATGAGTTACCCAATGATTGGGCTTGGTGTTAATTATTCTGTAATTAACAAATCGTCAAGTAGCACAAGTATGATGAATGGGAAAGATATGATAATGCCAATGTTAGCAGTTACTTTACCAATTTACAGAAAGAAATATAATTCAATGATACATGAAGCCGAATTACTTCGCGACGCTTCTGCAAAATTATCACAAAGTGTAATAAATGATTTACGTTTTGAATTTCAACAAACTATACAAAATTATAATGACGCAAACCGAAGAATTACACTTTATGCAAAACAATCAGATTTAGCCGAAAATAGTTTAAATATTTTAATTACTTCGTTCTCTGCTAATGGAACTGATTTTGAAGAAATTTTGAGAATGGAGAATCAGTTATTAGACTATGAACTAAAAAAAATACAAGCTGTTATAGATAAAAATTCTTTAATTGCTCAACTGCTTTATTTATCGGGATTTAATTATAAATAAAAACAATATGGACATTAAAAAACTAATTTTAAATAAATATCTTAAAAATTCTTTGCTTTTAATTGCAGGACTTTTTTTGGGGTGGCTTTTCTTTTATCATTCAGGAAATACAATGATTGATAACAAAGAACAAAATACAGAAAAAAGCACAATATGGACTTGCTCAATGCACCCTCAAATACGTATGGACAAACCAGGATTATGCCCAATTTGTGCTATGGATCTAATACCTTTAGAACAAAATACAAGCATAATTGATGATGATGCAATTGAAATGACTGATGAAGCTGTTAAACTTGCCGATATTCAAACTACTGTTATTTCGAAACAATTACTTGTAAAAGATGTAAAACTTTATGGTAAAATTCAGGCAGATGAACGTTTAATAAAAACTATTCCTGCACATATCCCTGGCAGAATTGAGAAACTTTTTACAAACTTTACCGGCGAACAAATTAACAAAGGGCAAATAATTGCCAGCATATATTCCCCGGAATTAATTACAGCACAACAAGAACTTTTTGAAGCATTAAAATTGAAAGATATTCAACCGCAAATAATTGAAGCAGCAAAAGAAAAATTGAAACAATGGAAACTTACTGATAATCAAATTGAAGAAATTGAAAAATCGAAAAAAATAACATCTGTTTTTGATGTAGTATCATCTGTATCGGGAGTTATAATAAATAGAAAAATAAATTTAGGCGATTATGTACAAACTGGAACTCCTTTATTTGAGGTTTCTGATTTAAATCAGCTTTGGGGTGTTTTTGATGCCTACGAAAATGATTTGTCATGGATGAAAATTGGTTCTAAAGTTAATTTTACCTTACAAGCAATTCCAGGTAAAGATTTTTCGGGTAATATTTCCTTTATTGACCCTGTAATTGACCCTATCACGCGTATTGCAAAAGTTCGTATAGAGCTATACAATGCTTCGGGCAATTTTAAACCCGAAATGCTTGCCACAGGAATTGTAAAAACGAAATTAGAACATAAAGGAAATGCTATAGTTGTACCGCAATCGGCTATTTTATGGACAGGTAAACGGTCTATTGTTTATGTTAAAATTCTAAACACAACAGAACCTACATTTAAAATGCGTGAGGTTATACTAGGTAACTATTTACAAAACAGTTACGAGATTGTAGAAGGTTTATCTGATGGAGAAGAAGTTGTAACAAATGGTACATTTAGTGTTGATGCAGCTGCACAATTAGCTGGTAAAGTTTCGATGATGAATGATAATGCAGGAACTAAAGTCAATTCAATGCAGGAAATGGATATGAGCGAAAGTTCCAATTCTGATTCAAAAGAACAAAAAGAAATGAAAAACATGAAGATGGATGAAAATATTGAACATGCAAATTTTAAAGTTAACGGCTTATGCGAGATGTGTAAAGACAGAATTGAATCTACTTCAAAGAAAATACCCGGTGTTAATTTTACAGAATGGAATATTAAATCAAAAGTATTAAATATTTCGTTTGATAAAAGTAAAATAAACAAATTAAAAATTCAAAAAGCAATTGCTGCAGTTGGACACGATAATGGTAAACAAATAGCACCGGATGAAGTTTATAACAAATTGCCTGAATGTTGTAAGTATAGAAACAAGTAATTTTTTTATTAATCATTTAAATAAATTTATCATGAAAAACAAAAGTTTAATTTTAGTATGTATGTTCTTAATAGGAACAATGACAGTATTTGCACAAGCAAAAACTGAAAAGTTTAAAGTTTATGGCAATTGTGGTATGTGCCAAACCCGTATTGAAAAAGCAGCAAAATCTGTTGATGGCGTGTCAAAAGCAAAATGGAACAGCGATAATGCTATGTTAACGGTTACTTTCGATGCTTCAAAAATTAAAGTTTTAGATATTCACAAAGCCGTTGCTATAGTTGGACACGATACCGATTTAGAAAAAGCCGATGATGTAGTTTATTCTAAACTTCATGGCTGTTGCCAGTACGAAAGACCTAATAAGTAAATTTTAATAGCGGAGTGCCGCAGAGAAATACAATGACAGAGAACGAAATAATTGAAAAATAAACCCAGCGGTTCTATGTGTAAAAACTTATGCGAACTCTGTGGTTAAAATGTATTTGCGTAATATGAGTCAAATAAGATTTTTAGTAAATATTCTTTTTCGGAGTGGACACGCTCATAGATGTTTTAAATAAGGTAAATATAAAAAACGGAGTGAAGAATCTATATATTCTTCTCTCCGTTACTAATAACAATAAAAAACGTGAATTATTTTACAATAATTTTGTTAGTAACACGCTTTTCTCCAAAATACATTTTTACAAAATATTCGCCTTTATTTAATTGCGAAAGATTGATTTGCAATTCGCCGGTTTGTGGAGCTAAATTTTGATAAACTATTTGTCCCAGATTATTTAGAACCTCAACCTTATTTAATGAATTAATTTCTTTGCCAATTCTTAAAGTAAATATGCCATTAGATGGATTTGGAAAGATGCTACAACTTTTATCCTGCAATGTCTGTGAGAAAAATCCCGTAGTGACATAGGGAGTACCAAATGACATTTCAATTTCGTCGTGCCATGCCAAACCCGGGTCAAACGACCAGTACAAGGGGTCGATGTTATTGCGAACCTGTGCTACTGAATAGGTAACAATAGGTTCTGTTACTCCAGGAGTGTACCAATTATAAAATTTAGATTCCACATAAAAAAACATTCCCGAACCTGCATCCATTGTATCAATGCTGTATGTTACCAAACGTGTGCAATTAGGATAAACGGTAGATATTGGATTGCTAAAAGTACCTGTAACTATTGTCATTGTGCCATAAGCATCAACCGTAACATCATAAACAGAAGCAGTTGACATGGTACTTGCAGTAGTGGTAATATGTTGTCCTACAATGTTTGCAGGCGTACCATAATCAACCGGATAAAGTGCATAAGGTTTTGCGGGAGTATTAGTCATGTTGTAAGGAGTTGCAGCCATAACTCTGCTTCCAAGCTCAAAAAAACCATTAGTATCATTTCGGTAAAAATTATAAGTGGTTAATCCTGATGTAATCCCCTGATAATAAACATTTGCAGTTGGGAAAGCGGTAGCTCCGGGAACATAAATATTGGGAGCGTTCCAAACTTTATTCCAATTGTTTGGGTTTGGAAGCGGTGTATAGTAAAAAGTAACAAGTTGCCAATTAAGATCTGCACCACCTGTTTGAATAGTATCCATAAAACTATCGCCAAGTGATTGAATGGCTTTTTGTAAAGTGCGGTCAATTGAAAGCGAATCGTTGGCACTAGTTGAATCTGCAAAAGTTTCAGTTGGTGGAATAGTACTTTCTTTAATAAAAATACTGTCTAATGGTTGAGGAAAATCGGCTATACCAAGTGGATTTGGAGCCTGTGCATTAGAGTTAATTGTTGCAAAAAACATTGTTGTAACAATTGAAATAGTAAAAAGTTTTTTCATAATAAATTGATTTTAATTAACACAAAATTATAATTTATTTAATTAATAATGATTTTTTATATAAATTTGGGCTAAATAATATTTTGATGTGTTAGATATAAATAAATTATAACTTTGCTTAATTTTTATTTTAAGATACTGTGGAAAAATAGCTTTACAAGTTAAATATTTTTTTTGTTCCTTTAGGAACAATATAATGGTAGAAAATAAAACGTTTAATTAACCAAAGTCCCGTCAGGGACGAAATATAAACAACAGGCAATCACATAATTATACAAAGGCAAGAAGAACAGAAAAAAAAACATTTCTCGAAGAATACAGGGAATTTTTAAATGCCTTTGAAATAAAATTTGATGAACGCTCTATTTTTAAACCTATAGAATATTGAGCAATTATTTCGTACCGGAGTTTACACTGACGAAGGAAGTGACACTTTATTTGGGGTGGAAATTAATTCTACCAATAGTTCGGCAAGCTCACTACAAGTATTTTGTCCCTATCGGGACATTAAAAAAATCACCCAACACATCAAAATATTATTTAGCCAAATTTTGCAACAAAATCTGATGCTGAAAATTTTCGCATAAATTGCGAAGTAACTGGGGCATATACTGTTTCGTACTAGAATGGTAAAAGCATCATAAAATAATAGAAATCCTTTATTTTCATTTATTTTTTTATTTTTGCAAAATTAAACCAAACAATTAATGAGAATTTTTAAAAACATTATATACATATTTATTGCTTTAATTTTTATTTCGTGTAACAACGAGCCAAAGCAAAATATTTTAAAACAAGAAAAGATATCTGTAAAATCAGATTCAATAAAATTAAAGCTAATAGACTCGCTAAAATTTGAAATCGAAAATTTTTTAACCGATAGTTCACTTATACACTCTTCAGTAGGTATTATAATTGCCGAAGATTCTATTGAAAATATAATTTATCAACATAATGCACAAATTAGTCTTGTTCCTGCATCAGTACTAAAACTTGTAACAACGGCTACAGCTTTGGAATTATTAGGGGGAAACATGTCATTTAAAACCACCTTACAATACAATGGAAGAATTTCAGAAGGTCATGTATTAAATGGTAATATAATTATAAAAGGCGGCGGCGACCCGACTTTAGGACGAAACGATGAAACAAATATTGTTAACCGTTGGGGAAATGCCATAAAAAATCTTGGAATTGATTCGATAAGCGGATATATGATTGGTGATGCATCTATTTATGAAGATGAACTAGCCTGCCCTACATGGAGTTATGGCGAAATAGAAAACTATTATTGTCAGCCAGCAAGCGGTTTAAGTTTTAAAGACAATACTTTTGAGTTTGATTTTAATCCAAGTAGCAGAACTGCAATATATTCAAATTATAATAACATGAAACCATATATACCTGGAATAAGATTTAACAACTTTTCATCTTCGGCAAACATTAGCGAACTCGAAACTTATTTTTTAGGAATGCCTTATGGAAAAGATTATGATATTCAGGGTTATTATCCTCATAATCAAGGTAATTCTATGATGGTTGGAGTAATGCCCGACCCTGCTCTTGCAGCGGCTTATCAATTAAATTTCTGGTTAAAACGTAATGGTGTAAAAGTTTGCGATACAGCAACAACCGTAAGAGAATTAAAATTAACTAATAAAGAAAATCTTGGTGAGCGAAAAGAAATTATTTCAACTTATTCATCACGGCTTTACTCTATAATTTCTGAAACAAATTTAGTTAGCCGAAATTTATTTGCCGAACATATTTTAAAACATTTGGGATTAAGAAGAAGTGGAATTGGAAACCGACAATCAGGAATTAATTCAGAAATTTCGTTTTGGAGCAGTAAAAAAATGAATGTAGATGGTTTATTTATTAATGATGGCAGTGGTATTAGTCGCTATAACGGAATATCTGCATATCATTTAGCATTCATTTTATCGTACATGAAAAACAAAAGTCAGCATTACCAAGCTTTTAAAAACACTTTACCCGAATCGGGCAAAACCGGCACAATGCGACGTATTGGGAAAAAAACATCTGCCGAAGGAAGAGTTTTTGCAAAAAGCGGTACTATGTCAAGAGTTTCGAGTTATGCAGGTTATGTTGATACTAAAAGCGGTAAGACCTTAATTTTTGCCTTCATTACAAATAATTTTACTTGTACTCTCCCACAAATGAAAGAGAAATATGAAAAAATTATGATAAGAATGGCTGAATGGGATAAATTAAAAAATAATTAACTCATGTTACGCAAGTAAAAAATTTGTCTCGCAAAGCCGCCAAGTTCACAAAGTTAAAAAGTGGCTAAAAAAATCATTTATGAT
>Ga0154308_1100_pt1 | contig 68279 bp, 55 predicted proteins | sample RifGroA2_FD_105602 | JGI IMG/M metagenome (GOLD analysis project Ga0154308, IMG submission 105602) | Bacteroidetes bacterium GWA2_32_17
TCTCAATAATTAGGTGGTATTATTTAAACAATAGAACATTTGAAAAACGAACTGATGTTACGTAAAAGAGTTTCACACAATGATTATTTCTCGCAAAAGCGCCATTACGCCAAGAAAAATTTTTTTTTTAAAACTTTGAGACCTTGGCGGCTTTGCGAGACAAATTTTTTACTTGCGTAACATGAGGTATTAACAAAAAAAGGAGCAATGCTCCTTTTCTTTGTTTAATGTTTTGATTCGGCAGGAACTTTAAATTTATCACCGGTTTGCCTTACAATTTCACGATAAAATTCATTGCTATATCCTAGTTGTGAAACTTTAGGATTACGCTGTCCGGGAATAGTGGTTTTAATGTTTCCGTCCATATATTTTGTAAACAGAAAACCATAAAGTTGTTTCCATCTTTTAACTGTTTCGTTTCCTGTGTTTACGCTATAATTTGTAATATATTCTAATGCTTTTGCAGGGGTTTTTTTATAAAGTTCAGATGCTTCTTTATCAATATTTGGAATAGTTTCGATGTAATTAGTTTCGAGTTCACGCTGAACCAGTTGAATATCTTTAATAATATCACTATATCGCGTATATGCAAAATTAGAAACCTGATTAAATGCCCAGAATGCACTATTATCGCTAAATACCATCATCGAACCATTGCCAACAGCAAAAGTTTCGGGAACCTTTGTTATTCCACAATACATTGGTACATAAACATTTGAATAGGTATCGTCAACACCAAACCAAAATATTCCACCAATTGGGTTTGGTAACCACGAACGACTTTGAGTTACAAATGTAAATCCTGTTTGTTGAGTACTTACTGCACGTTCGTTAAAATATTCCGTACTATCTACTTTCCATGTTAAAGGTCTCCATCTTACAATACAACTATAAGAACCAGCACCAAAATCTTTTGTCATATCCATTTTTGTTCCCTGATAATAATCGCGCATAAGCTCTATAACATCGTGAACACTTAGTTTTTTATCAGGTTTAATATAAAGAGGCATACGGTTTATTAAATCATAACCCATTGCATATTGTTCGTATTTTGCCATATCTTTATTAACTCTGTTAAATTGTGCCCAAACACGAGCTTCGCAAAATCGTGCAGCTTCAAAATCGAGTGGAGCATATACATCTGAAAAACTAAAGTCTTTGTCTTCCCCTTTAAAATAACCCATTTTTCGAGCAAAAGAAATAACATCCGGCGAATGAAAAACTGTTTGTTTTGGGTCAAAAAAGTTGTTCTTTTTTTGAAATGGGAATGTTGTTATACGGGCGTGGTTTGCATGTCCCGAAATATATCCATCAGGTATTAAAATTGCAACCCAAACAGCACCTTTGCTATAATCTATTTTACCTTTTGCATCTTTTTTTGGTGAACTTTTGCCAATCATCTCAAGAATCCAAACTTCGTTTGCGTCAGAAATCGAAAACGACTCGCCCTCGCTGTAATAGCCGTATTCATTAATAAGTTCTGAAAATATTTTAATTGCTTCGCGTGCAGTTTTGGCTCGTTGAAGTGTGATATACATAAGTGAACCATAATCTACTATCGCTGTTGTGTCTTGAAGCTCTAAACGCCCCCCCCAAGTTGTTTCACCAATAGACACTTGATTTTCATTCATGTTTCCAACAACCGAATAAGTATGTTTTACTTGTTTAATTTTTCCAAGATATTTACCGGTATCCCATTCGTAAATATCAAACCATGAGCCTTCGGGATAATCGGCGGCAGGTCTATAATATAACTCGCCATATAAAACATGACTGTCGGCATTGTACGAAATCATTGTAGAACCATCGGTTGTTGCTCCCTTTGAAATTAATAGGTTAGTGCAGGAAATAGCATCTTGCGTAATAAATAAACCTATAGCAATTGAAATAGTTAAATTAATTTTATTCATGTCATTATTTTTTTTAATTGGCAAAGTTAAATGAAAAAATGTTTTTGCCAATTTTGTTTTTTCATTCCGAACGATTGCTTTGTCATTCTGAACGGAGTGAAGAATCTAATTGCAAATATAGATTATTGGCATACTCGGAATAATAGTTTTTATGCATATAATATACTCATTTAAAACATTGTTGGTTAAGGCATTACCCTACAGGTTACAAAGTTCCTGTTGGATTGGTGTTTAATCAAACAGGTGTTGTGCGACCTGTCGGATAGTAACAGCAAAATATTAATTTACAATTATTCGATAAACAACATTTTCTTTTTCTGAATAAATTTTTAAGAAATATATTCCTGCTGAAAATAATTTTGTTGGAAAACTGAATTTATCTGCATTTTTAATTTTCTTTTCAAACACTTCTTTTCCATACACATCAGTTAGTAAAAAGTTATAGTTCGAAAGTTTAGGCATTTTTATTTGTAACAATTGTCCTTTATTAATTGGGTTAGGAAAAACTTTATATCCGTAATTCGACACATTGTTAATTCCTATACAAACATTATTAGTAATTTGAATTGTATCGCTACTAAAACAGTCATTATTGTTCGAAACGGAAACCCAATAAGTTGCAATTCCAATAGGAGTTATGCTACCATCAATTGTAATAGAGTTTAATAAAGAACCTGTATTCCACAAATAATTATCATAGCCAATTCCTGCATCAAGTGTAAAAATATCTGTATTGCACATAAATGTATCTATCCCAAGGTTTATATCAGGAGAAGCGAGGAAATTTACTGTAATTGTATCAATATCTGAACAGTTGTTAATATCATAAATCAGAATTGTGAAATCAACAATTCCAGAATAATCATGATTTGTATTTACATTAACAGACTGGCTGTTTCCGCAACAACTCCATTGATAAAAAGGAAAACCTGCAGTGGCAGTTAAAATTAAAGATTCATTGCTGCACACGGTTGTGTCATTACCTGCAAAAACAGTAGGATTGGCAACAACGTTTACGCTGATGGTGTCGTAACTGTCACAACCGTTATTATTCCATACATGAACATAATAGGTGTGCATCCCCTGTGAAAGAACTGTTCCATCAAGTAACACTGAACTTGAAGTTTCACCTGTATTCCACAGATAGTGATCTGCAACAGTATTTGAATTTAGGATAAGTGAATCTTCTTTACAGAAAGTAATATTATTACCTAAATTCGCATTGGGAGAAGGGATAAATGTTACGGAAACAGTATCGGAATTTGAACATGAGTAACTTTGATAATATATAGTTACAGTATAGTTCACTGTTCCTAAATTAGTGTGATTTGCGTTTACATTAATGGATTGAGTATAACCACAACAACTCCAATCGTAATTTACATATCCCGGAGAAGCTGTTAATGTTACAGTTTCGTTATTGCACACTGTTGTATCTGAGCCTGCATTAATATAAGGGGTAAAAACTGTTAATAAGATAGTATCTATAATAACATTGTTCAGATGATCAGTTGCAGTTAAAACATATTGAGTTGTGACAGAAGGTGTTGCTATAGGATTTAATACGGTATCGTTACTTAATCCGGTAGAGGGTGACCAATGAAACGAATAAGGTGGAGTACCACCAACAACAATGTTGTTAAAATAATATGGAGCTCCTTTGCAGATAGTAGTGTCTTTAGTATATAGATGAGCGATGGTATTGGTATCAGCAAAAATCTCACCGCAACTCCAGTTTTGCGAATTGTAAAAATCAATAATGTTAGAAGTTATTTTTTTCAAAAGTGGGTTTACAGATGTTAAATTATTTCCCGAATAATCAATAGCATTAGGAAAAGCTACGTCAATACAAAGAGTGGTACCTGCATTAAAAGTAAATGGTCCAACCGTACCAACCCCTCTTCTATCACCAGGTGGAAAGTTTTCAGTTACTTCCGACCATCCTCCCGGAATATTCGGATAACTGCTAAAACAATAATTTGTGTAAACATTTCCTCCATATCCATTTCCTCCATAACTATAAGGTGTTCCATCTTTCCAGTATCCATTTAATACATTATAAAACTCAAAATTTGTAGAAGGATCGCCCATATTTCCACTTGAATTACTGTAGTAATTGAAAGAATACATTGGGGAACTTAATAATACTACTCCTTGAGCGGGGATGTTAGTGCCATATTGTGCATCGTTAGGAGTAGCATTGTAAACATAATATAAACTTATAGTGCTATCGCAACCTATATAATCATCTGTTGGTACTCCGACATCAATATCGGTGTATATACCAAGATAGAAATCATGATAATCGTTGACTGAGTAATTATACACTTTATAGTTGCAGAAAACAGTATTTGCAAGTGCCGAATCGGTTGAATTAAATGAATAAGATAAGGAATGGATTTCAACACCCAGAGGCAATCCACCTGAACCATGTGTGTATGCAACATCATTAAAAATTGTCAATATAGCCTGGTCGCCTCTGATTAACGGATAGTCACCATTTATTGGGTCATAAAGATTATTATCATTTACATCTATATAATCAGCAGTTGGAGCCGGCCAATCAATAATTGAGAGAGGAATTATATATCCTGGTTGATTGTAATTCAGAATGTGATTATCTATGTCTGTTTTTGAAATTTTCCATATTCTGTTCCATGTACTATCTTCAGAATAATTATTTAAATCTGAGTAGATTGGTCCCGACCATGTGTCATTATTATAATTAGAAAACCCTTGTGCAGCTAAATGAAGTTGGTTATTCTGGTCAAATCCACCGAGCCATATTGAACTGGCAAAAATGGATGTAAATGCTGTATTTTTGGGTACTCTAAAACCCGCAATTTGTTCAGGTCTTTCAAAGAGTAATCCGGTGGAATTAATTCCGGCAGCAATATTGTTAGTGTCAAGATAATCAAAACGAACAGGTGGGATAGTCCATTTACGTGTTTCTATTAAACCATTGCTACTACCAAAATATACAAGATTACCATTTGAGATAATTGAAACAAAACTACCGTATGAAAGACCATTATTCTCATTGAAATTTGTAAAAAAAACACCATTATAACGAGTTACGCCAACAATACTATAACTAATCCAAATATTATTAGAATTATCTTGTGATAATGCTGTAATTGAATTTCCAAGAAGTCCATTTGTTGTTGTATATATTGTAAACGAACCATCATATTTTACTAACCCTGCTGTAGTGCCAATCCACACATTACCTGTGTTATCACAAAAAAGCGATTTTATTGAATTTGATGGCAAACCATTTCCGGTTGTGTAATTAGTAAAAGTAGTTCCATTAAAAACCGAAAGACCAACATTAGTTCCAACCCATACATTTCCTGTTAAATCTGTGCAAATACAAACTATACTATTATTAATTAATCCATCGGCAGTTGTGTAATTTGTAAAGGTTGTACCATTATATTTTGATAAACCTGAAGTAGTTCCAGCCCATAATATACCACCTGTAGAAGTGGTAAGCGCCATTATATTGTTTCCGATTAATCCATCAGTTGTATGATATTGTATAAAAGTTGAGCCGGTATTTTTATTTAATCCAATTTGTGTTCCAAGCCAAACTGTTCCAGAAGCATCGCAAGCAAGAGATTTTACATAATTGTTCGAAAGTCCTTGAGTTGTTGAATAATTTGTAAAAGTTGTTCCATTAAACATACTAGCGCCATAAGTTGTTCCAATCCAAACATTTCCTGTTAAATCAGTTGTTAAAACTTTAACATTATTTGATGGAAGTCCATTTGCAGTAGTATATAATTTCCATACTTGAGCTTTAGTATTTACAACAATACAAATTATTACAAATAATAACGTGATTGTTTTTTTCATAGTAAATGTAATTTATTACAACAAAGATAATAATAAAACAAAAAAAAGCAATATTTTTATAATGTTTTTTTTGCATTGTAAAAATTTTTAATTTACAATAATTTATTAGTTAAGACACTACCCGACAGGTTACAAAGTTCCTGTTGGATTGGTGTTTAATCCAACAGGTGTTGTGCGACCTGTCGGATATTTGTTGTAATTTGTTTTTTGAAAGTTGAATGAAAAATGTTTTTGCAAAGTTGTTTTTTCCATTTAGAACGAAGCATTTTATTATTCTGAAATGATTGAAGAATCTAATTATAAATAAAGATTCCTCACTCACTCGGAATGACAAAAAAACCGCGAAACAAAGTTTCGAGGTTTTTTTAATATCTGCTAATGTTATACTAAAAACGGGATAAATTTGTACAGAATAGGCATAAAGTATGATGGTTTCATTGCTCTATTGCTTCATTGTTAAACATTTAAATTCCTGTAACTACTCAGCCACTAAATATGGAATTTTTGCCACAGATTGCACAAATTTACGCAGATTTAAAACCACCAAAGGTGGTTTATTGGCGAAAATTGATTAAAAAAGATTTTATTTTAATCTGTGACGTCTGCGTAATCTGTGGCAAATATTTGTTTATGAACTCTTTGAACCGGCTGAGTAGTTACAAATTCCTTAATAGGTAATAACAATATAGCAATTTAACAATAGTTATTAGTATACCCTATACCTCTATACCAAGAATAATGTATAATTTTACCCCATGCACAGTATAAATCAACAATTTTAGTAAAATCCTGTGGTCTTTTTTGTGTTGGTACGTGGATTAATGCACATTACTGGAATTTTTGAGCTATTGGCAATAATTAGTTGCTCATCAGCAGCAAAAATATAATCAGTTAAGCGTGGTTGCTTTGTTGTCATAATCATAACCATGTCGGCATCTATTTCGGAAGCATATTTTATTGTTTGTTCCGAAAATTTTCCTTTTTGTTGCGAAACGGTAATTTCATAAGGAACATCTCTTTCGTCTAAATAATTACGTGCAAAAGACAGATTAGCTTTGGTTCCACGCAATAGAGTTTTATCAGCAATAAATGGAATAAACAAAAACATTTTTGTTTTAAAATATGCCGAAATATACACTGCCCAACGTAATTTTTCTTTGCTTTCCTGACTAAAGTCAACAGGTAATACAACTTTTGCAAATGCTTCGTGCTCGGGTTTACCTTGCACTACAATAAAAGGTACAGTTGAGTTTGCAATAACTTTAAGTGCCCAACTTCCTGTAAGTTTTTGCATACCTTTAATACCATGAGTTCCCATAACAACAAAAGTAGAACTAATTTCTTCGGCAGTTTCTTTAATAGAAGAAAAAATATTCCCCTCTTTAACAATTCCTTTAATTTCGACGTTGTATTTTTTTGAAGCGTCAGAAGCGACTTGTTCTAATTTCTCTAATGCCGAAGCTTCTTCTTTTTTGCTATTTGCAATGTTTAATAATATTATTGTTGCATTAATAGTTTTAACTAAACGAACAGCATGTAAAAGAGCATTCTCGGCTACCCCTGTAAAATCCCAAGGAACTAAAATAGATTTTGTTGTTTTTTCCATAATTATTGTGATATTTTTATTAAGTTTACATCGTTTTTTTTAAATTGTTTTCGTTACAAATGATTTTTTATAAACATAGCAAAGTTACAAAAAAAAAAATTAACACAACAAAACTTTTCTTAATTGTTGTCTTTCAATTTATTAGTATCTTTTTGTTTTGTCAGGAAAATGAAATGGGAATACCTTTTGCCCAAAATTTTCCACCTAAAATTTATGGTTACGAGAATCAAAATTATTCGATTACCGAAGATGCAAATGGAATTCTTTATGTTGGTAATTTAAGCGGAGTTCTCGAATACGACGGTTATTCGTGGCGACTTATCCCACAAAATGGATTTCCACAATTAACTTTAGATAGCAAGGGACGTGTTTATGTCGGGAGTTACAATGATTTTGGTTATTTGAATAGAAATAAACAAGATATTAATGTTTTTGTTTCACTAATAAACAAATTCCCTTATAAAAACAAAAATATAGGACAAGTTTCTAAAATTGTTTCACAAAACGAAAACATATTATTTGTTGCAGGTTCAAATTTATATTTATGGAATGGTAACATTATTAAAATGCTTGATAGTTCAGCAATTGCAATAAACATTTTTAAAGTTAATAAGCAAATTTATGTTTCCCGCGAACCTGGCGGAATTTATAAATATTTACAAAGTGCATTAATAAAAGTAAACGATAACGAGTTTTTTACAAATAAAACTATTCTGGGGATTTTGCCTCATAACAATTCACTTTTAATTAAAACTCTACAGGACAAAACATTTTTTATACTAAATCAAGATAGTACAGTAATTCCACTTTACTCCGAAATTGATGAATTTTTAAAAACCAATGAATTTACATGTGCAATACCAGTTGCCGAAGGATTTTATGCTATTGGAACTAAACTTGGAGGATTTATTGTAATTGATAAAGAAGGAAAATATATAACTGGCTTAAACGAAAAAACCGGGCTTTATAATGATTATGTTCACGATTTGTACCTCGACAAAAGAAATAATTTGTGGGCAAGTTTAAATAATGGTATTTGCCGTACCGAAGTACCATCGGCTTTTACTTATTTTAACAGAAACAATGGAGTACTTGGCGGTATTTCATCAATTTGCAGGTATCGTGGTAAATTATATATTGCTACTTCACGTGGTGCATTTTACTTAAAAACAAATCCGCTCGCTATCGTATCCAAAAAAAATTTGAATGTTAATTCCGAAAAATTTGTTCCTGTAAAAAATATTAAAACAGATTGCAATAGGTTTTTTCCATTAAAAGAAGGTTTGTTACTTTCGGCTAATGATGGTATTTACATTATAAATAATGATGAAGCCAAAAAAATTTCAGACGGACAGTTAGAGGCAATTGCACGTTCAAAAACTAATTCCAACATAATTTATCTTGGAAAAATTAATGGACTTTTTGCATTAAGTTATAACAATGGTAAATGGAATGAATTAGGAAAATTAGAAAAAATAAATGCTCCAATAAGAACTATTGCCGAAGACAACAACGGAACTCTTTGGTTAGGAACCGACTACAATGGCGTTTACAAAGTTAATTTGAGCAATGGGTGGAATAAATTAGCAAATATTTCAACATGTTTTGAAAGAAATGGATTACCTAAAAATCATAATTGGATTGATGTATATAATTCTGCTCAAGGTGTTCTTTTTTCTACTCAAAAAGGGGTTTACCGGTTCAATTATAAAAATGACCAGTTTTATATTGATACAGTTTTAGGACTCGATTATAGTAGCAGCAAAAGATGGGTTTACCCAATAACCGAAGATAATAATAGTAATTTATGGCTAAGCTCTGGAGTAGAAGGAATATTTGACAAAGAAACAGCAGTTGCATATTATAAAGGTCAGGGGAAAAAATATTTATTAAAATCTGTTCCCTTTAGAAAAATTAAAGATTATACTATTGAATCAATATATCCCGATTTTAATAATATTGTTTGGTTTGGCGGGTTTGATGGCTTAATTCGTTTCGACCCAAAATATTATAACAACGATGCAATTTTTCTTAAAACAATATTGCGGCAAGTAATTATTGGACACGATTCGATTGTTTTTTGTGGTGTTAGTACAACTAATGACGCTATTACCGGAATATTAGATACTTTAATTCCTAAATTTCAATATCGCTACAACCATATTACGTTTAATTTTTCAGCACCATTTTTCGAAAGCCCCGAATATGTCTTTTATCAGTATTATCTTGAGAATTTCGATAAAGAATGGTCAACATGGGAACACATTCACCTTAAAGAATATACAAATCTATACGAAGGACAATATGTTTTTCATGTACGTGCAAAAAATATTTATAACAATCTGTCAAAAGAAGCTACGTATCATTTTATAATTAAACCACCTGTTTGGCGAACATGGTATGCAGTATTAATATACTTAGTTATTTTAGCAAGTTTTATATTAATGTTACTTAAATGGCGTGCGTATTCTTATGCACAGGAAAAATTTAAACTTGAATATTTATTAGCCGAACGTACCGAAGAACTTGTAAAACAAAAAGAACGAGCCGAAGATTTAATTGCTAACATTTTACCAAAAGATACAGCCGAAGAATTAGCATCAAAAGGACATGCTACCCGAAAAAAATACAAAATGGTTACAGTGTTGTTTAGTGATGTTCAGGGATTTACGCAAATTGCCGAACACATGAACCCCGAAAAACTTTTAGACGAATTAGACAAATTCTTTTTACAATTCGATATTGTTGTCGAAAAACTTGGTATCGAAAAAATTAAAACCATTGGCGATGCGTATATGTGTGCGGGTGGAATTCCTCAAAAAAACAGAACAAATCCTATTGATGTAATAATGTCGGCAATTGAAATGCAACAATTTATGAAAATTCTTCGCAAAGAATCGGAAAACGAATGGGACATTAGAATAGGCATTCATACCGGACCTGTAATTGCCGGTGTTGTTGGAAGTAAGAAATTCTCTTATGATATTTGGGGCGACACAGTTAACATTGCAAGCCGAATGGAATCGTCGGGAAAAGCTGGCGAAATAAACATTTCCGAAGTAACTCACGAACTTGTTAAAGATTTTTTCGATTGCGAATACAGAGGAAAATTGCCAGTAAAATACAAAGGCGAAATTGATATGTACTTTGTAAAAGGAATTAAACCCGAACTTTCGGTTAATAGCGAAGGAATTATGCCAAATGAGGAGTTTTTAAAGAAATTACAATTTATAAGATTCGCCGACCTCGAAGAAACCCTTATGAATAAGCTCGATAAGGGACTTCCACAAAATTTATATTATCACAATATTAAGCATACCATTGATGTTATGGTTCAGGTCGAAATTTTTGGATTGGGCGAAAATGTTTCAAGAGACGAACTGCTTCTTTTAAAAACTGCAGCTTTATTTCACGATTCAGGTTTTTTAATTGGATACGAAGACCATGAATTGCTCAGTATTAAAATGACAAAAGATATTTTACCACAATATCAGTACACCGACCAGCAAATAAAAACTATTTCGGAAATGATTTTTGCTACAAAGTTTCCGCCATCACCACGTACAAAATTAGAAAAAATTCTTTGCGATGCCGACCTCGACTACCTTGGAAGAGCCGATTTTATCCCTGTTTCACAAAGTTTATTTAGAGAACTTTACGAACGTGGTAAAATTCATTCAATTGATGAGTGGAACAAATTGCAATATGAGTTTATTAGAAATCATCAATATTATACCGAAACAGCAAGAGAATTACGTAACAGTAAGAAAGGCAATAAATTAGACGAACTAAACAATTTGGAATAGCCAATTATACTTTGAACGGGTTTCACCACGTTGGATAATATATTGGATAACGATATATGAACTTATAAAATATATCCCACGTGGTAAATTATTACATTTGAGTTTAAAGTATAGGGTATAACCTGCAGAACACAAGTTCCAAGAACCCAAGCCCCAAATTTCAAGACTTGTAGTGATGCTGATAAATCGGGACGAACTAACCAAGATTTACGCTGCGAGCCATCTTGGGATTTGGAGTTTGGAATTTGAGATTTTGGGCTATACCTTGTACCTCTATACCTTTTTGTATTCATGAAATGCTAAAATTTATCCCGTTTTCAGTATAATTACAAAAGTTTTTTAACACATCTAAATATTATTTAGTGCTTGTCCATAAAGTCGAGAGTCTGGAATATAAAGTTCGATGACAAGGCTTGCGAAGTTTTGAAAATCAAGGAGTTTACTAATGTAAATGACTGTTTTCAAAACGAGCATAACGCAGTCAGCGGACTTTATAGACAGACACTATTTAGCCAATTGCTGATAAAAACAGGAGTTATCAACCGATTTTTTTATAATTTTGCAGAAAAAACTGCAATGTGGGTTAATTGGACTATTGAATGCTATACTTCAAAATGGAATAATTTTTTTCCGTCCCGATGGCTATCTGGCAATGTCATTAAGTTAAGGTGGGTTCTAAAAATCAATATAGTTCGTCATAGCGGGCTTGACCCGCTATCTCATATCAAAGGTAGAACTTTGATTGTGAGATGCTGAAATAAATTCAGCATGACGATTTGAGTATTTTTAGAAGTCCCCTTAACGTAATTTTTAAAAAATATCGAATATCGAATACAGAATGATGCATTTCGAAGTGGTTGATTTACTTCATTATTTGGTGTTCGATGTTCATTATTCATTATTCTTTTTTCTTAACTTAACGACATTAGGCTATCGGGAGCTATCGGAATTACCTTTCTTAGCTCCCTCTCCAATTGGAAAGAGCTTGTCCCACCATTGCGGGATGAGGTTATAAAAAAAATAAAAAACTCAAATTATTACAATTTTAAGTATAATATGGAGGGACAGAAGAGAATTTAGGAGAGGCAACAATGAGCAATTAACATTTTTGAACAGTAAACATTTTTAATAAACAACATTAAAACATAAGCATTTGTGTATGTGTTACATATCCGTGTATAACCGCTTACACACGACTATAAACGAATATACTTAATTAACAGACGAATAAGGATTTTTCGTCGCCTTACCTTTGTCTCAAATTAAAATTCATTTTTATTAACAATTAAAAAATTTGTATTATGGAAAAGATGATTAACAAAGTAGAACTTAGCGGATTTGTAGGATCAAATCCCGAAGTTAAAACATTACCAAACGGTAATAAAGTATTAAGAATGTCGCTCGCTACAAGCTCGAGTTACAAAGACCGTGATGGCAACTGGGTACGCGATACCACGTGGCATAATATTGTTATGTGGAATAAACTTGCCGAAGCTGCAAACAATGAAATTAAAAAAGGCAGCAGAGTTTCTTTAATTGGTAAGTTAACAAATCGTCAATATACCGATAAAGAAGGTAACAAACACTATGTAACAGAAGTTATTGCTAATAGTTACGAAATTGTTGTTAGTGAAACTGCTAAAGCAGTATAGAGATTAAAAATTAATTTTTAAAAAGCCCAACAAGTTATAACTTGATGGGCTTTTTTTATTTGTATCATTCGGCAAAAAATTTATAAAAAAATGACAACTCAAGAGATTATAAATAAAGCTATTTTTTCTTTATTTCTCAAGTGATTTTCATGTGGGAAACTTTAGTTATAAAGATTACTCTATGGTCTGTGAGCCACAGACAACTGCCTCACATCTTGGGGCATAATACAAACCAATAATAATTTGATGTATTAAATTATAAAGGCAAATAAATGATTTTTTTTGTTTCAAAAAACTCTAATGGGAACCATTTAGAAATGTCTTCAACTTTTACTTTATTTTTAAAAGACGATAGTTCTTCTTTTAAATCACCACCTTTTAAATACAAAATTCCATTATGCGGAAAAGTAGATTCGTGCTTAATGTTTTTTTTCGACAAATTTACAAATTCGGGAAAAGCACACACACCACGGCCTACAATAAAATTAAATTTTGGTTTAAGTTCAATAACATTTCCATGAATTGCTGTAACATTTTTTAAATTAAGGGCTTCGCAAACAGCTTTTACTACTTTTATTTTTTTCCCAATAGCATCAAGTAATGTGAATTTGCAATCGGGAAAAGCAATTGCCAGTGGAATGCCCGGAAAACCTCCTCCTGTTCCAATATCTAATATCTCCGATTTTTCAGGAAATTTGATTGCTCTTGCAATAGCAAGTGAATGAAGCACATGTCTTTCGTATAAGTTTTCGATATCTTTTCGTGAAACAATATTTATTTTAGAATTCCAATCCGAATAAAGTGGCATTAGCTTTTCAAAAGCAATTAATTGTTCTTTTGAAAATTTTGAGAAAAAACGACGAATTTGCTCCATATTTATTAGAAGCTTAAATGTTTTCCTGCGAATTTTTAATAATATTATAAAGTAATTCACGTGCTCTATAAAGTTGAGCTTTTATAGTTCCGGCAGGAAGTTCAAGCTCACGTGAAATTTCTTCGTACGAAAATTCATTAAAATAACGTAACTCAATAAGTTTGCGGTACCGAGGTTTTAGTTTACACACTATATTTCGCATAATATTAATCTTCTGCGATTTAATTAGTTCTTCTTCGGGGTCTAAAACATTTGCAGGTAATGGTATTGTTTGGTCTTGGTCAATTAAATCGTTTGGTGTATCAATAGAAATAATATCGCTTTTCTTCTTACGCAAAAAATCAATACAATTGTTCGATGCAATTTTAAATAACCAGGTACTAAAAGCAAAACTGGGAGAATACTGCCCAAGATACTTAAATGCCTTACCAAATGCTTCAATGGTGAGGTCTTCGGCATCTATTTTATTGCAAACCATTTTAAGAAGCATAAAGTAAATAGCATCGCGGTAACGACCTAATAATTCGGCATACGATTTTTGGTCGCCATTAATGGCATTTTGTACTAATTGATAGTCTTGAAGCGCTTTTTCACTAAAATTATGGCTTATCTCCATGCGTAAGGATTTTTATGTTTCCGCGAAAAAAATATAATGAACCCAATAAAAATAAATATAAAATCAAATATTGGCGAATATAGCAATAAATCTTTTTCGTGCAACTTTCGTGTGGCAAAATATATTACCAACATTTGAACAATAAGTCTTAAAGCAAAAAAAGAAATAACAATTATCGGATAAAAATTAAATGCAAGTAAAGCAATTAAACAAACATAAAACAACATTCTGCTTATTGGTTCTAAAGCTAATAATACCTTATGTTTTAATTTATATCGCGTAAAAGTTGTACGATGACGTTTTTTTTGCGAAAGCCAGTAATTAAACTTTTTTTTTGGAACCGACAAAGTAAAACTGTTATCGTTAATTGCAACCTTTGTGTTTTTTGAATCTGCTGTTTCGTTTACAAAAAGGTCATCGTCGCCCGATAATAAACGTGCATGGTTTGCAAATCCTTTGTTTTTAAAGAATAGATTTTTTTTATACGACAAATTTCGTCCAACGCCCATATATGGTACTCCTGCTAATGCAAAACTTAAGTATTGCAAAGCAATAAAAAAAGTATCGAAACGAATAATTTTATTTAAAAAACCTTTTGTTTTTTCGTAAGCACCATATCCTAAAACAATTTCTGTGTTTGATATGTAGTTACTTTTAACACTTTTTATCCAGTTTTTGTTTTCAGGATAACAATCTGCATCTATAAAAAGTAACGTTTCGTATTTTGCTGCTTTTATTCCAATTGTTTGAGCCAATTTTTTTCCATGAGTAAATTTCTCGTCTTTTTTTATTGTTGTAACCTTTAAATTAAAATATTGTTTTTGGAAAATTTTTAAAACGTCTTCGGTATTATCTTCCGAACAATCGTTTACCACAATTACTTCAAAAGTCGGATAATTTTGTTTTAAAACTAATGGTAAAAATATTTCGAGATTTTCGGCTTCATCGTGGGCACAAATAATAACCGAAATGGGTATGTTTTCGATGTTGTTTTGTTCTTTTACAAATGCTAATTGCAAATAAAAAAACAAATAATAGAATAGTTGTACAATAAAGCTTATAGCAAAAAGTACCGCTACAACAAAAATTATAACCCCAACAAATGAATTAAAATACTCGCTCACAATTTTTAATTTTATGCAAGTTTACAAAAACAAACAATAATTTTTACTCGATTTTAAATTGAATATTAAACGAGTTATTCACAAAGAATAACTAGTGTCTGTCTATAATGTCCGATTTTTTCGTTATACCTCAGTACGCTTCGCTACGGGGTAAACTCGTTTTGAAAACAGTCATTTACTATAGTAAACTCCTTGGTTTTCAAAACTTCGTATGTTTACCCTGTAGAATTTGCGAATGCAAATATTCAACAGGGCCTCAAACTCGAACATTATAGTTCAGACAAGACTTTATGGACAGACACTAACTATTTGAACATTCCCTTTTTAATAAAAACTTATTTCTAAATCATCAATATAAGCAACATCTCCTTTAGGCGACCATACATAAAACTTTATTACAGCATCATCAGGTAAGTCTTTTGAAAATATAATTTCACCTTTTACAAGAGTCCATTTATTAATCGTTTTAATTTGTTCCGAAACATTAATACCAACCCATTGTAACTGACTGTTTTTTTTATCTGACCAAATTGAAGCTACCAAAGAAATCTCATTTTTAATATTTTCAACTTTAACCCATACACTAAAATCAGCTTTTGTGAGTTTGTTTTTACTTATATCCTTAATGGGATACACAAAACCAAAACTATAAGGATTTAACGAATCAATTTTAGAGCAAAGTTTTCCAGAATGTCCATCACCCGTATAAATACTATTATAGCCTTGTGTCCAACCTTCAATTGAACTATTAAAAGTCACTTTTTCATCATTTGAGCATGACGAAACAAATAACACAACTATAAATAAAAATGATAAATATAATTTCATGTTTTAATTTTATTATGTTACAAAATTATTGTTTTTTAATGCAATATTGAAATATTTTCTTTATTTAGATTGTTTTAGTTTGTCCACCCATATAAATTCGTTGTATCTTTAGTATACTTTGAACGGGTTAAATTATTACATTTGAGTTTAAGGTATAGGGTATAACGGTATAGGGTATAACCAGCTCTTCCTTAAGTCTTTATACTTTACACCTCTATGCCATTTTGTATTCATGAAATGTTAATATTTGTTCCATTTTCAGTATAGTGATAAAATTGCAAATTGTTTCCGGACATGTTGCCGAATATCTATTTACAGTTGGTAGGTTAATTGTTTGCGTCAATAACATAGCATCAATAAACACACAAAAGTAAGGTTCTAAATATTAAGTTAATAGTGTGGTTTTTGTGTTTACAAATCAACAAAATTTTATCATATTTCTTTTTTATATTAAGCCTAATGAGAAAGTAAACAAATCACTCAATTATTAAATAAATGTTATTTTTGCCATTCTTATTTTTTATAACAAATGATTTTTAGCAGCAGCCTTTTTTTATTATATTTTTTGCCAATATTCCTTTTGACATATTTTTTAGTTCCAAAAAAACTTAAAAATATTACAATCTTACTGTTTAGCATATTTTTTTATAGTTGGGGAGCACCGAAGTTTATTTTTGTAATTCTGGGAACTACATTTCTCGATTTCCATCTGGTTAAACTAATGGATAAAACAAAGAATGAAATTCATCGGAAACTAATGCTTACCCTTTCATTATCAGTAAATTTAGGATTATTGTTTTATTTTAAATACTCCAATTTTTTTATTGAAAATGTAAATCAGGCACTTTCAGTTTATGGAGGAGGCGAAATACATTGGACAAAATTGGTACTCCCTATCGGAATTTCATTCTATACTTTTGAAACTATCACTTATGTAGTTGATGTTTACAGAAGAATTCATAAACCATTAAATAATTTTTGGGATTATCAGTTATATATTATTCTCTTTCCAAAGCTAATTGCAGGACCAATTATTCGATATCACGATTTAGCCGACCAAATTACCAACAGACAAGAAAATGCAGATAACAGACTTACCGGGTTTTACAGATTTGTGTTAGGTTTATCGAAGAAAGTTATTATTGCTAATGTTATGGGCGAACAAGCCGATAAAATTTTTGCAATGAATATTGCCGAACTTGATACATACACAGCTTGGATTGGAATAATCTCATATACATTTCAAATTTATTTCGATTTTTCGGGATATTCCGATATGGCATTAGGTCTTGGAAAAATGATGGGATTTAAATTTCCTGAAAACTTTAATAACCCTTACATATCACAAAGTATTACAGAATTCTGGAAACGTTGGCATATTAGTTTAGGAAATTGGATGAGAAGTTATTTATACATTCCTTTGGGAGGAAATAGAGTAAACTCAAAATCCAGACTTTATATTAATCTTTGGTTGGTGTTTTTAGCTTCTGGTTTATGGCACGGAGCTTCGTGGAGTTTTGTGTTGTGGGGAGCTTATCACGGAATATTTTTGGTTTTAGAAAGAGCATTTTTACTGAAAGTGTATGAAAAAATAGGAAAATTTCCGAGTACAGTTATTACATTTTTCTTTGTTGTTATAGGGTGGGTTTTCTTTCGTATCGAAAACTTAAGCGATGGCTTTTTATTTGTAAAACGAATGTTTGCCTTTGATTTTGTTCCCAATATTTATTTTGGTACACAATACTTTACAATTTTAGTTTTAGCAATTATTTTCTCGTTTTTTGTTTATTTTAAATTTGGACAAAAAATACAAGATTTGATTTATCATAAAGAATATCCATTATCACGACATTTATTGTTTTCTACATTAACATTATTATTATTATTAATTTCTGTAAGTACAATTACATCATCGGGATTCAATCCGTTTATTTATTTTAGGTTTTAAATCATGAGTAATACACTGTTAAAGCAAATAATTTTATTTGGATTTATTTTTTTACTTTTTGTTCCGTTAATTCAAAAAGAATTTCCGTTTTATGAAGAAAAACCGTTAAAAGGTGTCTTTACATTAACTGCAAAGCCCGATTCAATTTATAAAAATTGGTTTTCAGGTGAATATCAACTAAAATATGAAAAATATTTTAATGATTCAATTGGATTTAGAGCATTTTTTATAAGATTATATAATCAAATTGAATTTTCGTTATTTAAGAATGTCTCTACACAATTTACAGCATTAGGAAAAGATAATGTACTTTATCAAAATTGTTATATTGAATCTTATTTAGGCAATGATTATATTGGAGAACATAAAATAATTTCAGAAGTAAAAAAAATAGAATTTGTTCAAAATGAATTACTGAAAAGAGGAAAGAAATTACTATACATTATAGCACCTGGTAAAGCTTCAATTTATCCTGATAATTTCCCATTAAGTTATGATACAATATGCAAAAAGACATCAAATTACGATACCTATATAAAATATTTAAAGCAATATAAAATAGAATATTTTGATGTTAGAAATTATTTTCTGCAAATAAAACAAGCATCTAAATATCCATTGTTTCCCAAGAATGGAACTCATTGGAGTGGCTACGGAGTATCTTTGGTTGCAGATAGTTTATACAAAAGATTATCAGCTTTATTTAATAAGGATTTGGCAGAAATAGAGTTTTTGACAGGAAGAGAGGAAAGTATAAATTTAGACTTTACCGATAATGATATGGGAAAGGCGTTAAATTTATTTTTTGAACTTTCAAATTGGAAAATGTATTATCCTAAAATTAAATTCCATTCAAAAATGAAATTAAAAGCACTAATAATTGGAGATAGTTTTGCTCAAAGCTTTTTTGGTTTTGGACATTATTTCTACTACATTTTCTCCCAAGACTCTAAATACTTTTACTATTACGAAACTGTTTTTTGGCCAAGAATTGATGATGCTGATTTGCGAAATATTGAGAGCTATAATATTTCAGACCTTGTAAATGAAAATGAACTAATACTGGTAATATTAACTGATCAGAATTTAGATAAAAACACATTTGGCTTTTTCGATGACTTATATTCTTTATTCAAAAATGGCGATTCAATAACTCATGAAGAAACAGAAAAAGTAATTAAGAATATTAAATCAAATGAAAAATGGTTTAAAGCAATTCTAAGACAAGCTAAAGAAAGAAAAATTTCAGTTGATGAAATGTTAAGACGAAATGCAATTTTCACTATTAAAAACAGAAAAAAATAGTTTTTACAAAAATAACACAAAATTGCAACTAATTTTATTTTGATGACTAAAATATTAAAACAAATTATACTTATTATTATAACAATATGTCTTTTTATTCCATTAATTCAAAAAGAATTTACATTTTTTAAAGAAAAACCGTTAAAAGGAGTCTTTACTTTAGCTGAAAAGCCCGATTCAATGCTTGAAAATTGGTTTTCCGGAGAATATCAACTAAAATATGAAAAATATTTTAATGATTCGCTTGGATTTAGGCCTTTTTTTGTGAGAATAAATAATCAAATAAGTTTTAGTTTATTTAATACTATAACAACAGATAATGCTATTTTAGGAATTGACAAAGTTGTTCTTGATGAAAAATACATTTTTGCAAATTTTGGATTAGATTTTTTAGGAAACAAATATCTTGAATCTCAAGCTGATAAATTAAAATTCGTTCAATACAAATTAAAAACAGATTACAATATAGATTTGTTAGTAATATTTGCTCCATCAAAAGTGAGTTTTTTTGCTGATAAAATACCCGAAAAATATTCTAAAATTAAAAATGATTCAACCAACTATTCGGGATTTGTAAATGAATTCACAAAGAAAAAAATAAACTTTATAGATTTTAATAAATGGTTCGAAAAAATTAAAGATACATCTGAATTTGAATTATTTCCAAAATATGGTATTCATTGGAGTTATTATGGAGCCATTCTCGCTACCGACTCATTAATTAAATATATGTCAAATAATAAAAGCTATAGCATGCCGAAGTTAACAATACGACAAATTATATTAACTGATTCGATGGCTTTTGTTGATAATGATGTTACAACTTCAATGAATTTACTCTTTAATCCAAAGTATTCAAAAATGCCATACACAAAATTTGATATTGAAAAGTCATCGAACAAAAATATTAAATTACTAGTAATTGGCGATAGTTACTATAATGTAATTTTAAACACTGGAATAATGCAACAAATTTGTTTAGCAACTGATTATTTATATTACAATAAAACTTATAAAATTAATAATAAAGAAAATAAGATTGACTACAATAATTATTTTAATTTAATCAAGAAGTACAACTATATTATACTTTTAAATACTGAATTAAATTATTGGAATTTAGGGCATGGATTTATTGAGTTGATGTATAGAGAGTTAACACCAGAAATGAATACTTTGAGAGAAGATGAACTATTTACATTTTATTATAAAAGTGAAAAAATTGACTCAATTAAAGCAAGAGAAAAAGCAAAAAACATTATAAATAATACTCTTAAAGATTATTTTTTATACAAAGATTCGAGAATTGAATTGCTCAAAAAAAGATTACTTTACAGTTTTATAAACAAACAAAATCTTATAAACAAAGCAAAAGAAAGAAGAGTAAGTCTTGACGAAATGGCTTATTTAGATGGAAGATATCTGTTTTATGATAATCTTTTTTTAAACAAAACAAGAGAAGAAGAAATTAGAAAAAACATAGAATTAAATATTCTTATTGAAAATATAAAAAACGACAAACAAAAGCTTGACAAACTCAAATTAATATCTGATAAAACTAAAATCCCATTTAATGATGTATTGCTTCGATATGCAAAAAATTCGATGAATGGAAATGATAATGAAAACGAATTACAAAAAAATAATAGTAAAAAAATTGAAATTAAACAAGAGAATGTAAGCGGCAAATACAACGAAAATGAAATACAAGTTGTTATTGCTCGAATTAAAAACAATAAAGTATGGTTCGATAATATTGTTCAACAAGCAAAAGAACAAAATATAAGTACCGCCGATATGTTGCGAAAAAATGCCATATTCACTATAAAAAATAGAAAAAAATAAACTAATTTATTATTAATGAGTTTAAGGGATATTTTTGAGGCAATATCCTAATTCTTACCCATATTGCCAACTATTGCAAAGCATTAATTTCTTTATCTAACCAGGTAATTCGCTTTTCAATCCAGGTTTTTAAATATTCGATATCTTCAGCATAAGTTTTACCATTAAAGTAATTTGGGGACAACTCACTTCCACTAATCTTCCATTTTATGTCGTTCCGTTCAATTGCTGCATCAATTAACTCAATATCGTTATCAATAATTAAGTTTATGTGGTTGGGTGTAATTATATTTTTGCGAAGTTCCGACCATCTATATTTTAAATGCTTTCTGAATGTTTCATCTTTCATTAAGCTTTTCCACCAAAATGGTATATAATTAGAACTATTATATATCCAACCCTCCGGGTTATATCCGTCTAAATAACTAGTAAGTCCTAACGAAAAGTTAAAATCCCATAATGGTCCCATAGTCAGTTTCCCGTTTTTACTGTCTTTATCTTTGTATATAAATGTACTTAATCTGTAAGCATCTATATTTTTAGAAAATTCGTTTATTATAAAATAGTCAACAAAAGAATTAATATCAATAAAATCAATTATATCGTTTTTGTTGTAATATAGAGATGTTTCAAAACGGCAAATGTAATTTGCTATACTTTTTTTTTGTATTTTAGACAATTCACTTGCTTTTGGTTCGTGAAATCTTAAGTAAGATTTATTTTGCAGATGTTTTTCTAAAGGGTATTTTGAATATATAAATTCTTCGTCGCCTCTGTCAAATTGTAATAAGTAACCACCTGTTAAATCATCTCCAATAGTATCTTTAATATTCATTTTGGAAATATTTACCATGTTTTCAGAAATTTTTACTTTTTGCATTAATAAATATATTCCTCTATAATCGTTATTAATAACTAATTCGCAGTATTTAGATTTGGGTGCCAACAATCCCATTTCACTTCCAAGATTATATATTAATCTGTCTCTTAGTAACGTTCTATCAAGATATGGTCCATATAAAACCCAGTCCGAATTTTTTGGCAATCCCAATAACGATTCTTTTTTCTTATTTTTAACTTTTAAAGCAAATGATTTCTTCAAATATGATTGTGATGTTTTTCCTCTAATTTCTACTGCAATTTTACCAAAAAAGTCATTATATTTATTACCAATGCAATTATCCCCAGTATTAATTATCCCCATTTCAGCTAATATTTTTGGTTCATCTACAATAATTTGATTATTTGTATTTATTATTATTATCGGAATATTTGAATGAGTATAGTAGGCTGGTGGTTTAAAATCAGGTTCCCTTTTTTCAAAATTTTTATTCTCTTCTGAAAAGCCAATTGAAAATTTTATTTTACTTAATTTCTCAACAATTTTATTTTTATTTAAAATCTTAATAATTAAAGTGTTATTCCCTTTTTTAATACATTCTTTAAATGTTTTTTCATTTAAAAAGAAATTTTGTTGGCTGTAACAATCAAAAATTGGAACACGACTAGAATTGAAATCGTGAGGGTACGAGTTATCGCGTATTGTACCATAATAGTTATGAGCAATATCAACATTATTCAAGAATGCACTAAACAATAAATTATATGGGCTTTGTAATAATGCTTCTTTAGATGAAGTTAAATCATTAATGTTGAGGTTTGTTTTACAAAACATAATTTTATGTGAATCAACTAGTTCTTTTTCTATTAATTCAAAATTAGAAGATGTAAAATGTTTCCAATTTGTTTGTTCTGAAATATTGCCTTCATATAACGAATCAACTAAAACATATTCCCAATTTTTTTCGTTACTAAACACTATTTTCCAATTATCAATTTTGGCTGAATTACATGATAATAGTGGAATTACAATTAAAATAATAGTTATGATTCTATAGTATATAATCATCAATTATTTAATAAAAAAATTATTATTATCACCTGGAGTATAATTATTTTGTTTATAATCCCAGTTTTTGCTGTTAGAGTTATCGAATAATGGGGTTTTTAACTGTAAGCTACCTCCAGTTTCAATATTTACAACAGGCCAGGGGGCAGTATTTTTAAATGAAACAAAATCTATTTTATTGTCAAATTTATCAAAAAGAATTAATTCATTTTCAAAGGCATTAAATTCTAAATTGGTATAAATATATTTACAAGTATAATAGTTATGTTTAAATAACTCATCGAATTTTAAAGGGCTATTATAAATAATAACATAACTATATGGTAAAACTTTAGTTCCAATAGGAAAAATTAATTCTTTTTTGTTAAAATGTAGTTTCCATTCCGAAATATCTAATTCAATATTATTTGGATTATATAATTCAACCCATTCGCCTGAATTTGAGTTGCTTGGTATAAGATAATTTATTTCATTTATTACTAATTGCGATTCGAATCTTGAGAATGCTCCAATATCACTATTTGTTCCATCATAATTTAATATTGAAGGGATACCGGTATTAATGCATGGAGATTTTTCTTTAAGATAAAAATTGTTTCCTGATTCTGAAATAAATGCAGGTTTATTGTAAATATTAGCTGTACCTGAAATTTGTTTTGAATCACAAAGCGAATACGAAATTGAAATACTAGATAAATTATCAACTTTAATATCTTCTTTATTTGACTTTGAAATTATTGAGTTTTTTACAACAGCATTTCCGCCAACTATATACCCTTCTCTTTTTTTGTAAGCTACAATAGAAACATTGTTATTATAAAGTGTGTTATTTGTTATAAATGCAGTTGAGCTGTCTTTAATTGCAATGCCTACATTATTTCCAACAATAAGGTTTTTTTCTACATATATGTTTTTTGAAGCACCATATTGTTCTGTTCCTATTGAAATGGCCTTATCTTTAGAATTTAATAAAATATTGTTTGTTATTATAACATTATAACATCCATTTAAATCTATAGCATCGTCGGGCGAGTTTTCAACTTTGTTTCCTTTAATTACTCCATCTGTTACATTAATAAACTCAATAGCATCGGGTAAATTATAAAACACGGAATTTTCAACTAAAGAATTTGCATAGTTAATATCCATTCCTTCACCTTTTCCCTTACTAGTTAAATAATTATTTTTACAAGTAAATTTACCTTGATGAACCCAAACAAGGCATAATCTTCGTTCCTGACTAATATGTAATTGTTTGTTTGTAATAATTATTTTGCTATTTTCAATATAGAGATTAGTGTATTTTGAATTAACCACACCATCTTCAATTATAACACTTTGCAAGACACAACTATCTGATGCATGTTCAAAATATATAGAACTCCAACTACTTTTATTGTTTATTGGCCTAAAAATTACTGGTTTTTTCTCAGTTCCTTTTGCAATTATTTGTCCTTTAACCCATAAAGTAGCATCAGGTTTAAAAATAATAGTTGCTCCTTCGTTAATTTGTATTTTTATTCCCGGCTTAACAATTACATCGCCGTCAATTAAATAAGGTGAATTTTCCTCAGTAATAATTATATTTTTATTTATTTCGCCTTTCAATACTACTGGTTTTTTTACATAAAATATGTTTTTTGTATTAAACCCTTCGGTGTAATATTCTTTGTCGTTAGCTACTACTTTCCAAAAATATTTACCTTCAGATAATTTATTAGTATATGTATAGCAAGTGTCTTTAAGATTTTTAACTATAATTGTTTTTAGTGAGTCTTTAAATAAAAAATCTTTACTTAAATAAAAATCATAATTTATTTCTTTTCCTTTAGGGCTAATTGATTGACTCCATGAAAAAAAAGGATTCTCTACAATAATATCATAAGTTTTATTTAATTTAAAACTTAGTGGCATTTTATTAATCTGGTCTAATAATAATTTTGAATTATTTTTAAAAAAATCTCTTTCGTTATTAATTGTGTTTTTCCATGTTTTTAGGTCTTTAATTTTATCTGTTTTGTCTTTTTCTACCGACTCAGCAAGCGTGGTTTCTAAATTAGTTATTGTTGATTCCATATAACTATAATTTACATATTTTTCACTTAATTCTTTAATCATGCTTTTTATATCTGCAAAAATTTCTTTATCTAGCAACATCCTTTCTATAAGAACATTATTTGATTCCCAATCACTAGAAGTTTGATGATAGATGTATGGTTTCCAGTTATAATACGATAATGTTTTATCCATATCCCAAGGAAATATTTCCCATTTTCCAGTTCCATAAGTATCATGATATAAATAATAATTGTGATAGTAAGTGCTTCCATTAGCAAGCAACATGTTTAAAGCTACAAGCTTAATTAATTTATCGTAAACAAAAGTGTTTCTAACAAATGCAGTAAAATCTTTATCACTAACTGAATTTATTTGGTTAATTAAATATATTAAATCGTTTTTATCTAAATCTTTATTGGTTTTCTTTTCCCAAACTACATCAACATTATCAAATAAACTTAAACAAGCACCATCTTTCTTTGCTTTATATAAGTTTCCTTTTTCGCTTAAATTATGTTCTTTTAAAAATTTATTGTCAATGTTTTCAACCATTAAATACAATCCATAAAATTTATTGTTCACATATAACTTTGCGTAACTTGATGTAAAACATTTAATACCCGCATCTCTCATAATCAACGATGATAAAAATTGTCGGATATAACTTTTATCGGTATATTCTGCATTAAAATTAAAAACTTTAGTGTTATCACCAGGAAAAGGGTCTGATAATTTTACCTTAATAGACTTTTTTGGTTCTTCGCGAGATGTGTCGCCTCTTACTCGCAACTTTGCTTTTTTGATTGTATCATTACCACAGGATATGGTAATTGGAATGTATAAATCTTCTTTATATTTAGAAAAAATATTGTCTAAATCGTTTTGTTTACAAACTATATGATATTCTTTTATTTCAAAAATATTTTTTTCTTTTCCACAAGCAAATAATACAAATGAAAGCAGAATTAGTAGTAAAAAATTTCTCATTTTTTTAAATAAAATTTTGTTAAACTCAAAAAATATAACATAAACTACTAATTTAAACTGTTTTATAATTTCGCTATTATAGAGTTTCGAATTTAACAAACTTAATTAAGAAAAAATAAGAACGCTTAAAAATTGAGATTCTTAATTTTCTCTTTGACTAATTACATAATTTGCAGATCTTATCAGCATGGAATCTACACTTATTTGTCTTTCTTTAGCTTGAGCTTTAACATTTTCATACCATTCTTTATTATTTTTGATAATATTAATTTGTGCTTGTACTTCATTTTCGGTTTCATCAACAAAACCATTTTGTTTTGCCATATATTTTGCATTTTTGGATAAAGCAGAATCAACAGACACACCCATTTCTTCTGCTTGTTTTTTTACTTCAATCATCCATTTTTCATCATTCTTTATTCTTTCTAAATAATAATTATAATCTTTAACAACTTCCTCTTTTAAAGTAGAATTATTTACAGTGCTTTCAGCTTCAGGTGTAGATTCCCCACAACCAATAAAAACAAAGAGCATAATACTAATGACAGACAATTTTATATTACTCATAATTAATTAAGTTAAATTATTTAATTTATTTTACGTAATTAAACGCGTGCAATATTACAATCAATTTTTAAATTAAAAAAAAATCTTTATATAATCTGATATGTCTACTCATGTATCTAGTTGTATCTAAAGTAGCCATAAAATTGCAAATAGGGATAGGACAAGTTGCCGGATATTAATTTGCAGTTGGTAAATTAATTGTTTGAGATAATAACATAGCATCAATATTATATACACACAAGGAGTCAGTATTATTTGTTGGACAATATGCATAAGTAACGTGCATTAAATAATATCCTACTGCGTTGCTATAAAAGATTTTAAATCCTCGTTCCGCATGAAGCTGAACTGCGGTTTAAAATTTTTATGTGCCTTGTAGAAACTTATTTTCAACACATTACTAACATGTTTTATTTTTAAAAGATTTTTATTTGTTTTGATTACTGTTTTCAATATCTACCATATATTCTGCATTGAGTCTAATCATTTCTTCCAAGTTAATTTTTCTTTTTTTAGATTGAATAATTACATTATTTAACCAATCAGGAGTATTTTTTATTTGGTCTATATAAAAATTAACTCTATTTTCCCGATTAATTAATTGTTTACTAAAATTATCACTTAAAAGGATTTGATGATTGTTTTTAAATAATTCAGATTGATTATTATTTAATGATAGAATCGGACAATAAACATTAGTGTTAGCTTCCCGAATAAGTAAATCATCAATATACATGGTATCATTAGAAATAGCTCTTGTATCAATAAAAAGATTGCCAGTATTTTGTAATTTATAAACTTTAAATTTTAATTCAACTAAACTCCAATCACCAACTACTATTTCACAATATCGAGGGTCGGTATAGTAATTCCAATATCCTTTATTTTCCTGAGGGTCATATTCATCTATACATACAAACACACACGATCTTTCTTCTTTAGCATTGTTATACCAAAAACTTAATATATATTCCTTATTTGGATCAAAGGTGTTTGCTTCATATTTGAATAGATAACTTACGCCTGAACGGGGTAACGTAAAGCACCCTTTACCTCTGAATTTAATTTTAGAAGAATAATTATCAAAATTATTATAATAGATTAAACCAGTTGTGTCAGATGTATATAGTCCCTTTCTATTAAAAAGAAATTGATTTAATGACATGTATTCATCAATTTCTTTTTGAACATTATATTCAAATAATTTCTCATAAGATATTTCATATAAGCTTATTAGCGAATCCTTTAATAATAAATCCGCTTTTGAAAGAATAGCTTGTTCATAAAATGTAAGAGGTTCATTTGAAAAAGAAATAAGAAATGGTTTTCTTAATTTAATATCACTGGCTATTTCTTTTGAATAAAATGCTGGAGCTAATACTTGAAGCTCTTTTTTGGCTTCGGTCATAGAGGTTCTTGAAAGCATTGCACCAAGAACAGGTAATTTTGTGTAATATGATAGAACAAGGGTGTTTCGTAATGAATTGTGTGTTGCTTCTCGTTTAAACCACTCGGAACCATTAAGAAAGAAGGGTAATGGTATAATAGCTTGATATTTAGATGTTTTTATGTTTTTTAATGCTCTTTTATAGTAATCGGGCAAATTATCTTTTAAAAACAGATTATGTTCTTTAGTAATAAACCCCGAGAAAAAATAATGATAAGGTAATCCTTCATAAATATATGAGAGTGGAAGAAGTATAACAATAAAAAAGCCAATATGTTTTCTTTGTTTAAACAACATAAAATTGTAAAATTTATTTATAATAAATACACAATAAACCGTGATTATAAAATAAAATAGCCATGCAAATCTTCCTAAAGCTCTAAATTGTTTTAAAAACGGTGCCCAATCAAGAATAAACATCATCCCCCATCTAAATGGATAAGCCATTGAAAATAGAACAAAAATGACAGAAACGATAAGAATTACAATTATTTCGTTTGGAAACAATGTTTTTTTAATTTGATTTTTTTTCTTTAATATTAAAAGAATAATCGAATAAAAAATTACTGCAATAATTATAACATCGCTTAAAAAGCCAATGTATGCCATACCCTCACCATGTTGGTCGCTAAACAAATGAATTTTATCAAGGATTGGTCTTAATGGAGGAAAATATGGAAGAAAAACAGTATCCCATGTTGCATTATAAATTAGTAAACCAACAGGAGTAGTAGGTCTGTTTATATGAGTTTCTATTACTATTACTATAATTGCAAAAATCAATAAAGGAACAAAAACCATAAAAATTAACGAAAGATAACCTTTCCAGTCTTTTTTTAATTTTTTAAACCCCAGTAAATAATCAACAACCCAATATGCTAGTGCAAACATAACTAACACCATCCCAAGATATGAATGAATAAAAAACCAAAAAAGTGCCATTACTGAATACAATATACTCCATTTAATTTTATTTTGTGAATGATAAATTTTAATAATTATGTACCATGCTAAAGGAATTACAAAAGAATATGCAAGATGATAATGACCATATAGTCTGAAAATTTGAGGAGATAAAATTGTTATTGAAAATGCTCCAAAAACTGCTAAAAATTTATGAACTTTATAATGTAACAAAATAAGATATAAGAAATAAGCACATAAAACATAAGAAAAAATAATTAAAAAATTCATTATTCCTATTGCATAATTGCCAACTAAAGGGAATAATGCAGAAACTAATTTAACTGGTATTCCTATTGATGGTTGAGCTGCTGCAAAAATAACATTATCATAATAAGGATAATTCATCCCTTTAAATTCAATATAAGAACTATCATTATTTATATGAAAAGCATAAGTATAATATGCTTGTATAGCATCACCTTCTGTATTGAACATATAGGAATTTGGTGATAAGATAACTTTATAATAAAATGTAAATAAAAATGAGATAGTAAGAAGAATTAATATTAACTGCGGAAGTCTCTTTTTCATATGTAACCCTTGTTGTTTTTTGTCAAAGATATTAATACATTTTATACCTTAAAACATTTATTTAAAAATTATTACTTTTGCTAAATAAAAATATTATTATGACTCAACAACAGCCAAAAATATCTATTATCATACCTTGTCATAACGAAGAGGGTAATATAGAATTTCTATATTCTAAATTAAAGCAATCAATTATTGCTTTCCCATCGCATGAAATTATTTTTGTAGATGATGGAAGTACTGATAAAACAATCTTGAAAATTCGATTAATAGCTAGTAAAGATGCGTTTGTTAAATATATTTCTTTTTCAACTAATTTCGGACATCAAAATGCATTAAAAGCAGGTCTTGATTATTCTTCCGGCGATTGTGCCATTAGTATGGATGCTGATATGCAACACCCCCCTGAATTGATTCCTTTGTTAATTGAAAAATGGAAAGAAGGCTTTGAGGTGGTTTATACTATCAGAAAGGAAGAAGAAAATATTCCATTTTTTAAAAAAGTTACTTCTACCCTTTTTTATAAACTTGCTGGGAAATTTTCAGAAACAAAGATATATCCGGGTGCTGCTGATTTTCGCTTATTAGATAAAAAAGTCGTTGATGAGATAAAAAAATTAAAGGAGAATTTTCTTTTTTTTAGAGGGCTTGTTAATTGGATGGGGTTTTCTCAATTTCCTATTGAATTTAAAGCTGAAGTAAGATATTCTGGTAAAACAAAATATTCTTTTAAACGAATGTTTAAATTTGCTTTGTCGGGGATAACATCTTTTAGTACAAAACCTTTACAAATTTCAACAATCATAGGATCTATCATAGCATTATGCGCATTTATTTATGGTATTTATGCAATTTCAATAGCTTTATTTACTTATAACGTAGTACCCGGGTGGACATCTATGTTAGCTAGTGTTCTTTTTATTGGTGGTTTGCAGCTTATTATGATTGGAATATTAGGAGAATATATTGGTAAGCTCTTTATTGAAAATAAAAGAAGACCAAATTATATAATTAGGGAAAAAAATTTTTAATTTTTTAATTGTTTTTTCATGACTGAAAATAAAAATAAGGATGATAAAATGTATTTTTTTGAGTCGTTTGCTGATGATTTTGACTCAAAAATGAATATGTATGATACAAACAAGAGATTACATGTAGTGTTTAATGAACTTTTAACTGAAGATATTCATGAGAAAAAGCTTCTTGATGCAGGCTGTGGTACAGGATGGTTTAGCAAATGGTCTGTTGAAAGAGGAGCTGATGTAACATCAATGGATTTAGGTGAAAACTTACTCTCAAAGGTAGAACAGAAATGTCATAGCAAGAGAATTGTTGGTTCAATATTGCAAATACCTTTTCCAAATAATACTTTTGACATTGTTGTTTCGAGTGAAGTTATAGAACACGTACCTGATCCATTTCTGGCAATTTCAGAACTTTATCGTGTTCTTAAACCAAATGGGATAATGGTTTTAACTACTCCTAATAAACTATGGTATTTTGCAATTTGGTTTGCAAATACTTTTAAACTAAGGACTTATGAAGGTCTTGAAAATTGGACAGGATGGTTTAAAATGAGAAAATATTTAAAAACGATTGGATTTAAAAACGTGCAAATGTCAGGAATTCACATGTTCCCTTTTGTAATAGCTTTTTTAAATCCTGTTTTAGATTTTTTCCATCGTTTTAATAAAAAATTAGGTCCCCTTATGCTAAATATGGCAATTAAAGCCAATAAGTAACAGATATTAAATATGGTTATAGCGAAACTTCCTGTCAATTTTAACATTTTTACCAAGCGTTTGTCTCAATTGGACAATATCTCAATTAGTTAAAAAGTATTTGATTATACAATATGTTGCTCTAACCCCATCTTTCCATCCAATTTTTTTCCCATCGACATAAGTCCGTCCATAATACGAAATTCCCACTTCATAAATTCTAATGTTAGGTATTTTGGCAATTTTTGCTGTTACTTCCGGCTCAAAACCAAAGCGTTTTTCTTTTAAATGCAACGATTGGATTGTTTCAGTTTTAAAGAGTTTATAACAAGTTTCCATGTCAGTTAGGTTAAGATTTGTAAACATATTTGAAAACTTTGTCAGAAACCTGTTTCCTATACTATGCCAATAATATAAAATTCTATGCGGGTTTCCACCCATAAAACGCGAACCAAAAACAACATCTGCAAATCCCTCAACAATTGGCTTAAGTAAATCATTGTATTCGCGTGGATCGTATTCCATATCGGCATCCTGAATAATTAAATATTCGCCCGTAGCATGTGCTATTCCTGTGTGTAATGCTGCTCCTTTGCCTTTATTAAATTCGTGATTAAATATTTTTATATCTTCATTTTTATGATTTTCGCAATATTCATTTAGAACTTGTAAGGTTGCATCTTTTGAACAATCGTTTACAATAATCAATTCTTTTTTAATATCAGCTATTAAAGTAACATCAAGAATTTTATCTAGAATGTTGTTAATAGTTTTCTCTTCGTTGTAAGCAGGAATAACTATTGAAAGTTTTGTGAACATTTATAGTCATTAAATAATAAAGTACAATATTAATAATTATTCTTTAAAAAATTTTGACTTTAAAAATTAAAGAATTTTTAATAATTTTTTCAATCTAAAAATTAACCTATTTTTGCATAAAGAATTTTATAAAAATTTATGGCAAATACAGCAGATTTCAAAAACGGACTTTGTATTATTTACAACAACGATTTGTTTACAATTGTTGAATTTCAACATGTTAAGCCTGGCAAAGGTGGTGCTTTTGTTAGAACTAAATTAAAGAATTTAAAAACAGGGAAAGTTATTGATAACACTTTTAACTCTGGAGTTAAAATTGATTTAGCAAATATTGAACGTCGTTCATATCAGTTTTTATACAAAGACGATATGGGTTATAATTTTATGCATAACGAAACTTTTGAACAAATAAGTATTCCTGAAAATATGATTGAAATTCCTGGTTTACTAAAAGAAGGAATACAAATTTATATTGCATTTGATGCAAATACCGAAACGCCTCTTACCTGCGAACTACCACCTTTTATTGAGCTCAAAGTAACTTATACCGAACACGGATTAAAAGGCGATACTGCCTCATCAACGGCACTTAAAAAAGCAACTTTAGAAACAGGTCTCGAAATTAAAGTACCACTTTTTATTAATGCTGGCGAAACAATAAAAGTTGATACACGCAACCTTAGTTACTCTGAAAGAGTCAGGAAATAAATTTAAGATGATTGATAAGATTGAGAAAAAAAGATTAAAAAGATTGACAAAAAAAGATTGAAAAGATTTATAAGACAAGATTGATAAGAAAGATTGAAGAAAAACCTGCAAACAATGAACAATAATAACAATGGTCACACAATAGTTAATACAATGGTCACACAATTGTTAATACAATGGTCACACAATTGTTTTCTAACTGCATTACAAATGCTGACAATTGTATGACTATTGTATGACTATGTATGACTATTGTATGACTATGTATGACTATTGAATGACAGTGAGTTTTTTTGAACAGTGAACAGTGAACAGTCGGCAGTGAACGTAGAACAATAAACTTTTTAAACTTTTTTGAACAGTAAACTATAAAATACAAAAAGATGAAACTTCCCAGACCATATAAAATTAGCGAAATTGCAGGTTTTTTGGGAATAACATTTATTGGCGACGAAAATGCACTTATTACAGGTGTTAACGAAATTCATAATATCGAGAAAGGCGACTTAACTTTTGCCGATAGTTCAAAGTATTATGAGCGGGCTCTTTTTAGCTCTGCAAATGCTATAATAATTAATACTAAACCTGAAAATACAAATAGTAAAAATTTAATTTTTTCCGAAGACCCTTTCCGCGATTATAATCGTTTTGTAAAACAATTTTTAAGTTTTACGCAAAGTCAACAGGCTATAAGTCCTACTGCTAAAATTGGGAACAATACAATTGTTCAGCCAAATGTTTTTATTGGCGACAATGTTGTAATTGGCAATCATTGCGTAATTCACTCAAATGTAAGCATTTATCAAAACTGTATAGTTGGAGATAACGTTACAATTCACTCAAACACTGTAATTGGTGCCGATGCTTTTTATTATAAAAGAAAAGAAGATGGGTTAGAAAAACTTGAGTCGTGCGGAAATGTAATAATAAAAGATTTTGTTGAAATTGGTGCAAATTGTACCATTGACCGTGGAGTTAGTTCCAATACAATTATTGGCGAAGGAACAAAACTCGATAATTTAATTCAAATTGGACACGATACAACAATTGGTCGAAATTGCATGTTTGCATCGCAAGTTGGTGTTGCTTCGGGAGTTACAATAGAAGATGATGTAATATTATGGGGACAAGTTGGTATTCAAAAAGATATAACAATTGGCAAAGGGGCAGTTGTATTGGGGCAGTCGGGAGTTCCAAAATCGCTCGAAGGCGATAAAACATATTTTGGTTCTCCGGCAACAGAAGCACGCGAAAAAATGAAAGAAATAGCATACTTAAAACAAATACCTGTTTTAATTAAAATTTTAACCGAAAAATTATGACCGAAAAAGCATCTGTTAAACGATTGCAATTATCTAATTTTAAGTTAGATTCACTCTTAAGCATTACTCAAGCTATAAACGAAAACTTATCAACAGATGGTTTGCTTAAACGTTACGAAAAAATTATTCGCGAAGATTTAGGAATTGGAAAAGTTTTACTTTATAGTTATAACAAATCATGGCAATGTATTTTAGCTTCGGGCGTCAAAGACGACTCGTATAAACAAATAAACGTAGAAAACGATTTGTTTTCTTTTCGCGAAATAACAAATGTTACAGCAATGGAACATTGTAAACTTGCTTCGTTTGATGTTGTTATTCCGGTATTTCATAAAGCAATGCCATTAGCTTATGTTCTTATAGGAGATATTGAAGAAGAACGCGATGGAATCAGTCCGGTAATTAAACATTTGCGTTTTTTTCAAACTTTAACAAACATTATAATTGTAGCTATCGAAAATAAAAGATTATATAGTGAACATTTAAATCAGGAAAGCATTCGTAAAGAAATGGAATTGGCTAGCAAAATGCAAACCAATTTAATTCCTAATCCTGATTCACTTCCCAAAAATGAATTTTTATATGTTGCAGCCTATTATCAGCCACATTATGAGGTGGGTGGCGATTATTACGATTGTTTAAAACTGAACAACAACGAATACGGCTTTTGTATTGCCGATGTATCTGGTAAAGGAATGTCGGCTGCACTTATAATGTCAAATTTTCAGGCTAGCTTAAGAGCTCTTTTTACTTCGAAAATTGATTTTAGTGAATTAGCTAAAAGATTAAATAATATTGTTATAACAAATACAAATGGAGAAAAATACATAACAGTATTTTTAGCTAAATACAATACTTTATTACGCAAACTTACTTATATTAATGCAGGACATATTCCGCCTGTGTTTTTATCCGAAAAAAAAGAAATAAGTTATTTAAAAGAAGGCTGCACAGGATTTGGAATGTTACAGGAAATTCCAAAAGTAACAGTTGGTACAATTGATATTGAGCCGAATTCGAAACTCCTTTTATGTACCGATGGTATAGTTGAAATGGAAAATGATGATAATATTGAGTTCGGCACTTCAGAAATTGAAAGATATATAGCTACTGAAGAAAATATGGATTCTGCTATTTGGAAAATTATGCAACGTTTAAATATTTTTAAAGGCCGAAAACCTTTTTTTGATGATATTTCTATTTTAGGAATTAAATTTTTATAAAGAATAATTAATCTCTTAAGTTAACTATTTTTGTAATTCAATTAACAATCTATACAAATGAAAATCTGTACAAACATTATAAAAGTAATACTGCTTTTTTGTGTTTTACAAACCACTCAAACTTTTGCTCAAGATTTTTCGGAACTTGGCTCAAAACGTATTAAATATTTTTCGGCCGAAGATTATAATGGACATTCCCAAAACTGGACTATTTTTCAAGATACTAACGGGATGCTTTACTTTGGTAATAACGATGGTATTTTAGAGTACGATGGCGTATTATGGACTCGTTTAACCAGTTCAAATGTCCGTTGTTTTGCACAGGGCGAAAATAATAAAATTTACGCCGGAGGCGATGACGATTTTGGATATTTACAAAAAAATTCCAAAGCCAAAAGCACATGGGTTTCATTATCGAAAAATTTACCTGCAGAATATAAAAATTATGTTTCAGTTTTAAGTATTTTCAAATCTGGCAACAAAATAGTTTTTTTTGCATTTAGGGGAATTTTTATTTACGAAAAAGATGTGCTTATAAAAGTAATTCGTCCCGAAACCGACTTTCGATTTGCTTTTAACTATCAGAATCATATTTATTTAAGACAAACTGATATTGGGTTAATGGAGTTTAGAAACAACAGCATTTATATGGTTTCTAATGGGAAATATTTTGCCGATAAACCTATATATATGTTTGCTCCGTTCGATAAAGAACATGCAATTATTGCCACTAAACAAAATGGTCTTTATCTTGTAAATATCAATAATTTAAAAAACTACAAATTGCCACTTGATTCTGTTTATACTCCTTTTAAAACCGAAGCCGATAATTTTTTCTCGACAAATAACATTTCGCATGGGACATTATTAAAAGATGGGAATTATGCTTTTGGTTCGGCTATGAGCGGAATGTTAATTATTGACAACAAAGGTCATTTAAAAAGAATTTTTAATAAACAAACCGGCTTCCCTATAAGTAATATAAATTGTGTATTTAACGACCGCGAAAATAATTTATGGCTTGCCTTAAACAACGGAATTATTTATATTGAAATGAACAGCCCTTTGAATTTTTTTGGCGAAGAATCGGGATATCAGGGAATACCTGTTTGTGTTATGAATTTTAAGGGCAATTTTTATCTCGGAACACTTACAGGGCTTTACTTATTAACATATAACAAAAGCATATCACAACAAAGTGCATCATATTATAATTTTAAGCTGTTAACTAAAGATTATAACAGTTTTATGGTTCTAGATACAGTTGATAACAAATTGCTTGCAGCAACCCGATATGGACTTTTCGAAATAGATGGCGAAAAAGTAATACCGATTAAAAAAATGGAGTTTTCTTATACATTATTACATTCAAAAAAGAATCCAAATATTTTATATTCTAACAATTCGAACGGACTGGCTGTATTTAGCAAAATTAATTACAAATGGGTATATTCGGGGCGTATTAAAGAGATTGACCATGAAGTAAGATATATTTACGAAGAAAAGGATGGAACTTTATGGATTAACGGTAATAATAACGATATTTTAAAACTTAGCTTTAATAATAAAGATTTTTACCGACCAACATTTACTGTTTACGATTCTTCAAAAGGGATTCCCAACGAAATAACCCCTGTAATAATAAAAAACACTAATAACTTATCTGTTTTATCGCCAGGTAAAGGATATTATCGTTATTATTCAGAAAAATCGCCTGTTGGTAAAAAAGACCATTTTTATAACGACCCGTTTTTTCCAGATATAATGCCTGTAACAAATGATTCTATAATATATTATCTTTCAACATCTGTTAACGATTCTGTTGTTTATGCCTTAACTGTAAAACAAGGTTTAATTAAAATAACTTATAGAAACAATAATCCAATGATTGATGTTATTACATCGGGAATGGGACAAGGCATCGCAACCTTCTTTTTATATCCCGACATTAAAAATAATTTATTATGGTTTTCGAATTTTAAAGGATTATATTCGGTTAACTTAAATAAACAAAAAACCGAAAACATTAAATTTATAACAAACATTAATTTTATAACAATTGGCAAAGATTCTATAGTTTTTGCAAGTAATGACACAAATTTCTTTGCCGATATTCCATTTATTAAAAACTCTATATCTATTAATTTTGCTGCATTGTTTTATCAGGGAAGCGAAAACAATTTGTATAAATATTATTTAGAAGGATTAGACGAAAAATGGTCAAACTGGACAAAAGAAAAATATGTAACATATAACTTTTTACCCGAAGGGACATATGCTTTTCGTGTAATAGGAAAAAATATTTATGGACATGAAGGCAAACAAGCTGTTTATAAATTTATAATTCTGCCTCCGTGGTACCGAACATGGTGGGCATATTCAATTTATGGAATTTTTGTAATTTTAATTATAATTGTTATAACAATTATATATGGCAAACAGTTAAAATCCAGAAATATTAAACTCGAAGAAATGGTGCAAAGCCGTACTGCTCAAATTAAAAAACAAAGTACCGAAATAGAATTAAAAAATACTCAACTTAGCGAAATAAACAAACAATTAGAAAAACTTTCAATTGTAGCACGCGAAATTGAAAATTCTGTGATGATAATGGATTCGGTTGGTAGGTTTGAGTGGATTAACGATGCCTTTATCAGGTTATACGGATATACATTACAGGAGCTAATTAACAAACATGGCGACAATTTAGTAGGATATAGCCAGTATCCTTACATTCAGCAAGTAATTACAGATTGCGTAAAAAATAAAATACCATATTCTTATGAAACAACCATAACAAATAAAAACGCTCAACAGTTATGGACAAATACAACTCTTACTCCAATTATAGATAAAAATGGAAACGTTATTAAAATTATTGCTATTGACTCCGATATAACAAAGTTAAAATTAATTGAAAAACAACTAATCGAACAAAACAGCGAAATTCAAACACAAAAGCAATTATTAGAAAAAGCGAATAGCGAATTAGAAAAACTCTCGATAGCCGCAAGCGAAACCGATAATGAAGTTATTATTATGGATAATAACACAAACTTTTTATGGATTAACCAAAGTTTGAAAAAAAAATACGAAGGCGAATTTGATGACATCTCATCTAAAAATCTTTTCAATTCATCTTATAATCCTAATATAAAAAAACATATCGCAAAGTGTATCCATGAGAAAAAAACTATTATTTACGAAACTGAAGCAAAATTAAAATCGGGCAAAATATATTGGGCTCAAACTACCCTAACACCAATATTAAATGAAAATGGAGATGTTAAAAATTTAGTAGCAATTGACTCTGATATCACAAAGCTAAAAAGAGCTGAAGAAAAAATTAAAACACAAAGTCTTGAACTCGAAAATAGTTTTGTAGAATTGGAAAGGAAAAATAGATTTATTTCAAATAGCATCGAATATGCAAAAAAAATTCAAGATGCATTTTTACCATCACAGCAAGAGTTTAAAAAAATATTTCCGGATTCTTTTATGTTTTTTAAACCACGAGATATTGTAAGTGGCGACTTTTATTGGACAACTCAAACAAGGGGGCATGCCCCCTTGTTGATTATTGCTCTTATTGATTGTACTGGTCATGGGGTTCCAGGAGCATTTATGTCTTTAATTGCCACAACACTGCTTAACGAAATAGTTTGCGAAAAGAAAATTTATAAGCCTTCGCAAGTTTTAACTCAATTAAATCAAGGTATAGTTGCAGCTTTACATCAGAATGAAAAACAAAGCACACAAGATGATGGAATGGATATAGTTTTTTGTGTTTTTAACACTTCTGATAAAAAATTGAATGTTTCGGCAACTAGTAAAATGGCAATTCTTTGCGATAAAACAGGTTTAACTAATATAGATTACAATGTTTTTTCGATAGGTGGTGCATTTTCTGCATTAAAAAATGCTGTTTATAACGAAACGGAAATAGAAATCAACCCTGATTCACAATTATTTTTATTCTCCGATGGATATTACGACCAGTTTGGTGGTCCAAATAACGAAAAATATATGACCAACCAATTTGAAAAATTTCTAACATCAATATATAAACTGCCCGCCGTTCAACAACAAAAAGAAATCGAAAATAATTTTATTAACTGGAAAGGCAAAAATAAACAAATTGATGATGTTCTTGTAATTGGAATAAAATTTTCGGATATTTACAATTTTTATTTAAGCAATGTATAATTTTACCAATATAATAAAATCACTTTTAATATTAGTACTTACACATTTCGCTTATTGTGCAACTGGAGTATCTGATTCCAGCATTGTTAATTTTCCAAAAAACGCTCCCGATTCGATTAAAGCAAACTATTATATTAAAGCCGCCAATAATTTAAAAGGAAATTCGCCACAAGAAGCTTATGAATTTGCACTAAAAGCATTAAAATTAACCGAAACATCAAATAGCTTAACTAGTTATATTGATGCACAAAATATTATTGGTTCAATAAAACACGATTTGGGCGAGTTTAATAATGCACTCGAAAGTTATATTAAAGCTTTAGAAAAAGCTGAACTTTTACACGATAATTATAGAATTTCGGCTACGCTAAATTACATAGGAATAGTTTATTTGTCAATAAATGAAAAACAACAGGCAATTAGTTATTTTAAACAATCGCTATCTATTGCCGAAAACACAAAATATAACAATCAGATACTAAATAACTTGTATAAGCTTGGAGTAATTTACGAATCATTAGATAGTCTTAGCCTTGCATACAAATACTATAAACGTAGTCTCTTAATTGAAGAGGAAATGAAAAATAAAGAAGGAATGTTTTATAGCTTAATGGGAATTGGCTCAATTAGTACAAAAAAAGAAAATTTTTATCAGGCTTATATTATTTATAACAGAGCATTACAAATTGCAAATGAAACAGAGGTACTCGCATACCAATCATTATGTTATTCTAAATTAGGTGATTTAATGCGCGAACAAAAAGAATATGTAAAAGCCCGTGATTTTTATTTAAAGGCATTAACAATTGCCGACTCACTCGATTTTAATAAAGAACGGAAAGACTGCTATTTTAATCTTGCAAAAACTAACGAAAGCTTAGAGTTTTACAACGATGCCTATTATTATTTAGGACGTTATGTTGATATTAAAGATACGCTTTTTAGTCAGGAAGCTAGTGTTCGTAATTTACGTATGCAAATTCGATTCGACCTTAAAAATAAAGAAAAAGAAATCGAGTTTTTAAAGCAAAAAGAACAACAAAACAACATTACCCGTAATTTTTTAATTATAGGGTTTGTACTTATTCTGCTTGTGGCATTTCTGTTATTTTATTTAAATAGAATTAAACAACATAGTAACAAATTATTAAAAGAACAAAACAGAGAAATAGAACAACAAAAAGAAGAAATTGGTACAAACCTTGAGCAACTTGCTGCAACAAACACCGAGTTAGCTGCTAAAAATCAGCAAATTACCGATAGTCTTGTATATGCAAGTACAATTCAGGAAACAATACTTCCACACTCCAATATTTTTAAAAATTATTTTAAAGATTCGTTTGTGTTTTTTAAACCACGCGATATTGTTAGTGGCGATTTTTATTGGATTAATTACAGAAAAGGAAACGTGTTTATTGCTCTTGCCGATTGTACGGGGCATGGAGTTGCAGGTGCCTTTATGAGCATGATTGGTTACACATTATTAAATAGCATTATCGAAGAAATATCTGACCCTTCACCTGCATTAATACTCGAAAAATTAAACATAAAAATTTTAGAAACAATGCATCAGCACGATTCCTCGCACGACGATGGAATGGATATAGCAATTTGTTCTTATAACCTTAAAAATCGTATTCTCGAATATTCGGGAGCTAATCAAAACATTGCTATTGCACAAAATGGAAAACTTAAGGTTTATAACGGTGATATTTCCTCGATAGGAGGAACTTTTGGTAAAAAAGAAAATCAAAATTTTACAAATTACAATATCGAAATTACAACTGAAGCAACTGTTTATTTATATAGTGATGGATTTCAAGACCAATTTGGTGGATCTAATAATCAAAAATATATGTCGGAACAGTTTTTATCGCTGCTCAATAATATAAGCCAATTCCCTTTGCAACAACAAAACGATATGCTCAACCTTGCTTTTAATGATTGGAAGGGAACTCACAAGCACACAGATGACGTGCTGGTTATTGGATTAAAGTTCTAAATAATTATTGTTCATAAAGTCTTAATGAGGCCGTCATTCCCGCGCAGGCGGGAATCCCCTGTTCGAAGCACAACATCATCATTTGCCATTTTTTTTGTTATTTTAAATCATCCTAAAAAAAATAATAAACATTTTGCTTATATAAAACCCGCCAAATAAATGAATTGAAAAAAATAATTTTGACAGTTCGAAAAGAAATGACTATTTTTGATAAACTTTTAATAGAAAGAAAATTACAAATAAAGAGTTTATAACTATGATATAAAACATGAGCTTATCAAATGAAAGTTAGTGAAATAATTAAGATAATTGAAAATGATGGATGGTACTTTGTCAGGCAAAAAGGTAGCCATAGACAATATAAACATAATAAAAAACACGGACGAGTTACAATAGCCGTACATAAAATGTCTGACGATATTGCTAAAGGAACTTTAAATAGTATATTGAAACAAGCACAACTTAAAACTTAAAATTTATATGGTAAAATATTTAGTTGTATTCGAGAAAACGGAAACAGGTTATAGTGCCTATGTTCCCGATTTACCTGGTTGCATAGCTACCGGAAAAACAAAAAGCATGACTGAAAAACACATAATTGAGGCTATTCAGTTTCATCTTGAAGGATTAAAAGAAGATAAAATTAAAATCCCGATGTCAAAAACTGAAGCAGATACATTTGTTTTTGCTTTAAAATAAAAAATACTGTTTTTGATAACCTTTTAATTGTAATTTACCTTATGAGCCGTCATTCCCGCGCAGGCGGGAATCCCCTGTTCGAAGCACAACATCATCATTTGCCATCCCAACATTTGCCAATGTTGGTTCCGATGACTATAGGAATATATCCAACATATATATAACATATTTCTTTGTTGGAGAAAACTCCGCCTATGCGGAATGAGCATTTTAAGATTGAAGTCCATCAAAGAAAAGCAATCCGATAGCTATCGGATTTTGAAGTCCCGTTATTTTAATTTTTTTATCTGATAATATTTATACCTTTGCAAAAATTTTTTTGAATTGAAAAAGTTGAATGAATATATCATTCCTTTTAAAGGATTAAAAGATGGGGAGCATGATTTTGATTATGTTTTAGATAAATCGTTTTTGAAAAATTTCGACAACTCTGATGTTAAAGATGTTAATATGAGTGTGGCTGTAAAGTTAATAAAAAATAATCGTTTACTCGAATTCATTTTTCACCTAAAAGGTAATGTTGTAGTTGAATGTGACCGTTGCCTCGATGATATATCTTTACCCATTAATTATAAGTCAACTACAATAGCAAAAACCGAAAATGTTGAAGACATACAAGAAGACGATATAATTTATCTTTCGCCAACTGACAGCAAAATAGATATCTCACAGATAATTTACGAAAATATTATTTTTTCGATACCACTAAAGCGCGTTCATCCTGTTAAAAATGGGAAAAGCCAATGTAATCCCGAAATGCTTAAAAAACTCAATAAATATCTTATAGAAAATACTAACGAGAAGCCAGACCCTCGTTGGAATGAGTTAATTAAAATGTTAAACAATTAAATAATAAAAAAATGCCACATCCAAAAAGAAAACACTCTAAACAGAGAAGAGACAAAAGAAGAACTCACGACAATGCTGCTGTTCCTACATTAGCAACTTGTTCAAATTGCGGTGCAACCGTTCAATTTCACCATGTTTGCCCCGAATGCGGGTTTTATAGAGGCAAAAAAGCTATAGAAAAAGAAGTTGCCGTATAATTTTTGTTGATGAAGATTGGAGTTGATATAATGGGGGGTGATTTTGCCCCCGAATATACTCTGCAAGGTTCAGTTTTAGCTCGGGAAAAACTACCGAACGATGTTAAGTTAGTGCTTATTGGTCCCGCTAAAACTATTGAATCTTATTTAAAACAACATTCTCAATCCGAAGGTTTTGAAATTGTTGATGCAACCGAAGTTATTGAAATGGACGAACATCCATCAAAAGCTTTTGTTCAAAAACCAAACTCAACAATTTCTGTTGGGCTAAATTTACTTAGCAAAGGCAGCATAGATGGTTTTGCAAGTACCGGAAGCACTGGTGCTGTAATGGTTGACACAATGTACACTATTAAATCTATTTTGGGTATTATTCGACCATGTCTTGCATCAATAGTTCCATTAGAAAATGGTAGTCATTTAATTCTTGCAGATGTTGGAATCACTCCCGATTGTCGCCCCGATGTACTTTATCAATATGCAATGCTTGCTTCTAAATATGCTGAATACATTTATAAAATTAATAATCCGAGAGTTGGATTGTTAAATATTGGTTCCGAATCGGAAAAAGGCAATTTGCTCGCTAAAGCAACTTTTGACCTGATGAAAGATACTGAACATTTTAATTTTATTGGAAATGTTGAAGGAAACGACCTGCTAAAAATAAACAAAGCAGATGTTGTAATTTGTGATGGGTTTGTTGGAAATATCCTCTTAAAACAATTCGAAGGTTTTTATAATTTACTTAAAAATAGGCATTTAACCGATGATTATATTGAGCGATTTAATTTTGAAAATTACGGTGGATTGCCTATTCTTGGTGTAAATAAAGTTGTTATTGTTGGTCATGGAGCATCTTCGCCAAAAGCCATAATGAACATGCTAATACATACTTACAACGTTATTAATTCAAAATTAATCGAAAAACTTAAAGATACTTTTTAAAACAATGCAAAAATTAAATGCTGTAATTACCGGAGTTGGAGTTTATGTTCCAGAATATATTCTAACTAACGAAGAACTTAGCAGAATGGTTGATACAACTGATGAGTGGATAATGACACGTATTGGTATTAAAGAACGACATATATTACGCGAACCAGGAAAGGGATCGAGCGATTTGGGAGTGAATGCTGTAAATGAACTTTTACAAAAAACAAAAACAAAGCCAGAAGAAATTGAATTGCTTATTTGCGCTACTGTTACTCCCGATATGCAGTTTCCTGCTACTGCAAACATTATTTGCGATAAAGTTGGAATAAAAAACGCTTTTAGTTTCGATGTTAATGCTGGATGCAGTGGTTTTTTATATGCTTTATCTGCCGGTGCTAAATTTATTGAATCGGGCAAATACAAAAAAGTTATTGTTGTAGGAACCGAAAAAATGTCGTCAATTGTTGATTATACCGACCGTGCTGTTTGTCCTATTTTTGGCGATGGAGCTGGTGCAGTGTTGCTCGAACCTACTACCGAAAATTTTGGGTTAATAGACGAAATCCTTTTATCAGATGGTTTCGGAAGAGTTCATTTACATCAAAAAGCTGGCGGTTCTTTAAAACCAGCATCTTTTGAAACTGTAGCAACTAAAGAACATTTTATTTATCAGGAAGGACAACCGGTTTTTAAATGGGCTGTCGTTAAAATGGCTGATGTTTCGCTTGAAATAATGGAACGTAATAACATTAAACCCGAAGATTTGGCATGGTTAGTTCCACATCAGGCAAATTTGCGTATTATTGATGCCACAGCAAGCAGAATGAAACTTAACAAAGACCAGGTAATGATTAACATTCAAAAATATGGAAACACAACCTCGGCTACTTTGCCTTTATGCTTATACGAATGGGAATCGCGACTTAAAAAAGGCGACAATATAATTTTATCGGCTTTTGGTGCCGGCTTTACATGGGGAGCTATCTATATTAAATGGGGGTATAATACAAACTAACAACTTTTATTTGTTAACCCAGTCGTAATAGGGTTTTTTATCTCAGGGTTGTTTTTTTTAAGCCATTTTAAGAGCCAAAATACATCCTTTTGCTGATAAATCCTCGCTTAGCCCACATTGCAGAAAAAACTATCAAAAACAAGAAATATTGGTTAATAACTCATCCATTTATTAACATTTACAAAAAGATAAAATTGTATTCAGCTAATATTCAATGTGTTGCGTTTTTATGAAAAAAGCATATTTGAAATGTGTTCCCCCCTGTCTCGTGTTAATATTCACAAAAAGGATCCACTTTTATTCACTAAAAGTATTCCAGCAAAAATAAAAAAAGTGGTTTTTAAAACCTTTGGTTTCTAAAACTTATCCATACACACTCGTGCTAATACTAAACAATGGAAGGTACATTGCAACAAGAATAATTCCTACCAAAATACCTACGAAAATAATTAATATGGGTTCTAGAAGGCTGCTAAGCATGCTAATTTTATGTTCTAACTCATCGGAATAATGCTTATTGAGTTTATCGAATATTTTATCGAGTTGGTTTACTTCTTCACCAACACGTACTAATGAAATTACACGTTTTTCAAAAATCGGGAATTTATTCATGCTTTCATATAACAAAGAACCTTTTAAAATATCCTGCTGTATTTTTTCAAGTGCTTTTTCGAAGGGATAAAATCCAATCATATTTTGCACAAGTTCGATGGATTTTAGCATGGGTGTATGCGAACCCATAAGCATAGACATTGACTGGCAAAAACGTGATATATAAATTTTCTTTGCAATTGGTCCTAAAATGGGTAATCTCAAAATTATTTTACTTTTTAATTTTCGATACCAGTCCTTTTTCCGTTGCAAATAAATAAGTAGTACAATTCCCAAAATAATAATTATAAACCATCCTATATTTTTAGAAAACATATTGGAAACATCAATAATAAATTGTGTTAATGCAGGTAATTTTCCATTAAAGCGTTTAAATACATCTACAAACATAGGTACTATAAAATTCATCATAAAAATTACCGCAATAACAGCAGTTAAAAGAACCATTATTGGATATGTAAATGAATTTACTATTTGCCTTTTTTGCTTTACTTTTTTATTAAGAAATTCAGCCAAATCTTCGAGAACTTCATTTATGCGTCCACTTTCTTCCCCAATTTTTAAGCTGAAATGTTCATAAACAGTAAATTTTCCCGAATCCATAATAGCTTCAGACAAACTTTTTCCGTTAATTACCTGTTTGTATATAGATTCGAAAAGAGCTTTATCATTTTTTTTATTTTGTTCTTCAATCACTAATTCTAAAGCTGTTTTTACATCAATTCCTGAGGAAAGTAAAGTACTAAGTTCAGAAAAGAAATTCTCCTTTTTTTTGTCGCTCAGCTTATTTCCGAAAAGAGAAATATCGCGTGAAAAGAAATCGGCTAATTCGTTCTTTTTTTTCGCTTGCCCTATCTCTTTTTCGCGGTTTGGTTTTATTTGCTTTATATCAATGCTCATTGTTTATTGGGTCTATATAAAATAATAAATCTCTTGAATATTCTTTAGTTATATGCAACGGAAAAACAAATTCTCCCTGCTTAATGTTTATCAATATATCGTTAACGTATTTATTTTCGTTATCTAAATAATTTACTTCAATTTCCTGAACTTTGTTATAAAAAGTATCAGTTACTTCACTTTTTGTTCTTATAACAAAATTACCTTCAAAACTGTAATTGATAGTTTTTCCGGCTTCAAAAACCAAAGTTAAATCCGAATTATCGCCATGTACTTCATACGATTTATCCATATCTGAACGAAATGTTGAAACCAGCATTAGCAACTCACTATCCATTTTGCCCTTTTCTTTAAAATCAAGATAATATTGATTTAAATTCATATAAATAGTAAGAGCAATACCAATGACAATGGAACTGACAATCATTGCCACCATCAATTCTATCATGGTAAATGCCTTTAATTTTTTCATTTTTATTTGGGACTTGGATTTGTTATTTCTGCTGTTTGAACTCTTATTATTTCCTCACGTTCTATAATGGGTTTATTCTCTAATGTAAATGCTGTAATTTTTAGAATTTTCAAGGATTTTGAGTTTGGATATTCTTCAGTAGTTTTTTTAATCAACATTCCAGGGAAATTAAATTCTTCATCGAGGTAATTCAGGTCTTTTTTTGCTTCGTTTAAAATATTTCCTGTATAAATAATTGCTTCTAATTTTTTTCTGTTTTTTCCCATTCCAGATAAGTTTACAAATGCTAGTGAAGCAAGACTTGAAATAACTAAAATAATAATCATTGAGACGAGTACTTCAATCAACGTAAATGAAGGTAATTTCTTTATTGCAACCATCTTATTACTTCTTTTTTATTACTTGATTCGAGTAAGCTTATTCCTGTAAAATACTTCGATAATCCTTCAAAATTTACGGTAGCATTTAATAAGTGATTTTCATACACTGATGAAGGTGTTGAAAGGATGAATCGTTTGCAATATAAGCTGCCATTTACACATCCTTTATGATCGACTAACGAATTACAATATACTTGTCCATTTATTATAACATCTTTCTCAATTTTAAGAATAGAACTGTTTTTTTGCTGTTCTTTTTCACGAAATAAAACAAGTGCTCCTGATAATTCGGTTTTTTCACCAATGCTTATAAAAGATGAAGTTTTTGAATCTTTTTTATTCAATAATGCTATTACACTTGGGTATATCAACCGACAATCTTCTTCAATTTTTGCTGAATCTGTAACAAATGCCTGTAATGTTCCCTGAAAATTATTTTCTATAATAACATAAGGTGCATATATTACAACATCACAAATTTGTGCAGATTCTTTTATCTCAATTCCTTTTGTTGATTTAATAATTACATTCCCTGATATTATTTTATTTTCTAAAATAATTATTTGTTCCGAATAGACATAAAGTGTTTTTTTGTTGAAATCATTAGAAATAGTATCTTTTTTCTGAATTGATTCAAACCATATCAAACTATCATGGGTACCTGGTTTTCCTTCAAGCATTGCAACATTATAATCAACCATACTTTTATTCAATTCGGGTAAGTTTTTTTCGCTTTGTTTTATTTCGCCTTCCACGAATTTTGTTCCTGAAAAACTACTGCCTTCGATATAAGCTCTTTTTATACCTTTTTTTGGTAACCAGCATGTTCCTTTTAGTAAAGTTTTACCACATACATTTAAATAATCGTCCTGATCGCATAAGTACAAAGCCACTTTATTACCACTGAAAATATCATCACCAATTAGGGCTTTTTTTGAATAATTAAATCTGTTCCACTTTCCACTGCATACTATTATCTGGTAAAAACCCCATATATTTTTTTGGAAAGTAATTTCCCTTACTTCATCGTCAAATAAATTAATTTTATTTTGGTTTAAAGTTTCAGGTATTTCGAGCACAATATTCATTGAAGAATTCACATCGCATACAAGCCTTTCCTTTATAAATTCATCATCGAGATAACGATTCTGATAAAATGTCCAAAGAATAAAAAAACCGGATAATAATGCGATGATAATTGATATAAAAACTGCGTAAAATAGTGCGGCGGCTTTTATCATATTTTCGTTAAAGAATTAATGGTCAATTTTAGTGTCGGAATTTGTGTTATTGTTGCTTATGTTTTTCTGTTCTTTATCTTTCTTTTTCCAGAAAGGTTTTTTGTCAGAGTTATTGCTCTTTGTTTTTTCTTCTTTTATTTTATTTTCTTTTGAATTCTCTTTATTTTTCTCTTTAACTTTCGAATTGTTTTTGTCATTTTCAGGCTTTTCTTTCTTCACTTTTTCTTTTTTTTCTTTAGAAGGTTTCTCATCTGCAACCTTAACAGATTTAATTTCTGGTTCTTTAATAATTTCTTTATCTTTTATAAATTTCTTTATTATTGTTGAATCAGGAGAAACAATAGTACACTTACCCTGTTTGAGACCTTTTTTGTAATTTGTTGTAGTGATAATTTTTCCAGTTTTGTCAATAGCTATTTCTTTGCCATCTTTCATCCCATTTTTCATGTTTTCTATAAGACTTAAACCACCTTTTTTATTCCAGGTTTTCCATTCTCCTTTTTTCAAACCTTTTTTAAAGAATCCTTGCGTCATTAAGTTTTTATCTTTATCGAAAACAAAATACTTTCCATCTAAAAGTTTTCCGTAATATCCTCCTGCATTTTTTTCAATTTTATCGGAATTATACCAATAGTAAACAAAATTGTTTTTAGGTTTGATGTTTACATTTTTAAGTCTTATTATAGCTTTTACTGTAGAATCCTGATTATTTACGATAATTTCAGTTCGTTTCATTTTAGGTGGGTTTTGTGCAAAACCAACGAAATTGATAAACAGTAATAAAAGGGATAAAAATGATTTCATATTATTATTTTATCTTAAATATTGTTTTTAATTCTCCTGCATATTTAACAATTACCGAATCATTAAATAGTTTATTTATTTCCACTTCATTTATTACATTTCCCTGGTATATAATAAAATCTTTTCCATTTATTTTTAATAGTCCTGTTTGATTCTTTGATTTTTGATTTGTTATAATACCTTGGTATGAAAATTTTGGCCAATTAATTATCGTTTTTTCGACTTTGGGAATTTCTTTTTGTTTCACAATTTTTATAACTTTTTGATTATTCGGGTTTCCATTTTGATTATTCGAATTATTACCTTTTCCCAAAAAAGGATCACGGTAATTGGAAGCTAATTGAAAAGTGTCTGAAACAGTATTTTGTTCGTTTTTTTGTTTAGGAATATTTTGACTTACTATTTCGTCTTCATCGGAATTAACATAACTGAAAAGTTTATATGCAATAGTACCCCATACGAGAACTACTAAAAAAATCAATATATATCTAACCGATTTATTTTTCATAAATAAATTTCTTCCCTAAACTAATACTGCCAATATTTCCGGCTGCATCCAATGGTTTTATTCTCCAAAAATATGTATTAGCTGTTTGCATGGTATAAGTGTATGTTGTATCAGTAACAAGTACTTTAAAAACATTTCCGGAAGTTGAAAACACAGAATCTGTAGAGAGAAATAGACTATCTTTTAGCGTAGAACCTGAGTTCGCTCCTCTGGTCCATCTGAATGTGAGATGAGAAATCGTTAATATACTGTCATTAATAGTGTCATTTGTTGCCGGATATGTCAAAGTTGGTGTATTTGGTCTGGTTGTATCAACCACCAATGTTCGTGTTGTAAAAAGTGAACTTGATGTTCCGTTTTGTGCCTGAATACCCCATGTATAAAATCCTTCAATCAGGGTAATGCTTATAGTATCTCCTGAAACAATATGGGGATTTAATGCAAGAGAGCCATTCCAATCGGGACTACGGATTTCTAAACGGTAATCAGTAGCATTATATAATTCGTACCACTTGAATTGTAATGTAGTTTGATTTGTTGCTAAACTATTTGTAGGTGAAATAAGAACTACCTGCTGGCCAGATAAATCAGCCGTGCTATCAATTTTTAATGAATAGGTTGTATAAACAGTTTCACTATTTCCGTTTATCGCTTTAACTCTCCACTGAAATGTTCCCGGATATAGTGTAAATGTAAACTTGTTAGTTGTTATATTTGTATCTGCAACCATTTGATTAATTGCTAAAAAAGACGAATCAACAATTTGCAGATTGTAACTGGTTGCTCCAATAACTTCTTCCCACCAAAATGTGTGAGAAAGGGTTGTTGTTTGAAGATTATTTGCTGGTGCAATAATGGTAACAGTTTTACCATCAAGATCTTCTTCTACAATATCTTTACAGCTTGTAACAAATATTACAGGAAGAATCATCCATAATAAATTGAGCCATGTCTTATTCATTTCTTACTTTTTTAAAGTTTTGAAAATAGAGCGTTGCAAAAAGTTTTATTGAACCGGTTTTATAATCCTTTTGAGAAGCGAACCGAAGTGAAACTATTTTTCCAAGACGAAATTTTTGTTCGAGATTATAAACTAATGTTAAAATCTTAATAAAATTACCCTCAATTACAACCTGATTGGTTTCTACTTCAAAATCCTGATTTTTAAAATATATTGTTTCAGGAAACTCCGTAAGTACTACATTGTTCTTTTGGCAGTATTCACTTACCTTTTCCAGTAAAATTTTCTGAAAATCAGTACTTGTATCAGGATTCATTCCAACTGACCTTTCAATGGAAGCTAATTGCTGTTCAACATTTAATATTTCTGAGGGAGCAGTTTGTATATTTTTCAATTGGTTTTTATATTCACTGCATTCCATATATATATTTATTGTTTTTCGGAATGAAAGGTAATACGAAAGAAAAAGCATAACAACTACTCCTATCGCAAGTAGTTTCACTTTTTTATTATATGTTTTTCTTTCAGCCATTAATTAAATATCATTTCTATTTTAAATTCCCCTTTTACAACAGCATTCTCCTGTGAATAATTCATAATGTTAATTTGTTTTACCCACTTTTGCTGCTGGAGTTTTTTTATCCAGTCGTTTAAAATATTTGAATTAGGTGTAATTCCGGAAATTAGTATAGTATTCCTGTTAAATTCAGGAGCCTGATTTTCTTTTAATTTCTTTTTTAACGGATTTATATCCATAACAGTAAGTGTAATAGTTTCGGGCAAGGTTAAGGCAATCTGATCGGCAAAATAGGATTGACGACTGCTTTCTGAAAGATTATAATCTTTAAAAAAATCCTTTTTTAGTTTAAGTTCTGATTTCAATGTGTCCAATCGTTTGATTAAATCTGTATTTAAACTCACTTTATAGGATAACTTATCGGACTGTTTCCGAAAATTATCAAACAAAAGAAAACTTATTAGTAACAAAGTAAAAATAAAAACAAGTGCAGTCCAGCCTCCCATAACAAATATCCTTTTATTCCAATATTCATCGGCTTGTTTTTGAATATTATCAGGTAATTTAGTTTCATCAAATAAATTCAGGAGATAACAAAATCCTGCTGTAAATGAAAGAAGAATAGTTCCTTCAAGATTTTCATTCCCGACACGAATAATAGAACCTGCAGTTAAATTTGATGTGCGATTAATTTCAACAATTAAATTATTTTTTATTTGCAGTTGTTGCAATGGTATTTCAATAATATTTTCTTTTGTTTCAACAAAACTTAATAAATGATTAATTATTAGGGGTCCTAAAGAAACATTTACGATAATTTTTCCGGCATCATTAAAGATATTGCAAATCTCATTTAATTGCTGAATTCTAATAAGCGAAATAAAAACAAAATCGCCTTCTGTTTTGTATTTTTCAAAATAAAACTCACTTGAATTTGAATTTGGCAACACCTGATTTAACAAGTTTTCATCCGAGCTGTCTTTTTCAACCATCACTTTTCTTATAATAACACCCTTACCATCTATTACTAACTGAACGGGCAAAGAAGATGGAAGTATTTTCATTAATTCTTCAATAGTTGTGATACCGGAATGTCTTTTAGTGATTTCTACCTTGTTCTTTTTCTTTTGAAGTATAACAACAGAAAAAATATTGCTGCCATCAGTCTGAATATTAACTGACACACCGGCAACAGAATTGCCTTTTATTAACTCTATTTTCTTTAGCTTCTGAAGCATTAATAAATGACTGTAGGTTTAATGAATATATTAAGTTTGCTTGTTTTTTTCTCCTTGGTTCGGCTGCTAAAAATCCATTTAATAATTGGTATTCTTGAAAGTAATGGCACGCCTGTTCCTGTTTCACTGCTTCCGTTTTCTTCAAGTCCACCCAACAAAACCATTTCTTCGTTTTTTATTCGGATTAAAGACTCGAAATTTCGGGTAACAGAACCCGGAGGTGCATTGGGAGAAATTCTTGCAGTAAAGTCAGATTGTTTTACTTTAATTTCCAATGTTACCTGATTATCACCAGAAACGATTGGTTTTATTGTAATAGATAAATCTGCATTAATTGACTTATAAGTTCGTGTAGTAATATTTTGGGGGTTTTGTGTGCCTACAACATTGTTTTGCTCTTCCATATAATATTCAGTTTTTCCAATACTTAATGTGGCTTCGTGACCATTAAGAGTTGACATTTTTGGCGTTGACCGAAGATGCAATACTCCATTATCTTCAAGAGCTTTTAAACTTAAATAAAAATTGGGAGTAACATGCCCTAGATTAAACCAACCAAACCCATTAAAAGAATTTATCAAGTCATTAATCGTATTTGTACTGAAAGTCATATCTATTCCTGGAAAAATACTTCCTTCAGTTTTTACTTGAGAATTATCTCCAATACCGGTTGAAATTCCTGTTGATGTTATATGTTTTTTTGTTACATCAACTATCATTACTTCAATTAAAACAACAGGTACAACTTTATCTATGCTTCTTATAAAATTTTTAACAAGTTGCACTTTTGAACTTATGCCTGTTAACAAAAGACTGTTTAATTCAGGAAATTCTTTGATTTCAACATCTTTTTTTACATCACCAGGAATTACATCCATAATTTTTTCAACTGTTCTGAATTGCAATTGAACTACTTCAGATTCTTTTAAAACCATTACTTTTTGTTCGCCAAGAACATAAATATTATCTGTTTTGCGATATGTAAATTCAGTGCCATTTAAAACATTATCCAGAAATTCATCATAGGTCATTCCGGTAATTGTCATATCAACAGTTCCATCTATCTGAGATACAAGCGAGTAATTTACATGTAATTTATCAGAAACATCTTTAATAATATCAATGATTGGTGCATTAACAACACATAAATTAATACTATCCATTGAAAAGACCTGAGCAGAAATACTGGCATCTGTTGATTTTTTATTTTTCTTATTATCTCCGGTTGCTTTATTATCTTGTTTCTGAATTTCCTTTTTATCCAATATGTAAAAACCATCTGAGTTCTTAGTTAAGCTTAAATCATTAGAGAAAGCTAACATTTCCATTACCTGATCGAAGGGTTTATCCTGAACAAAACCATTAATTAATATTCCATTAAGCGAGGAAGCAAGTATAATGTTTTTACCAGATTGACGAGTTATCTCTTTTGTTACACTAACAAGTGTGTCCTTTGTTAAATCTACAGAAAGCTGGTCGTTTGCTGTAGTGTATTTAATGTTAAGTTTTCTAGGGATAAATATAACTTCTTCTTTAGGTGCCTGATATTTTGCTACAGTAATAATTGTTCCAATAACTTTTATTTCCAAATCAAATTCTTTCGCCATAAACATTAGCATATCTATTACCCGAACATTGGAAAAATTATTTACAATAATAATACTCAATGTCGGGTCAACTGAAATATTAATTTTTGCATTATTTGCTACCGCTCTTAAAAATTCCTGTATTGATACTCCACTCACGGAAACATCAACCGATTCATCCATGGCCGGCATTGTAACTGAAAGTGCAGTCAGTTTTTTTTCAATTTCTGTAAAACGGTCGGTTTGTGACCATGCAGAGCTTATAATTCCCGAAAGTAAAACAAGCAAAATTATTTTCAATAAAAATCCTCTGGTTCTTCTCATTCTTATTTTTCTTTATATCGTTGTCATAAGTATAGGATAAACTTCTTCGGCTGTTGTTAAACCCTGCTCAAGAAGATTAAAAGCACTGTCGGATAAACGTAATATTCCTTTTTCTTTAAGCAAAGAACCTACATTCATATCTTCAGCTTTTATCTTTTCCGATAAATTGTAATCAATAGTAATAACTTCATAAACTGCCCTACGTCCACGATAACCCGTATAAAAACATTTTTCACAACCTGCGGAAATGTATAAAACATTCAGCTTACGTGGCAAAACAAAATTCTTTGGCAACAATAAGCTGTCAAATGGTATTTTTGTTTTACAATGCGGGCATAAAAGTCTGACAAGTCGTTGTGCTACAGAAAGACTCAATGTATTTGCCAATAAAAATGAAGGAACTTCCATGTCAATTAATCTTGAAATAGTTCCCCAAGCAGAGTTTGTGTGAATTGTTGACAAAACAAGATGACCTGTTAATGCAGCCCTTATTGCCATTTGTGCGGTTTCATTATCCCTGATTTCACCTAACATAATAATGTCAGGGTCTTGACGTAAAAATGTTCGTAAGGCACTTGCAAAAGTCAGCCCAATACTTTCTTTTAGTTGCACCTGATTAACTCCCTCAAGTGTATATTCTATCGGGTCTTCAATGGTAAGTATATTTACATTTTCTTTATTTAAAATTTTTAATGTTGCATATAATGTTGTAGTTTTTCCACTGCCTGTAGGTCCGCTAATAAGTATTATTCCATGAGGCTTTTTAATACCCTCATAATAGTCCTCTAACTGACGGGTATTAAAACCAAGCGATGTAATATCAATATTTGTTGAATCTTTACTTAGAAGACGTAAAACAATTTTTTCGCCATACAAAGATGGCAGAACAGAAACCCTGATATCAAATTTATCTTTACCGGTATTAAAAAAAATTCTGCCATCCTGCGGAAGTCTTTTTTCGGCAATATCGAGATTTGATTTTATTTTTATTTTGTTAACCAGCGATGGATATTCATCTTTTTTAATAACATAACGCTCTACTAATTTACCATCAATTCTTAAACGGATGCGACAATTTTCTTCGTAAGTTTCAATATGTATATCGGAACTGTTGATTGAATTTGCTTCAGAAATAAGCCGAAAAAGAAAATCATCACTTAACCTACCGTTTACAGAAAGTGTTTCCTCACCTGTTTTTCCTTTGCCTTTTCGATAATAAAGACTTAATGATTTCTGAACAATTGGTGATGGAGTTTTTTCTAATGTTACTATTTTTCCAAAAAGTACTTCCAAATCATCTTTAATAGTTTCATTATATTTTAAAACATCAATGTAAAATTCAATATTCCCGTTGCTTGCAGTTTTCGGAATAATGCCATAATACCATGCTTGATCTGCCGAAACCATTTGTAACAAATCGGTGCTTATTGTTATTTGGTCTATTTCAGACATTGTAAAAGCCTAATAAATTGGTTATGTAACTATCGTTTTGAAGTTTGCCCGGATAAAAAACAGATTCTATTATCAAAACACCTAATAAAATTGTTGCAACCAAGCCAGCTAGAGGCACTGTTTTTTCTGTGCTTTTTAAAATTAGCAATGTGATTAAATAAATTAAAAGACTTAAAATAAATGCAGAAACTAAAAAAAGAATAAAATTTATTGGTGAAAAAGCAAGGCATAAGCAAACAAAAAAGAGCCAATCGCCCAACCCTATATGTTGTCTCAATATATTAATTAGTTTTTTGGATTTAATAGAAAACCAGAATGTAACAAATAGAAATTGAATAAATACAATACTTAAATTAATTAATGAATTGTTTAAAACATCTATTAAAGTATTTTCCTGAATTGAATATAAAATAAGTAAGATTGCTAAAAACGGAATAATTACCCAATGAATTTCACGCCATTTTAAATCCTGATATACTACTATCAACAGCAACACAAACAATATTATCCGAATAGTCCAGAACATTATATGTTAATTAAGTTTTCAATGTGATTATTAACAAATTGATTTTCAGTTATTACCCCGACCCTAAAGGGAGAACTTAAAATCAATTTACAATCTTCAAGGTTTGGGGTAAGCAAATTGATTTTCATAATATTTAAATCTTCTTTAATTATATTAAAATTCATTAATTAAAAACCTTTTTAATCTTTTGTCGTTTCTTTAAGGTTTTGATTCTGGTCTATTTCCCATATATTAAAAACACCGTCCCCGTCAAAATCAACTACAGAAGTTGCTGTTGCTTTAAAACTGTTGGTACTTGCTTCCACAATTTCAATACGGTAATTTGCTTTTCCGTTTTCGGTTACAAGTTTTGATTGTTCAAAACCAATGTCATCTATGGTTTGTGAGTATTTTGAATTTTGATAAAAAAAACTTTTTTCAAGTGTATATAAATGATTAAGCTGTATTTGTGCCTCTGTACTTTTAGCTTTTGTTATTAACGGCATAAGTTCGGGCAATGCCAAAAGAATAAGAATTCCCATGATAACCAAAGCTACAAGTAACTCGGTTAATGAGAATGCTTTAATAAAATTCTTCTTCATAATATTTTCAATTTTTTCTTGATTTCAGTTTTTCTTCTTAGGGCAATTTCGTGTATTGAACCATTTTCCATATAAATATTATTATTTTGCATTTTACTTATAAAATTCATATTTACGATTTTTGATTTATGAATTTTCATAAAGCAATCGTATTGCAAAAGAATTTTTTCGATTTTAGATAAGGATTTTGTTATAAGTTTTTTTGACCCATTTTTAAAATACAAACTAGTATAATTTTTATCTGCCTCGCAATAAATAATTTCAAAGACATAACAAAAAAAAGTAGCATTTTTTTCGCTAATTCCTATTTTAGGTCCCGAATTAAATAAATTTTCAATTTTATTAATTTTTGAATCTAAATATTCCATTTTATAATATTGGAGTGATTTTTCAAGAGATTTGTTAAATTCTTGAATTTTATATAAAGCATCAGAATGGTCTAAAAAGTAATTATTTTCAAAACTCACTACTAAAAATGAAAAAATCCCCGAACTATGTTTTTCAACTGATACTACATTTGGATTTCTCGAATATTTGCATTGTTTACAATAATTTATCTTATTTTTAAATTCATCATTAACATCTCCTACCAAACTAATATTTGTAATTTCTTGTTCGCTTCTTGTTTTACATTGTTTTGAATATATTTTTATTTGTTTTTTATTATTTAAGTCTATTAAATATGCACAAAGACATTCAACATCTTGATTTGCACAAAATTTACTAATATTACTATTTGTTATTGTAGGAATATATGGTTTAATCCAACTACTAATTTTGATAATATCATTCATCTTATAAAATATTATTATTAAGAAAATAGTCTATCTTTTATATTATGTACTTATTTTTTAAATTCCCATCTGATGTTACAGTACAAAGCCACTTTGGGTAATCATCTGATTTTCCTTTATTATTTTCCCATTGTAAGGGCTGTAAATTTGACAACTCATCGTTTTTTTCTATGCTTTTAGGTTTTATATGGTCTATTTCCCACCCCATTGATAATGGATTTGCATTACCATGCATACTTTTTTTAATCCATGCTCCGCAATGGTCTTTTCTGTACACATTTGAATCATAGCCCGGAACTACTGTTGCTTTTTGCCAAACAAGATCAATAATTGATTGATTAAACGATTCGTTTAAAACATTTTGATTTCTCATAATACGATAATTTAGAATTTGATACCCTAAAGAGTACGAAAATCAAAAACCTAACCACTAAAAAATAGGAAATTTTTTAAGAAAAGACTTAATGCGTTGATAATGTGTAAGAAAAAATGAAAAATTATTTCATCTTTTCTATAATTTCAGAAGCGCTTTTTTTATAAAATGAATCGTTCTTGAGAAGTTTTTTGAATTGTTGAATTGCCAGGTTGGTTTGGTTTGTTTTAAGGTAACATAAACCTAAATACCAAATAACATCATCATGAAAAGCATTTCGCTTGTCAGAGCTTGCATTTTCGAAATGCCTGATTGCTTCGTCAAATTTATGTAATTCCATGTACGAGAGTCCTGTAAAATATTCTTTGGGAACAAGAAAATACGATGTGTCAGGAATTTTTTTTAACAATTCTAATGCTTCATAGTATTTTTTATAGTCATAAGCTCTTAGTGCCTGAGTGTATATATCTTTAGGGGTTTCTTCAGCTCCTCTTGTTATTGTTCCGGCATCATATGGCTTGAAATAGACTGCATAAAGTTCATCATTGGTATATGATTTATTGAAAATGCAAATGGTAGAAATCACTGCTACAATTAAAATCGCACAAGCTGCATAAAGAAATACCAGTTTTCTTCTTTTTGCAATTTGTTTTTCTTGCTTAAACTCTTTGGTAATTTCACTTATCTGATTTCGTAATTCATAAACATCCCGATTGGAAAAAGCAGCCCTGATTTCTTTTTGCAGAAAACAGTCCTGCGCCAATTTTTTATCGGTTTTAAGCTGCAATTCAAAATTAATTAAATCATCGCCTTGCAATTCTCCGTCAAGGTATCTTTCAATTAATATGGTATGGTCTTCTTTATTCATTTGTAATGCTATTATAAGATGGATGATTCATTAATAATTCTCTTAAATATTTCAGACACCTGGATTTTTTATTCATTGCAATCTGATTGTTTCTAAACTCCATCCGGTAAGCAATTTCATTCATCCCTTTTTCCTGTAAATAATACATATCTAAAACTTCCTGACAATCAACTTTAAGCTGGTCGTATTTACTCCACATAAGTTTGTGTAACTGGTCTATATTATATTCATGCAAGAGGTTCGTTTCTTCATATTCTTCTGTAAAAAAATCTATAAAAATCCGTTTATTCTTCATTTTTACCGCATAAATCCAATTATTTTTGCAAATGCTCATGAAATAACCATTGAATGAACCCGATAAAACAAAATCCTGCTTCTTAATTTCTGTGTACGCTTTTAGAATGGTTTCCTGAAAAACATCTTCGGCCTCATTAACACTTCCAGAGTTATGTGTAACATAATTAATTACTTTTACCCAATATTCAGAGTATAGAAATCTTAATACAAGACTATCTCTTGCTTTAATTCCTTCTATTATCTGTTTATCTGAAAAGGGTAGTTTCATTATACAGAGTATATTTTGGGTAAAGGTAACCAAGAGTTATTATGAAAAAGTATAACAATGTAAATTATTGTAATTATTATGCAATTATTGGTAAAATTAGGATTTAATTTTGTAAAATAATCTTTAAAAAATTGCAGGTCTTTATTTTTCAGAGTAATATTTATTGTAATAAATAATCCTTTTATATACTATTGAATTAGAATGATTAAAGACTTGTTTATATGTTATAGATTAGTAAAAAAACTTTTTTTTGTTTTTATAAATGTTTAAAAATATCATTTTTTTGTTGATTTTTTTAAATTTGCAAATTGTCTGATTTTATTGATGGTTTAGGGGTTAAAAAAATTTAAAAAAATATAAATTATGAATTTCGGCAGCAATCTCGCTCAGGTTAGAAAAGAAAAAAATATTACGCAACAAGCGTTAAGTGAGCTTACAGGTTTTGATAAAAGGATGATTTCACGGTGGGAAGGCGGTAAGACTAAGCCAAACATTGAAGCAGCAACAACGCTTGCCAAAGCTTTGGATGTTTCGTTGGATGTTTTAACGGGTTTAAATCAAACCGCAAGCCCTGAAATTGATAAACTAACGGCTCTCGCTAAAAAACTTAACCCACATTGCAACTTATTATTCGTAACTATTTAATAGTGAACCGATTTAATTTTCGGGATTTCTGCAGGGGGGACTACGGATTTTTTATTACTTTTATATTTCTTACATACTTTCGAGTGTTATTCAGTAAAAATATTTTATAATTATCAGATATTATTTTCATATAGCAAAAATAGAAGATAAAAACCAATCTTTAAAGAGACAGGGGGGAACACATTTCAAATATGCTTTTTTCATAAAACGCAACATGTTGAATATTAGCCGAATACAATTTTATCTTTTTGTAAATGTTAATAAATTGATGAGTTATTAACAAATATTTCTTGTTTTTGATAGTTTTTTCTGCAATGTGGGTTAATACGGGCGATTTAAAAGCGGTTTTACATATTACTGAAGGACTGGCGGGGAAAGTGGTAAAGTAATAAAAGCCAAGCGGGGGACTTGGCTTTTTAATGTTATTTGTTATAAAATTAAACCTTTATTTTGTTTTACCTCCGGTAGTGCCAGTACGTGATTTGTTAACGTGTATAACTATGGTATCTTTATACTTGTCAAGCGATAACAATAAACTGTCTATTTTCTTATTCCAGTTTTCTTGCATTTCTTTTTCAATTGAGTGACCTGTTTCTAAATCATATTTATCTTGCACAACATTTAATTTATTAAACCAATTTTTTAAAGTTTTATCCATAAGTTCCCAACCATAAACATTGTTACTCGCATTCAGTTCACTTAATTCCTTTCGAAAATATCTTGCATAAACCTCTGATAAGTCAAAATGTCTTTGCTCATGATTCAACAATAATTCATTACCTTCTTTATTTTTCGTCCAAGATTTATTTTTAACAAAAATATTTTTTGCTGAATAAACAATATTACTATCGGTATAATTTAAAATTTTGTAATAAAACCTATATCTAATTTTTGCTTGTTCATCACTATAACCTTCTTGTTTACCTTGAAAATCTTCCCATTTTAGCTTATAGTTTTCTGACCAAACAATTTCTAACGGCTCTTTATTATCAAGCTGAAAGAAGTAAGTAAACAAAATAAGTAAAATAACAATACGCATAGTTTAAATTTCTTTCTTATTCCTTCTTTTTATCTGATTCAATATTTTCAGATTGTGCTTTTGTATTGAGTGGTCCTTTCATTGTGTATCCTCCGCCATCATCTCTCTGACCCTCAACTCTTATACCGGGAACTATTTTTACATCTGGGTATTTTTTCTGAACATCTCCAATTACATTCTTTAACAGACCAAGTTCTCTTTCATTTGGTGCTATTACCCCAATATATTGTAAATCTTTTAAATCGCCACCCTCTTTTTTGTAAATACTTATTTCATTTTCTATATGTTTTACCAACTCATTACCAGCATAGTTTTCTCCTATGTTTCCTATTTGTTCTTCGCCAGTTTTTGAACTGTTAAAGTTCCCGAATAATTCTTGTTTTCTTCCAGATTTTTCTTCTTCTATAATTGATGCTGGTTTTACAGGAATTACTTGTTTATAATAAGACCCTTGATATCCGTCTTTACCACCCGGGCTCATACCTGCTACATCTTCATGTCCCGGTGCTTTATATGGAGTGTACACATACATGTTATGTGGATCATTTTTGCCTCTTTGGAATTCGTTTTTAGTGATAAAGATTTTTGGTGTACCCAAGTTTTCAACCCAAACATTATTATTGTTATATCCTTCCAAACCGTCTAAATCTATATTTAAAATAGGATTAAGGCTTCCATATTGGTAAGTAGATAATTCAGGATATTGTTTTGCAATAGGGTCAACCGAAATAAATCTACAAGTTCTTGTATCGAACATTCTTTTACCGTAATTTTGGAATGTTCCGGTTGAGCCAAATACTTCGTTATCGTTTTCTTTTCCATTGAACCCATGGGTGTACGCATTAGGAAAAAAAATTGAAGTGCTTTCTTGTTTTTGTAAGGGCTTTATAAAAAATACAGGCTCATTTTTTAATGTGCTTCCCTGCTCATAATATGATAATTTTAAACAGCCCATGTTTTTGTTTAACGTTGTGCAAGTTAATAATATTTTTTCTTTTCAAATGAAAAAAATATTTTTGACATTGTTATAATTTAAAGTTGACATCAGGGAATATGTAAAATATTCAGATTTTAATATACTTGTACCTTGTCTATAACATGCTCCAAGTTGTAAAGTTACTTTACATAAAATAAATTATATTTTTAGTTTACTTATTTATAATACATTAAACGCTTTTTTAAAGCCCTTTTAATAGATTATCAGGTCTTTAGCAATATACTACTATTCAGTAGCTTAAATATGTTTTTAACATATCTTAACGTTTCAGGATTTCATTTATTTTCTTTTGTAAAAAAACACTGCTTTTTGTAACTAAATGTAATTTAATATATTAAAATGTTTTTTTAGATGTTTTTAATTAAGTATCAGCTACTTGCTTGTAACCATTATTACAGCTGCTTTTCAAGAGTTTTTTATTTTTCCTAATTCATTAATAAGTAGTTATGTGGTAATTCAGTCGTAGCAAGACTTATAAGGTATAATTTGTCTAAATGTTAAAAAATGTTTTTTCGTCTTTTGGCTTAAAAATAGCTTATTTTAATGTCTTTAATTGATTATTAATAAATTAAAAATAAATTAAAAATCAAAAAAAATGAATGATATTTACATGCAAATAGCTTGTGTGCTGACAAGTGGCTTGAGTGTATCATCCATTTTTTTTGATTATCCAACCGAACTACTAACCTCTTTAAAGCTGTGCTGTCATTTGAGGGCGGAAGGCTTGCAGATATTTTGTTTAAATTTTTAAAAAATAATTCATATTGTTAATTTCATTTTTTGGGGTGGTGGTCGGGGTTTGTCGGTGGATTAGACAACTCAGCAAGTGCAATAAAAAAACAAATTGGTTTGATTCGTGTGTCAGCTTGGTTTTTTATTGCTCTTGCTACCGCTTTAATGGCGGCAAACAGCTTTTTGATTTTTGGCTTTTACCTTTAAAAACCCGTGGTGAGCTTGTCGAACCATAAACTATTCAAAAGACAAAAATAAAAGGGCTGTTTGTCAGCGGTGGCGTGGGTTTGGCGTGTGGCTACTTAACATAATTTGGTTATGGGACTGCCGGATAAAATTCATTTATACCGCTTAAAACAGGCTGTACCATAACTACTTGTTATGTTAATGTTGCTTTGGGTTGTCTTTTTTCTGGCACGTCTTTTTGTTTGAGTGTCGGGACAGCTTTTTATTTTTTTTATTTTCCTCTAAAAAACTTTGATTCAAATGAAAAAAATAATGTGCTGTAGATGGGTTTGGCTACAAAAAGCGTGATTCATTTTACAGAAAAAAAATACAGAAGGGAACGGCAAGCGGAAGGGCAAAAAAGACCGTCGAAGCCCTGCACCATTGCGTTTGCCTGTGTGTCGGCGATGGTAAAGGGCGGGGATTTTTTGCCCTGTGGGTCTGTGGGTGTTTTTATTCTTCGGATTCTTTCCGTAATACTTCTTCTACCTGCTTCAACAACATTTCTTTTTCCGGTAAGTACAAAACGTAAGTAGAAGCAAAAACCTGATTTGTCAAGCCTCCTAAGGCGTATTCAGCTTCAATGTCGTCTTTTGATGCACATAAAATTATTCCTATTGGTGCGTTGTCTGTTGGCTCGTTGATTTCTGTTTTGTAATAGTTCAAATAAGCATTCATTTGCCCGGCATCCGTGTGTTTCAGCTTTCTTGTTTTCAGGTCAATCAAAACATAAGCTTTCAGTATCTTGTTGTAAAACACCATATCAACGTAGTTGTGCTTGTTCCCAAGTGTGATGCGTTGCTGAGAACCTACAAACATAAACCCTTTGCCAAGTTCCAGTAAAAAATCTTCTATGTGCCGTATCAGCTTTGCTTCCAGTTCTTTTTCTAAAATAGGCTTCTTTTCCGGTATGCCTAAAAATTCAAAAACATAAGGGTCTTTTACTGCATCTGTAGCTGTTTCCAATATTTGCCCGTGTCGTGATAACTTCAAAACAGTTTCTTTATTGGCTTTTCCATCACTGAGCAACAACCTTTCAAACAATGAACTGTTTATTTGTCGTTGTAATTCACGTACACTCCAGTTTGAGTTTATGCTCTCTTTCTCGTAAAATGAACGTTTGTCAGCATCTTCCAATGAAAGCAACTCGCAGTAATGCGACCAGTTCAAGTGTCCAGACAGCGTCTGGACATCGGGGTAAAATATATAAAAACGCCTCATGTTAAACAGATTGGAACGTGAAAAACCTTTGCCATGCAAAGTGGTTAAACGCTTTGATAAATCAAGGATTAATGAGCGTGCCGTTTGTTCGTCTATTTTATTGGCGGTCTCCTGATCAACTATTATTTTTCCTATTCGCCAATAGGTAAGCAAAAGCTCGTTGTTTATGTACTGATATGCTTTATTTCTGGAACTTGTAATGACTTCTTTTATCTGTTCTTCCAGTGTTTTAAGGATGCTATTTTGTGTCTTGGATAAATTCATAAAAATTATTTTTTACAAAACTAATAAAAGGATTTCATTTTATTGGATGATATTGATTTACGGCTGTTTTCAGAGCTTCTACGTTGGTTTGTTTGTATTTTTCTGTTGTACTTGGGTATTTGTGCCCTGCAAAGGTTTGTACTATTCTCAGGTCGTTTCCGGCTTTTAAAAGGTTTGTAATTAAACTTTGTCTTATCGTCTGGGCGTTTACTTTTCTTCCTTTAAATCGTTTTCCGTAATTTCTTTTTATGTGCTTTGTAATGTCTTCCGCTGCCATGGGGTTTCCGGTACTGCCAAGTAATAATTTTTGCAGATCTTCATTTTTATTCTTTATAAGCTTTGTCCGGATCTCAAAAATGTATTGATAAAAAAGCATGATTTGAGTTGGTTTTAATGCAAGTTCCCTGCTGTTGCTCTTTGGCCGTGCTTTTATGTAAATGGTTCCCTGTTGTAAATTGATATCGTTTAATGTTAATTCTTCCATTTCTTTTGGGTGCAATGCCTGATAAATCAATAAACTCATTAATACTTTGTTCCGGTATTCTAATTTGTTAAATCGTTCTTTCCGGTTTAAAAGTGTTTCTAATTCTTCAGTTGTAAATAAATCCTGTAATTGTATATCCCTGCTTTGTTTGTCTCTCAGCTTGATTGACTTTGCCGGATTGTCTTTTCTTTGCCCTGTGTAGTTTAAAAATTCGTAATAGGCTTTTATACTTGCTAATATTCTGTTTATGGTTCTCCCGTTGCTGTAACGGCTTCGGAGTGTTCCAAGATAATTAACAAGGTCTTTGTAAATGGCTTTGTTTGCTCCGGGTAAGTTTCCTAAAAAAATGGTGATTTCTCTTTCGTAGGCTTTCGCTGTGTCAGGTGTATAGCGGTTTCTCAGATATTGTATTAATTCACGGTTGTCTTGTTTCATAAACTCTTGAGTTGGTATTTACTGACTTTTGTATAAATCTGTGTGGCTTCTAAATAACTGTGTCCTAAAAAGTCTCTTACATTTTCAAGGCTTAATCCGTTTTCAAGTAAATGGGTGGCGATGCTGTGCCGTAAGTGGTGTAATGTGCAAAGTCTTGCTATTCCTGATGTTTTAACGATTTCTTTTATTATGCGGTTGTAACTGTCGCCTCTCATCCGACTGCCGATCCGGTTTAATATAAATGCTTCCGTGTCTTTTGCTTTTCTTTGGCTGTCGCTTCTTTCCTGTAAATAATAGTTTTCTAATTCTTCGCTTACTTTTACTGTCATGGGTATTGCCCGCCGTTTATGTCCTTTGCCTTCTCTTACGTACAGCAAACAGCTTTTAAAATGGATGTCTTTTGTGTTTAATTCAACGGCTTCGCTTCTGCGCAGTCCGCAGGAGTAAAATAAATGAAGCATCGCGGTTTCTTTAAGGGTTTGGGCGGTTTCAAAAAGGCGGTTGATTTCTGCTTTTGTTAATGGTTCTCTTGTGTTATGTTTCGGGCGTTTGAACTTCATTACGCTGATGGGATTGTATTTGATTTGTCCGGTTTCTTCCAGATAACTAAAGAAGAGTTTTAATGCGTAAACATGATGGTAAATGTAACTTTCACTTAATCCGCCTTCATTTCGTTTGTGCGGCCGTACCTGCAACCAGTTGTAAAAACTTTCTATATGCTTTTGTGTTACTGCTTCCGGTGTTGTTGTGCTGTGATATTCCAAAAATTCTTTTACGCATTCGGGCAACATGTAAACGCTGCTTTTGCTGTAACCAAGTTGTAGTAGGTAATTCCTAAAGTCCTGTATTGTTTTTGTCATCATACTTTAAACGTCTTAGATATACTTTTTTTGCTCCCGCTTATACATTCCGCCGAACACCGAACGCCAAGCCGTTTCTTAACTTATTTCCGCTATCAGTGCGGTTTCTGGTGTTCGGTTTGGTGTTCGGTTGGGAGTGAACGCCAGAGCTTTTATTTGTTTATGTAAATGGTTTTTTATCTGTTCTCTCAGCTTGGTGTAATCGTCCCAGTAAACTATTTTGTATTTAAAGCCACGGTTTGCAAAGCCGTATTGTTGCAGGTATTCAAGTTCCAACAGTTTGTTTATGTAATGGTGTTGCTGTGTTTTTCCTAATCCGGTGGCTTCTATTACTTCAAAGCGTGTAAATTCAAGGCTTCTGCTTCTCTTTTCCACATACTTTTTTAGTTTCTCGAAGAACTGCCGGAGTGATCCGTCTAACTCATCAACTTTCAAAACTATACTTTCAAACATGATGTCTATGGCGGTTTCTATGTCTTCGGCTTCTGTTATTAATCTTCCTTTTTCGTCTTTCTTTCGTTGGTATTGGTTTATTACTGTAATCATCTTTATAAAGCTTTGGAACAGGTCGTTTAATCGTCTTATTTTGTGGGCTTCTTCGGGTAGTTGTATTTGATTGGCAAAGGGGTTCAGCACTTCACAGGGTTTTATTTCTCTTACCATGTTTTGTATAAAGCGTTTTATTTCCTGCTCTTTTCGTGTGTCTATCTGCCCGGCTGCTTTGTTGTTCTGATATTGTATTATTCTTTTTGTCTGCTCCTGGCTTTCGTCAACTGCGATTAAAAATACTCTGCTCATATTGTCTTCGTACATCTCGCCTTGTGTAGTGCATGCAAGCGAAGCAATAGGACCTTTTACCCTTTTTTCTCCGCTTACTATTTGTCCGTTTTCAAGTTTTACACTGGTGGCCGAGTTTAACTCTCCGTTGCTCTGTAGTTCTCTGAATGCAAAGTTTGCTTCTTCGCCCAGCCCGTCAACGTCTTCTAATGATACGAGTTTGTTTCTCAGGTATTTTTCAGGGTAATTATAAAATCCTTTGTCGCTTACTCTGGTCAGTCTTATTACTCTTTCGGGCGGCATGCAATCGCTGATTTGTCTCAGTAGTCTTGTTTTTCCGCTTCCTGAACTGCCTTGTATTAATGCG
>Ga0154308_1106_pt1 | contig 66807 bp, 51 predicted proteins | sample RifGroA2_FD_105602 | JGI IMG/M metagenome (GOLD analysis project Ga0154308, IMG submission 105602) | Bacteroidetes bacterium GWA2_32_17
AAATATATAAATAATGTCGTTCCTACGGAACTTTATAGTTGGAATGTTTTTTTGTTGCAATAATATCATGCCTACGGCATTATTTTTTACATTCAGCACATCAAAATAAAATTATCCCAAAATTATTTTTATAATATTGGATTTTTATTTTTTTTGTATATTTACACAAAAATTTAAAAAAAAAATTAATAATATTTACAATGAATAAAATTTTACTTTTTGCAATTGCAGGTGCTTTAACCCTGTCGGGTTTTGCTCAAAACGGCAATCACACCGACAAAAAAAAAGTTTTTTTAAAAAAGAAACACACCTTAAATAACAAAACAACAAGCCAAACTGCTGACACTGTTTACAGAGCAGGAATCAGAGTAAATTATTATCCCGATTATATGGATAATAATTTATGGATAAAAAATTCGGTTACCAACTACACATACGATGCAGGTGCCAGAATTACCCAGGTAATTGAGAAAGATTCATCTAACACTACAAATCAGTCAAAAACTACTTATACTTACGATAATATGTGGAATACTACTTTGCAATTAAGTCAATACTGGAATGTTAATACATGGGTAAATTCCTATCAAAATATCAGTACATATAATACACATAATGACCAAACTGAATATAAAGGTCAGCAATGGCAAAACAGTAATTGGGTTACCAACTGGGGTTATCAAGACGATTACACGTATGATGTTAATAATAATATAACTGCAGATGTTGAGAAAGAATGGAATACATACCACAACCAATATATAAATAATTGGAAATACGAAGATACTTACATCAATAATATATTAACGGAAGAAATCGGAAGTAATTGGGATACCATTAATAATATATGGCTTTATGATGAAAAATATATGGATGTTACATGGCATAATTTTACCGAATTTCAGCCTTTAACCTATACAGTGCAAAAATATGTTAGTAATAATTGGGCAAATTCCGAGAGATATACATTTACATACACCGGTAATAATTATGTTGCCGTAATAGACACCTTTGTTGGCGGAAACTGGACGCCTGATAAAAAAGAAACATATTCCGAACAGGATACTTATGGCTCTAATACATCTTTATATGAAAAATACATAAGCGATAATTGGGTAAATGACAGTAAATATACTTCTGTTTATGATAGCAAAAAAAACCAAACATCCTCTAAAGATGAGATATGGCAGGCAGGTGCATGGCATACAGATTGGGAAAGTAAATACATTTATACTTATGATTTAAATAATAGCATAACTTCTAAAATTGCACAATATTGGGATAGTCAAACTCAATTGTTAAAAAACAATTATAAATATGTTTACAGCAATTATCAACAAATAATTGGTATTAAGGAAATAGCTGCTGACTCAAAAATTAACGTTTTTCCCAATCCTGTTACTGAAATACTAAACGTTTATAATGAAGATTATCCGTATTCAGTTACAATTTACAATATCGCAGGGCAGAAATTGTTGGATAAAACAATTGCCGATACCAATTATTCTATTGATATATCGGCATACCAAAAGGGAATGTATATCATTCGGGTAATTTCCAAAAATTCTGCTAAAAACAAAATAATTATAAAAGAATAAAAATAAATCAAAGAGTTTAGAGTTTCGGGTTTTAAGTTTAGAGTTTCAAGTTTAGAGTTTGTAGTCATACATGGTCATACGATTGTCATACGATTGTCATACGATTGTCATACGATTGTCATACGATTGTCATACATAGTCATACAATTGTCAGCATTTGTAATGCATTTAGAAAACAATTGTGTGACCATTGTGTTAACTATTGTGTGACTATTTACTGTTTACTGTTTACTATTTCGGGTTTCGGGTTTAAAGTTTCGGGTTTATAATTTGGAACTTGGATTTTGATATTTGGAATTTTAAAAATGTGACAATTTACAGCGTTTGCTTATAATTTACAAATAATCATCAAAATACTTAGTTATTTTTTTCAATAAATGTATTCTATCCATTCCTCTAACATTATGCTCATGTTCGGGATAAAGAAAATAATCAACCAAAATTCCGTTTTCGATACATTTTTGAATAAACGATAAACTATGCTGGATAACAACAGTATTATCAATGTATCCATGAATAATTAACAAATTGCCTTTTAAAATTTTGGCTTTATTTAATAAACTCGTATTCTCATATCCATCAGGATTTTCTTGTGGTGTGTCCATATAACGTTCGCCATACATTACTTCGTAATATTTCCAATCAATAACAGGACCGCCAGCAACGCCGGTTTTAAAAACATCGGAAAAAGTTGTCATTAAATTAATAGTCATAAATCCGCCATAACTCCAGCCATGTACACCAATTCTTTTTTCGTCAACGTAACCAAGATTCTTTAAATATTTTACAGTTTCCATTTGGTCTAACGCTTCGTTTGTGCCAACATTACGGTGAATTACACTTTCAAATTCAAAACCTCTGTTGGCAGAACCACGATTATCAACTGTTATAACAACATACCCTTTTTGAGCCATATAGTAATCCCAAAGCGGAGCACCGCCTAACCACGAATTTTCGACCATTTGTGCATGCGGACCACCATAAACATATAATATTGCAGGATATTTTTTAGAGGCATCAAAATTTAAAGGTTTTATAATTCGACCGTACAAATCAGTTTTTTCGTCGGTGGCTTTAATTTTAAACATTTGCATTTCGGGTAGCGAAATATCTTTTAATGGATTTGGTGCATTAAGAATTTCTCTTACTTTTTTGCCATTAGCATCAATTAAATTATAAACATTTGGAAGTTCGGTTGAGCTATACTGGTCGATTAAATATTTACCTGAACTACAAAACATTGCAGTATGATAACCTTGAGCGGGAGTTAAACAAATTATTTTTCCGTTTTCTAAATTAACACTATACACATTACGTTCTAACGGACTTTTTTCGGTAGAAATGTAATATGCAACTTTCTCTTCCTGATCGAATCCTAAAAAATCGGTAACAACCCATTCGCCTTTTGTTAATTGCTTAAGTAAATCGCCATTTGCATTATATAAATAAAGGTGATTATATCCATCGCGTTGACTTTGCCAAATAAAATTATCAGACGATTTTTTAAGAAATACAATAGGATTTAATGGCTCAACATATTTTTCATTTTTTTCTTCAAAAAAAGTTTTAACAAAGTCGCCTGTAGTTGCATCGTACTGATTAAATTTCATGTAATTTTGCTGAGGATTTAACACAGCTATAAAAATATATTTGTCGTCGTTGCTCCACGAAATATTTGTAAGATATTGAACAACTGGTTCGCCTGTTTTCAAATAAATTGTTTTACCACTTTCGACTGAAAAAACACCAACTGTAACAATATGACTTTGCATACCTGCCATAGGATAGCGAATGTTTTTTAATTCGGCAATTCGGGGTTCTATATCAACTAATGGATATTCGGTAACCATAGTTTCGTCCATTCTGTAAAATGCTAATTTTTCACCAGTTGAACTCCAAAATGTACCTTTAACTATGCCAAATTCATCACGATGAACAGATTTTCCGAAAATAATACCAGTGTTCTTTTCGTTCGAAATTGCCTTCTCATTAGATTGCATATCGGAAACATACAAATTGTTTAATTTTGTATAAGCCAACATCTTAGATTCATTGCAAAAATCAATATTTTCGGTTAAACTATCTATTGTAACATATTGCTCAATTTTTTTAGAATTAACATTAAATAAAATAATATTTTCAGTTGTTTCAATTTTTAAAAGATTTTTATTAACCCACAAAAAACTTGAATACGGGCTTGGGCTATTTAAATTATGAACTTTAAAAGCTTTCAATATTTCGGAACTATTTAAAATTTCAGTTTTAGAACTGTCTTTTAGGTTTCCTTCAAATAAATTTCCATTTTTATTAAACGTAAATGTTTCGGAATTTGAACGCCATTGCAATTGTTGTAAGTATTGAGGATAAAAATTTCGATATTGCCCAATTGCAGCTTCATCAATTGTTAAAATTCTTTGTTGCGAATAAACTGTTACAAAACTAATAATCAACCAAATAAGCAAAACAGATTTTTTTTTCATAAAACAAAATTTTGAATTAATAAGTAAATATTATATTTTCACGCCAAAAGCAAAAAAGTGTTATTAATAATTTCAAAGATATACTTTTTATATAAAAATATTTTAGTAGCAATATCAATGTTTAATATTTTGATATTTTCTAACTCCTTATCAATTAATAATCAGATAAAAGCAAATGAAAATTTAACAACTACAAATATAATTAAAGGTGAGAAAATTAATATAACAATTCGCATAATACCTGAAATAGAACAAATTATGCGTGGCTATGGTTTGGTTGATATAAGCGATTTAGATTCAAACATAATTGTTAATTTACAATATGCAACCACTAACAATTTCTTGGGAATAAATATTTATGATAATTTAACACATGCATATTTACAAAAAGAGGTAGCCGAAAAACTGATAAACGCATCAAATGATTTAATAAAAATAATGCCAAATTACCGCATTGTAATTCTTGATGCTGCCCGCCCACTATCAATTCAGAAAAATATGTGGGATAAGGCACAAATTCCTCAGGAAATGAAAGAAAAATATTTGGCAAATCCAATATATGGCTCATTACATAATTATGGTGCTGCTGTTGATGTAACACTTGCCGACACATTAGGAAACTTTTTAGATATGGGAACTAATTTTGACTCATTTGAAAATATAGCATACCCTTTATTTGAGCAAGATTTTATTAAATCGGGAAAATTAAACCCAACTCAAGTAAACAACCGGCTAATTTTAAGGTCGGTAATGAAACTTGCTAGCTTCTCAAGTATATCAACAGAGTGGTGGCATTTTAACTCCTGTTCAAGAGAATTTGCTAAAAAAAATTATCCTCTTATCGTGTCTCACATTTTAGCCGAAAATCCTCAACTTAATGTAAACGAAAAAATTAAAAACTCACCAAAATTAAAAGAACCGAAAGTAAACAATATAAACTTCAGAGTACAAATTATGACTTCGGCTACAAAACTTAACAGAGCAAATAAAATTTTTAAAGGAAATGATGTTGACGAATATTTTCATAATGGGCTTTATAAATATACAGTTGGAAAATTTAATACTCTTGAAGATGCATTTCGCGAACTTAAAAAAGCTCAAAATATTGGATTTAACGATGCTTTTATAGTGGCATTTAATAAAAATCAAAGAATTGGAATAAAAGATGCTTCGGAACTAATTGAATAATACTAATAATGAGACAGTTACATTTTATTTTAAAAATATTTTAATTATTTTACAATAAACTTTTTGTTATTTCAACTTTTTTTTCTTACTTGCATATTCTAATTAATTATATGTATCATCATGTTAAGCAATAAATTACGTTCTAAAATTAAATTAGTTTCAGCAATTTTACTAATGTCAGTTGCCATTAATGGATGTAATTCAGATGGTAATAATGAAGATAAAATTGAGCAAAACATTGAATCTAACATAGATTCAACGCAAGGAACATTGATAAAATTCGATAATACTTTATTTAGTATTCCTTCGCCTTACGAAATTGCCTTTTTAGTTAAAAACTCAAATCTTGATTTTGACAAAAGTTTACTTAACCCTTATAACAAATCGCACAACTACACTAACAATTTTCAAAAAGCTTTAAATTTAGGTGTTTACGGAGCAAATCTTGGTTATTTGAATGTCTTTGAACAGAACTCCGAAGGAATTCAATATTTTTCTGTAATAAAAATATTATCACAGGAATTAGGTATCGAAAATGCTTTTGATAAACAAACAATTACCCGAATTGAAAATAATTTAGGCAATAAAGATTCCTTAATGTTTATTATTTCAAATTCGTACCGTAAAGCCGACCAGTATTTAAAAGATAATAACAGAAATGATATTGGAGTTTTAATATTAGCAGGTGGTTGGCTCGAAAGCACTTATATGCTTACTCAACTTTCTCAATCAAGTAAAAATAAAGAAATAGCTACAAGAATTGGAGAGCAAAAACACCCATTAGATAATTTAATTAAAATTTTATCACCATATTACAATCAATCAAAAGAATATGCCGAATTAATTGATGCACTTATTGATTTAGCTTACGATTTCGATGGAATTGATATTAACTATACTTATTCTGCACCTACTGTTGACGTAAAAAACAAACTAACTGTAATTAATAGTAAATCGGAATTATTAATGACCGACCAGCAGCTTAAAACAATATCAGACAAAATTAGTGCAATCAGAAAAAAAATTGTTGATTAAAATTATTTATAATGAAAAAAATAACAACCTTAGCTATTGCAGCAATTTTAGCATTGGCATTAAATACAAATAAAACCATTGCTCAGGTAGATGTAACTACTGCTTTATGTACAAAACATATAATATCGCCATACATATCTGACGGACAACAATATAAAGCACTATTAAATAGTGAAGAAATTGCTGAATTTCATTCAACTTTTTATGGTGGAACAACATACAGAATAACTGGTGCAACAGGTCAAACTGAAGGAAATTTAATATTTTCGTTATACGATAAAGAACGTAACCTGCTTTTCACAAATCGCGATTATCAAAATTCAATTTATTGGGATTTTAAATTTATCTCTACTATTGATTGTATAATTGAAGCCGAACTTGATGCTGCAAGTAAAGCTAAATCTGGCTTTGTAATTATGTTAATTGGCTTTAAACAATAATATTTTGTGTAAATAAAATTATTTTTTAAGAGGCATTATTTGCGTAATAATGCCTCTTTTAGTAAAAAGAAAATGAGCGAAAGAATACTAAAAGCTTTAATGCAATTATTTGCAATTATTGCCCGACCTGAAAGTAATGCAGAAGAAAGAAGGTCGGTTGTTGGCTCATTTCTATTGCAACAACTTAATAGTGAACTTGTAAACGAATATTTAAAAGTATTTAATAATTACTACGAACAATATCAGGCAAAGCAATCAGATTCAACACTACGTAAAAAACGAATTGCAGGCAGCTCTGTAAAAGTTTTAAAAATTTGCACAGAAATTAATGAGGAGCTTACACAAAAACAGAAAGTTATTGTGCTTGTTCGATTACTCGAATTTATTAAATCAGATTCGGTCGAAATTTCGGAACAGGAATTAGAATTTGTTGAAACTGTTGCCGACACTTTCCATATTGTTTCAGAAGAATATGTCAGGCTAAAAGCCTTTGTTTTATATACTTTCGACGAAATACCCAATTCAACGCGCATGCTTTTGGTTGACAGTAATGATAATTTTAGCCATCCTAAAGTAAAACATTTATACCGCCCTAATCTTCAGGGACAATTACGTGTTTTTCATGTACGAATGGCAAACATGTTTTTATTGAAGTATTTGGGCGAGAGGGAGTTGTATTTAAACGGACAACTTATTCATCTTCATAAAGTTTACGTTTTAAGTAATGGAAGTTCAATACGTTCAGCAAAAATAGCACCTATATATTATTCCGATATTCTTAGCGTTTTTAACGAAGATAAAATTAAATCAAAAATTGTTTTTGAAGCTAAAGAAGTTGAGTTTGCATTTAAAGGCGGTGGAATTGGATTACATAAAATGAGTTTTAAGGAAGAATCGGGACATTTAGTTGGAATAATGGGTGCTAGCGGTGCTGGAAAAACAACTTTACTTAATGTTTTAAATGGTTCTTACGAACCAACTAATGGCGAAATAACAATAAATGACATAAACATTTATTCGGAAAATAAAGAAATTGAAGGGCTTATCGGCTATGTTTCGCAAGATGACCTTTTAATTGAAGACCTTACTGTATTTCAAAATCTTTATTATAATGCTAAATTATGCTTTGATAATCTTAACCATTTTCAGATTTTGAGAATTGTTATGAAAACGTTGCAAAATTTAGGTCTCTATAAAATAAAAGACATGAAAGTTGGTACTCCTCTTAACAAAAAAATTAGTGGGGGTCAGCGTAAACGCTTAAATATTGCACTTGAACTAATTAGAGAACCATCAATACTTTTCCTCGACGAACCAACTTCGGGTTTATCTTCAAGAGATTCTGAAAATATACTCGATTTACTTAAAGAATTAGCATTAAAAGGGAAATTAGTATTTGTTGTTATACATCAACCATCGTCAGATATTTTTAAAATGTTCGATAAACTATTGATACTTGATACTGGTGGATACCTTATATATGATGGAGACCCTGTTGACTCAATAATATACTTTAAATCTCGCACACATCAAGCAAACTGGAGCGAAAGCGAATGTCTTACCTGCGGTAATGTTAACCCCGAACAAATTTTCAATATTGTTGAAGCAAACGTACTTGATGAATATGGTAATCAAACTCATACACGAAAAATATCACCAATTGAATGGCTTCAACGCTATGATAAACATCATATTACAACTAATGAAAACAACGACAAATCAAGTTATAAAATACCTGAAATATTTTTTAAAGTTCCTGGAAAAATAAAACAATTTAAAGTTTTTGTTATCCGTGATGTTCTTTCAAAAATTTCAAACTCACAGTATTTATTAATAAACTTATTAGAAGCACCGCTTTTATCTTTTATATTATCATTTATAATAAGGTATTACAATGTTGATATTACAAACGATTCGGGATATACATTTAGCGAAAATTCTAATGTGCCAATATTCATGTTTATGTCAGTTATTATCTCAATTTTTGTTGGGTTAACAGTGAGTGCCGAAGAAATTTTCAGAGACAGAAAAATTAGAAAGCGTGAAAAATATTTGAATTTAAGCTGGGGCAGTTATTTATTTTCTAAAGTTTTTATTTTAACAATAATTTCGGCGATTCAAGCTGCATTATTTGTTGCAATCGGAAATTCAATATTAGAAATTCACGGTATGTATTGGCAATATTGGTTAGTGCTTTTTAGCGCCTGGGTATTTTCTAACTTACTTGGACTCAATATCTCAGATGCTTTTAATTCAGCAGTAACAATATACATATTAATACCTTTCCTTGTAATTCCTCAACTTATTTTGAGTGGTATAATAGTGAAGTTCGATAAACTTAATCCCGATGTTAGCAGCCCAAGTCATATTCCAATATACGGGCAGATTATTACTGCCCGGTGGGCTTATGAAGCCCTTGCAGTATATCAGTTCCGCGAGAACAAATATGAAAAGCAATTTTATCCTTACGAAAAAATTACATGTTCGGCAAATTTCAAAAAAGACTTTTGGTTGCGTTCTCTTCGTAATAAAGTTGCCGATGTTAAGCGTGTATTAGGCATTAAAGAAAAACAAAAAGATGTAATTGATGATGCATTGTTATTATTACGCAATGAGTTATCGGTTGAAACAACATTAAATAAAAAAGTTGCATTTCCAGTAAAAATTAACGATTTAGTTTACAATAAAATAAACGACAAAACTTTAGATAAGCTAAGCCTGTATTTTGATGAATTAAATAAATATTATATTCAAAAATTTAATAAAGCCAGCGAAGCTAAAGATAGGATTTACAATAAGTTTCAAAAAAATGGAAAAGACAAACTAAAGTTTATTCAGCTTAAAAAAGATTATTATAACGAAAGTTTGAAAGAATTTGTAAAGAATGAAAACGAAATGAATAAAATTGTAGAATATAATCACCATTTATATCAAAAAGCTGACCCTATATTTTACGACCCGCAAGGTGGTGTGCTGGATTCGCATTTTTATGCACCACGTAAGAAAATTTTTGGGACTTATTTCGACACATTCTGGGTTAACATTATTATTATATGGTTAATGTCAATTTTGTTATTTATAACTTTATATTATAACTTACTAAGAAAAACTCTTGAAATAGGCGATTGGGTTTCGGAAATAATGAAAAAAAGGAAAAAAATAAAAGCCAGTTTATAGTTTCAGGTTTATGGTTTAACCACAAACTATAAATATAAAACTAAAAAAGATATGAATCCAGAATGGAAAGATTTGAGTTTTGAGGTTGAAAATTGGTAGTGTTTCTTTAATGAAATGACAAGTCAAGCCCGCCATGACGTAGTAACTAGTATTTTATTCTTCTATTTCAATCATTTTAAAAGGAACTTTAATAATTGATTGATAATCTTCACCAGCTTCAAGCATATCTTCATCATCTTCTTCGTAATACCAATTAATTACAATATTACTACCTGCTTTTGAAATATTTTCAAGTTTTTTGAAAATATCAAGAATACACTTTGATGAACTTGTATTAAAATATTCTAATTGAATATTTACGATTGTATTTGCTAGTGGAGCAGTTGCATAAGCTTCCAACCATTCAACCAAAAGTCTGTAAAATTCAATCGAATTTTCGGGAATTGATCTTCCTTTAATTTCTATTTTACCAGCAACAGCATCAAAATTTATGCTGGGAGTTTTAGGTGTTCCTTCAATTACTATTGTATCCATATTTTTTTTTTTAGTGGTTAAAGATATGCTAAATTATTTTAATTTTCAAAATGTAAAAGTAAATATTTTTATTAATATTTAAAAATTGATACTCTAATTTGGTTCCAGTTTTACGTGAAACATCAATTAACCCGAGACCTCCGCCCTCTTTTTCGAGAAATTCATCGTTGTTTAAAATTAATTTATAAAGTGCTTTTAATTCATCTTTTGATAAAGAATTTATTTGATTAATTCTATCGGTTAATATCTGAATCCTATCTTTTAATATATAATTACCAGTAATTATGTTAATAGAATTTTCAAAATAATTCATTGCAAATATACCAAACTTTATATTTTTATCTGAAATTTTTAATGCATGATGAAAAATATTCTGAATACTTTCAACAAAAACATGAATTGTAATTTTCCTTAATTCTTTCAAATTCATATTCGTATTAAAATAAATTTCTAATTTTTCTATTAATGAAGTAATTATGTCGGAAGTAACTTCTCCTCTATAAGATAACAAATTATTTCCATCAATTAAAGTATTATACCAATTCTCAACTTCAATATTATTTATCGTTTCTGTCACTTAAAAAAAATAATTTCAAATCTAACGATTTTAATATAATAAACATCGTTTCAAAAATTAAAATTTTATAAATATTCGAATTTCCTTCCCGAAATTTGAGCAATGTCAATTTTTATTACGTTAATGTTATTTATTGATGGAGCAGAAAAATTAAAACTTAAATCTGAATAATTTTTCATTAAAGTTTTAAGTCCTTCAACTTTAAGGTCATAATCTGTTATAAATTGTGCTTTACCAAAAATTAAAACACTTTTATAACGCATTCGCCAACTACAAGCCATTTCTTTATCGCGGGCAAACAATTCGTGAAAAGCATCAAACTCTATACAAACATTATTATTTTTTTCTAAAATATTTATTTTTCGTCCTTCTTTTGCACAATGTAAAAAAATTGATTTGCCATCGAATCCAAAACAAAATGCTAAAACATAAGGTTTAGCGTTGTCAACAAAACCTACATGACAAACTTTGCAATTATTTATTACTTCAAATAATTCTATTTCGAGTTTTATATCTTTAATTGCCTTATCTCGCTTATACATAATGTTATATATGTTAATGAAAGAAAATTATTATTTATAATGTTATTCAAAGATATATTAAAACAAAAATTAATGAATATCAGAAATGGAAATTAAAATTTCACTATGTAAAAGAGTTTTTAAATGAAGTTTTAATTCAAATTATTTTCATTTAATATTTTTATAGCTTCCTCCAGAATTGTAGTATCGTCAAGTAAAACAATTCCACCATCGGGTCCTTGTTCGGTATGAATGCCAATAATTTCGTTATTATCGTATTTTGTTCCGCCAAAATAATTACGAACTGTATCTAAATTAATATTTAAAGAATCTGCAATAGCTTGCATACTTCCATCGGGCAATTTATCTTTTATTCTTCGTAACTCATTAAAAGTAATTGTTTTCATTTGTTTATATTTTTAAGTTTATTGTTCTTTACGAAATACGAATTATACGAATGTACGAATAAAATATTGTTTTATTGTTTAAAAAAGTTCAAAAAGTTCATTGTTCTACGTTCACTGCCGACTGCCTACTGTTTACTATTCACTGTTTATTGTTCATTGTTTATTGTTTATTGTTCACCGTTTCTACCAATCTTATCTTCCCAATCTTGTTTTCTCAATCTCACCCCTTAACCTCAACCTTAAAAATAATCATTCCCTTGTGTGTCTTTTTTTGTCGTGGATGTTTCATCTTTTTTATTTTACACGTTATTAAGTTCTATGTTCGTGGATATGTTAATAGAAGTCCCGCCTGAGCGGGAGAACTATAAACATAGAACCATTCACCCCGTAGGATAATCCTATTGAACAACGGAGTAAAAATAAAAACAAATATCCAACGGGGTAAACTTTTTATTAAACTTCTCACTTTGTTATTCTTCATCTTTAGATTGTGCTTCGTATTCTTTTAGTAATTGAGTTTGAAGTTCGCCGGGAACCTGAGAATATTCGGCATATTTCATTGTATAAATAGCTCTGCCGCTTGTAATTGAACTTAATGCAGTTGAATATTTACTCATTTCGGCTAAAGGAACTTTTGCTTTAATAACTTCGAAACCTTTTTCGCTGCTCATTCCTTGCACAATTGCTCTACGTGTTTGAAGGTCGCTCATAACATCACCCATTTTTTCGCTCGGTACCCAAACTTCAACATCATAAATTGGTTCGAGAATACGTGGACCTGCGTTTTTAAAAGCTTCTTTAAAAGCATTTCTTCCGGCTAAACGGAAAGATATTTCATTTGAATCAACCGGGTGCATTTTTCCATCATATACAGCAACCCTGATATCACGTGCATAAGAGCCGGTTAATGGACCTTCTTCCATTTTTTCCATTATACCTTTTAATATAGCAGGTAAAAAACGAGCATCAATAGAACCACCAACAATACAATTCAAATAAATTAATTTTCCACCCCATGCTAATTCAACTTCTTCTTTACCACGAACAGAAATATTAATTTCTTTAGTGCCAAATTTATATTTTGTTGGATTTGGCATTCCTTCTGTGTAAGGTTCAACAACAATGTGCACTTCACCAAACTGACCGGCACCGCCACTTTGCTTTTTATGACGATAATCGGCTTGTGCCGATTTTGTTATAGTTTCACGATATGGAATTTTTGGAGCAACAAATTCTGTTGCGATTTTGTAAATATTATCTAAATGCCATTTTAAAATATTCAGATGGTACTCACCTTGCCCCGAAATAATTATTTGTTTTAATTCTTTTGAATATTCAATAAGTATTGTTGGGTCTTCGATGTGCATTCTGTTTAATGCTTCGCCAAGTTTTTCATCATCATTCTCGCTTTGTGCTTTAATTGCAGTTCTGTAACGAGGATTTGAGAAATGAATTGGTTCTATTTGAACATCATTATTTGCTAAAGCTAATGTATGATTAAATTTTGTGTTTTTAAGTTTTACAGTAGCTCCAATATCGCCTGTACAAATTTTTTCGATTTTATTTCGTGTTTTTCCGGCAACTACTAATAATTGAGAAATTCTTTCTTTAGTATTATTAAAATTATTTACTACGTCAGTATTTTCGGTAAGTGTTCCTGATATTACTTTAAAATAATTTATTTCGCCAATATGCTGTTCTATTGATGTTTTAAAAACAAATAGCACTAATGGAGCTTTTGGGTCAATTTTAATTTCATTTCCTTCAATTGTTTTGGGAGATGTTACATCAATTGGAGATGGGCAACTTGTACCAATAAATTCCATTAACCTTGCAATTCCATAATTTTTTTTGGCTGATGTGCAAAAAATCGGATATAATGAACGTTTTGCTATTCCAAGTTTTATTCCGCGTGCAATTTCAGCTTCTTCTAAAGTTCCTGTATCGAAAAATTTTTCCATCAGCGATTCTTCGTTTTCGGCAGCAGCTTCAATTAGTTTGTTTTTTAATTCTTCGGCTTGTGCTATATGTTCAGCAGGTATATCTAAAAGTTCGGCTTTACCACTATCGCCCGAATATTTTAACATTTTCATTTTTAAAACATCAATCAGAGAATTAAATCCTGCTCCGGTTGCAACGGGAAACTGAACTAAAGTAGCTTTGTTTCCAAAAAACGATTTTATTCCTTCTACAGTTTGTTCGAAATTTGCTTTATCGTGGTCGAGTTGATTAATAACAAGAGTTAAAGGTTTCGCCATATTTTCGACATAACGTGATTGTATTTGAGTCCCAACTTCAATACCATTTTGTGCATTTATTGACATTACAGCCATATCGGCAACTTTAAAAGACGAGAAAATTGCGTTATTAAAATCGTCGAAGCCAGGTGTATCTAAAATATTTATTTTTTTATCGAGATATTCTGTTTGAAGTAGTGAAGAAAAAATTGAACATCCATTATTTTGTTCAATATCCGAATAATCGGAAACTGTATTTTTGTTTCCTACATCACCTTTGCGGGTTATTGTTCCACCTTCAAAAAGCATTGCTTCGCCAATGGTTGTTTTACCCGATGATGAATTACCAATTAAAACTATATTACGGATTTGCTCGGTTTGATATACTTTCATTTTACAAAATTTTAAATAATTTTATCTTTTAAAAAGGTTACAAACCTAATCGAAATTTACAAATTATACAAAATTAATCTGATATTTTAAAAAAATTGTTAAGTTTGGGTTATTTATTGAAAAGAAAATTAACCACAAAGGACACAAAGAAAATAAAAGAATATCGAATATTGAATATCGAATGATGAATGATGAAGTAAAAAAATATTGTAAGCAAATAAAATATTTGTTAATTGTTTGAATAATTGATTTATACTGATACGGAACAAAAATATAAAAAATCTATCACGCCCAGAAGTTTCGCATACACGTCAAGCTAAAAAATAGTTTTTTGCTGAAAAACCTTATCACACAAGAAATTAAACCCTCATGGGGTTTAAAAAATCAAAAATCGTTAATCATGCGAATTAAGGGTTGAATTTTTTTTTCGTTCCGTTAGGAACGGTATATTGGTAGAAAATATAATTTAATCCAAATTATAGTTCCGTAGGAACGAAATAATTTAAAATATATCATACCTACGGCATTTGTATGGAGGATGTTATTTGTTTCTACCAATATGTTGTCCCTACGGGACTTTTAGATTCTATCCCGAAGTTTCGTAGCTACCGGTTTTAACCCTTAATTCGCATTAATCATTATTGATTATAAAAAAACACCGAATAACTGCCTGTCCCGCCAAAGCGGGAAACATTGAACATCGAATGATGAAGTAAAAAACCCGCTATGATGTTAAACAAGAAAATTTCAACTCAAAATATTTTATAGTTGAAGAATGGAATGGTTCGTGGAGACACGAACCAAGGAGTGAATAATTCAGGATTACAAATCCTGAATAGCGGGGATATCTACGATTGAAAGGTTACAGCAATTAAAATATCGTGCTTCAAATGAATAACCCCGACATTTATGTCGGGGGTTTGAATGCTTCGTCTGATACGAGCTTTAGCCCTGATATTCAATCCTTAACTTGACACTCATGCGAAGTTTCGGGAACTTCGGGTTAGATTTGTTATCCGTGTTAAGTTGCTTATACCGATTTAATGTTGGATTTGGCAGGCTTTTACTTGCAGTCATTGTCAAACCACTAAAATGATTGATATTTGTTATTCGTGTCAAGTTGCCCATAACAGTGTGTCAATTACCTATGATTACTAATTTGTCTACTGATAATATTTTATTACCTTCTGTTAAACGATAAAAATACAGTCCGCTTGGAAGATTGTCCCGGAACAGAGTTATTGTCTGCCCCGTAATATTTTTAATTTTCTTTACTGACTGCCCAAAACAGTTATACACGGTGAAAGTGGCGTTCTTTAAAAGATTGTCTGTCCGCAAAACTGTTTGCGTATAGAAAGGATTGGGAGAAATAGTAAAATGATTTTCTATTTTATCCTCATTAATGTCTGTGAGAAGTCCTAATTTAAAAGCAGTGCCCAGAATATTTAAGCCATCGCCATAACTTGCCAATCCATAAAGAAAATTGCCATCAGAAATAAGAGAACCTATAGGACTGCCTCCATCTGTGTTACTGTTGAAATCATACATCTTTGAAAAAACATTTCCATCGGTTTTTATTTTAAAGATTGTTCCTGCTCCGTTATTAATTCCACCACTCATAGTAGTCCCATATAAATAAGTTCCATCAGAAATAAGAGAACCATATGGATATGCTCCATCTGAATAGCCCATGTTAAAAATGATTGAATATCCTGTACCATCTCGTTTTATTCTAAAAATTGCTCCAGAATTATTTTGACCTCCAGCGATTGTCGTTCCATAGAGAAAAATGCTGTCAGTAATAAGTGACCCTAGAGGATTATGTGCGTCAGTAACAGATGCAAAATCGTATAGTTTAGAATATCCAGTCCCATCAGTAGCTATTTTAAAGATTACTCCGTACAAGGATGCACCTCCAGTATATGTAAGTCCATATAAAGAGTCGCCATCAAGTAGAAGGTCTCCATGAGGATTCGCTCCTAAAACTTGATTGAAATTATTCAAAACAGAATATCCTGTTCCGTCAAGATTTATCTTAAAAATTACTCCATTATTGTTCGTGCCACCGTTCGCTGTCATACCAAAGAGAAAATTACCATCAGAAATAAGAGAACCATGAGGATTTAACCCAATTAGTCCTGAGAAATTAAATAAAACTGTATCCCCAGTTCCATCTGGTTTTATTTTAAAAATAACCCCTCCATTATTTGTGCCACCGTTTTCTGTCATTCCGTAAAGAAAAGTTCCATCGTAAAAAAGAGAACCGTCAGGATTACTTCCATTTGTTGCACCCGCAAAATCTAAAAGTTTAACATATCCACTACCATCTGTTTTAATTTTAAAGATAACTCCCTTGTTATTTGTTCCTCCTAAACTTGTCATTCCGTAAAGAAAGGTTCCGTCAGAAACAAAAGAACCAGATGGAGATGCTCCGTTTGTACCAATAAAATCAAGAAGTTTAATAAACTGTGCGTTTGCTTCTGGAGCAACTATTAAGAAGAAAGCAACTGTCAAACCGAGAAATATTTTTTTCATACTGTCAAGATGTAAAGTTTGTGTCATGTGTTATATAGTTTTTTTTATTTTTGGCATTATTGCTAACGACCAAGGCTAAGTCTTGTGCGGGATTGCGTGTTGAGTTCCTATCCACAAGTAGAAAAGTTTGGGCGGCGCAATGTCCACCTAAACCTACTGAAACCCGCATAAGACCTAGCCTTTGTTAGCGGCATGCCCTTCTGTAATTTACAATTTGTTCATACTGCATTCAATATTTCATTATGTGCTTTTCTTACAATTTTGTTATAGTCAAATTGAATTATTCTCACTTTCTCCAAGTCACCCTGTTTGTTATCAAATATATTTTTAATTGCGTCCAAAAGTTCTTTTTGTTTTCCTATTAAGTCTTTAAAATTTTTCTCGGCAAACTGGGCAAAGTTTTGAATATCCCAATCTAAATATTGAAGATTAGCAATGCTTGCATTAATAGTTTTAAGCAGTTCATCTTCTTTTTGCTTCGTTTCAGATTTGTTCTTATTCTTCATATTCTGCTCAAGTTGGGATAAAGAAGTTACGATAACAGAAACATTTTCATCAAACTTAATAGCTCGAATTAAAAATGTTTCAGCCCAACGAACTTGCCACTCTTTTTCTTGTAATAGAAACTTTTTGTTTCTTTCAATACTTTTATTAATCAATATGCCCAAAATCAAAATAATTATGGGAGTCAAGCAAGATGCAATAAGTTTTAAAATTTCAATTGTCATTTTTTTGTCATTAAATTATTCGACTTTCAAATTATACGCTTTGTTATTTTAGGGTTCTGACTAACGTTTTTATAATTACCATTATATTAATTAGTTACAATTCCTAAATCTTCATTAGTTAATGCAAATTTATCGATTTGTTTTTTAATTCTTTTAACAATTCCGAGTTTTCTTTTTTGGTCTAAAAATAAATAATTAATTTGATATGTTGTATTTCGTTAGCTTATGAAGTCAATAGTTTTGGGTATAGGGGGGATTACCGCTAACGTTGTAATGTTGGATTTGGCGGGCATTTTCTTGCAGGATGTGCCAAACCGTTAAATGTTTTATAATTTGTTGTCATTGTCAAGTTGCCCATAACTGCCCAGTTTTTACCAAACGTGTGTTACCTGCTGTGCTTTATTTTTGTTCTAAGTTACTTGGAAATTCTTCTGCAATTATTTCGTCAATTGTTTTCTGCACACCCTGTTTTTTTAATATTTCAAGAATTGCCATTGTTTCTCTATACTCCATTGCTTCTGGTAGTTTAGTGAATTCTGTATTAAATCCTATATCTTTCACTCTTTGTTCTATTTCTTCAATTGTAACATTAAAAAACTCCTTACGATTGTTAAACATGTTTACTTTCTTTTCAGCAAATGCTTTGTGTAATTCATTTTCAAGTGTTGGTGCTTCTTCTGAAAACATCATTGCATGAATATCAAATTGAAATGGAACGGAAGCGTCACCTAATTCTTTTATTCTTTCAGTTGGTTCTAATCTACGAGTCATACCTATTTTGAAAACATTTTCACCAAATGATCCAATATTAGATATTACATAAACATGTCCACGCTTTGTCTGTTGTGCCATAGATATTGCTCTTTCTTTTTTCTCTTGAGCCTCTTTTAGTTCTTGTTCCAATTTGTCAATTTGAGCTTGAAGTTTTTCGTGTTTGTCGCCAGTAGTTAATTCAATTTCCTTTCGTGCTTTTTCTAATGCCTTTTGGTAAGTTGCTTCTTCTTTTTCAGCTTCCTTTTGTGCTTGTTCAAATTCTCTTCTTGCTTTCTCTTCTTCTCTTAATTCCTCTTGGGCTGCTCTTAAAACTTCTTTTTCTTGCTGCCTTTTTGATTGATATTCATATTCAAGAATTAATTCATTTCTTTTCAAATCAAGATATGGCCTAGTAATATATACATTAAATCCTTCACCTAACTTATTAATTGAAATAAATAATTTTTGCATTCGTTCTCTCATTTGATTAATGTTATTCCACTTTACTTTTGCAATTAAAACATCGCATTCTCCATTAAATGCTCTTAACATTAATTTTTTATATCTATTTACTACAGCTCTTCCTTTAGCTTCACTATCACCAACAGTCCAATTAGTGTCACAAATTGCTGCTTGATCAGAACTAATCATAGTTTTTTGCAAGTCAATAACATGAGCTTGCTCATACCTGTATTGGTCAGAACGCTCAAAATCATAAACAGGTTCATAAATACCATACTCAATTAAGTCAAGTTTACTTTCAAATAAACCTACCTCTTTTCTAAGTTTAGTATATGTTTCAAATGCATTTTGATAGTCAGTCTTAATTTTATTGAAGTTGTCTTCAATTATTTTTATTTCTGAATACTTATTGTTTATTGTTGAATTAAGTTCGGTTTCCTTTGTTGAAATTAATTCTTGTAATTGATTATTTTTATTTACTATTTCGTTTTCAATATCAGATATTGGTTTGTAACGGTCAAGTTGTTTTTTGAGTTCGTTAATTTCTTCAATTTCCTTTTTCTTTAAAAAGTCAAAAAGTCCCATATTATGTTATTTTAGGTTGTAATTGTTTTTTTGTAAGCATTCTGACTAACGTTTTTATAATTACCAGTAAATTAATTAGTTGCAATTCCTAAATCTTCATTAGTTAATGCAAATTTATCGATTTGTTTTTTAATTCTTTTAACAATTCCGAGTTTTCTTTTTTTATCTAAAAATAAATAATTTGATATGTCGTATTTCGTTAGCTTAAGAAGTCAATGGCTCGGTATAGGGGGGATTGCAGGTAACAGTTCGCTATTCCCAACCAGTTGGGAGTATTTATATTATATCTGTAGTTAATAAATATTTGTAACATCCTTATTATCATTATTAAAATCGTTTTTAACCGTTTATCATCGTTTAACTTATTTTCGATATTTTATATATTAAGAATGTTTTCAAAATTAAATTTGAACAAACAAATTTATAAATTATTTTTGAATAAATCAATAAAATTGATATTTATTTTTTAAAATAATTTATTATATTTGCGTCAATTTATTTTAATATTCTAACTAAAAATATTTAACCCCTCTTGAATTTTTTTTCCCGAAAAAATGGAATATTTTGAGATTTTTTTGAATTTGTAAAATACAACATCCACATTATCAATAATATATATTTTCTATATCGTTTGTAGTACCAGAAAATAACATTGTTATTTGGTAATCCGAATTCCTATATTTATTTTGTCGCAAATTTTTTAAAATAAAATGCGGTGTAATGGACAAAATTAATGGTTTTTATTTTCCTCACTTTGTTGAACATTTGTTTTTGAGTATTCTTGCTTAGTAATGTGTAGGAAATAAGTTCCTACAAGGCGCATAAAAATTTTAAACCGCAGCATACTAAAGTATGTGAGGATTTAAAATCTTTTATAGCAACGCCGTAGGAGCTTATTTCATGCACATTGCTTACACGGTAGTTAATACAATCAGATACAAATTGAAAAAACATGGAATCCATCACAACTGGCAAAATATAGTAAGAATAATGAATAGTCAAAAAGTCGGTACAAAAACCATGAACCAGCGTAACAATAAACAAAAGGGTATGCTTATTCCATCGGCTGGAGTTCAAGAAATTTACACATTTTTATAATTAAAAAACTTCATTTTTTATATTTATGACGAAGATTAACCAGAGCAAACGCATGAAATAAATATTTTTCTTTCACAGGTCGCCTCTATGAGGCTTAATTTGTCAGGAATGTTGTAATTTCTATAAACAGAACGTTCCTATCGGAACTGTAAATATACAAAAAATCCTTTAGGATTTAACTGTTTATAGAAATAATGAAATCACCTGAATTTTAGCTCCATCGGAGTGTCCTGACTTTTGTAAAAATTTTCATGCGTTTGCCATGGGAGGTTAACAAAACCAAAAAAAATCAAGCTTTATCAAAACGCCCAACCCGCATTAAATCCTAATAAGATTTTTAATGGACTATATGGAAATAGCTCATAATCTTCTTTGCTCGCATAAGTTGATACATTATTAAAATGTTCGAGCCAAATATTATCTCTATATCCTATTCCTATATATGGGTCGAATGCTAAATTTTTGTTAATAATTTGAAATCCAACTTTAAAACAATAATTAGTATATGTAATTAAAATATATTCATCTTGTAGAACATTCTTTTTATCAGTTATTTTAGCCCGTGAATATGAATATTGCAATGCCACATATAAACCTTTAGGAGCTTTAGTTTGTTCTTTGTTATTTAACAAATAATATTTATATTCGGCCTGAAATCTAAAGCCACGAACTTTTAACACAATAGGAGGAACAGCAGCTGATTCTATTAAAGTTGTAATCAACCCTTTTCCAAGGTAGGAACCAGAAATTTGAACAGAACTTCTTGTTGATAATACAGTTTCATAAGCCAACCGAAATTCAGAAGTTAAAGGAATAGAGCCAACAGGCATAACAAAAGGATTTGTTTTTAATATATTTCTTTTTGTTTCGATGCGGCTATAATAAACTGAATCCTGATAAAACTGACAATAAACAGCAATGCTCATCTGAAGAAATACTACAACTAATATGATTTGTTTAATTTTTATCATCTTTTAATATTTATTGGTTTCAAGTTTCAAGTTTCAAGTTTCAAGTTTCAAGATTGTTCAAAAGAGTTCAAAAAGTTTATTGTTCTATGTTATTTAGTTATTTGTTATTAAGTTATTTCAATATATTTCTATCAATTTCTATCAATTTCAATGTTTATCGTTCATTGTTTTTCGTTCACTGTTTAAAGAAAAGATGTTTCGCTAATCACTCAACATGACAAAAAGAACTTGTTCACTGCCAACTGTTTACTGTTTACTGTTCAAAAAAAACTCACTGTCATTCAATAGTCATACATAGTCATACAATTGTCAGCATTTGTAATGCAGTTAGAAAACAATTGTGTGACCATTGTATTAACTATTGTGTGACCATTGTTATTATTGTTCACTGTTTGCAGGTTTTTCTTCAATCTTTTTTTATCAATCTTGTTTTATCAATCTATTCCTATCAATCTTTTCAATCTTGTTTTCTCAATCTTGTCTTCCCAATCTATTCAATCTTGTCTTCCCAATCTATTCAATCTTGTCTTCTCAATCCTATCAATCATGTCTTCCCAATCTATTCAATCTTGTCTTCTCAATCCTATCAATCATGTCTTCCCAATCTTTCGTCAATCTTTTTTCTCAATCTTGTTTTGTCAATCTTGTTTTATCAATCCTTTCAATCTTGTCTTCTCAATCTTTCTCAAAAATTATAATTCAAATCGTGCAATTGGTGCAACATCGTGAGATGCAAAAAGATTTTGCTTAAATTTAAAATATCCTGCAACAGCAATCATAGCAGCATTATCGGTAGTAAAGTTAAATGAAGGAATGTGAATTTTCCAGTTATTTTTTAACGATAATTCTGTAAATTGTTTTCTAATTTCGGAATTTGCAGAAACACCACCGGACAACGTAACTTCTTTTATTCCGGTAATTTTAACCGCTTTAATTATTTTATCAATTAAAATGTCAACAATAGTTTGTTGTAACGAAGCACACAAATTATTTTTTTGCTGCTCAATAAAATCAGGATTTATTGCAATATTATCGCGTATAAAATATAAAAAAGAAGTTTTTAAGCCACTGAAACTAAAATTCAATTCAGCTATTTTTGGTTTCGTAAACATAAATGACAGCGGATTTCCTTCTTCTGCAAGTTTATCAATTAATGGTCCACCCGGATACTCTAAACCAAGTACTTTAGCTCCTTTATCGAAAGCTTCGCCAGCCGCATCGTCAATTGTAGTACCAATAACTTCCATTTTAAGTGGCGAATTTACTTTTATAATTTGCGTATGTCCCCCCGAAATTAATAAACATAAATGAGGGAACAAAGGAACATCTTTGGGCTTATTGTGTTCAATTATAAAATGTGATAATACATGTCCCTGCAAATGATTAACATCAATTAAAGGAATATTTAGCGAAAGCGATAAACCTTTTGCGAACGAAGTTCCAACAAGTAACGAACCAAGCAAGCCAGGTCCACGAGTAAAACTTATTGCATCAATTTCGTTTTTGTTAATACCTGCTCTTTTAATTGCCTCGTCAACAACAGGAATAATATTCGATTGATGTGCCCGCGATGCCAGCTCAGGTACAACCCCGCCATAAGCTTTATGCACATCCTGCCCTGCAATAACATTTGACAATAAAATGCCATCTCTAACAACAGCAGCCGAAGTATCGTCGCACGATGACTCAATTCCGAGTATTGTAGTAAACTTTGTCAAATTTTATAACTTTGTCCAATTAAATTATTTGCAAAATTATCAAAAAAAGACACATACCGCTTTTATTATTATTGGCTTTTTTAAGGCTGTTATTTATTTCGTACATAATTTTTAAAAGTTCGTTTTTGCAAACAATTATTACCCAACGTATTGCATCATATTTATCGGCTCAATTAAAAGCCGAAGTTTCTTTAACAGGTGTTGACATTTCGCTTTTTACCAGTGTTATTTTAGAAAATGTTTTTGTAAGCGACCAAAAAAAAGACACATTATTATTTGTAAAAAAATTAAATGTAAAAATAAAAGATATTAATTTTTCAAATAATTTTATAGACATTAACAAATTGCAGTTGAATGAACCTGTTGTTAATCTTTATCTCGATTCGCTTCACCAAATGAATTATAGTTTTATAATTAAAGCTCTGTCAAATGACTCAGATACAACTTCATCGTTACCATGGAAATTTATTATTCGTGGATTAGAAGCAAACAATGCAAAATTTTCGTATAAAAAATTTGCTCATTTAGCTCAAAATTCAGGAATGAATTACAGCGATATAGGTATTTCTAAAATCAATTTATCAATCAAAAATATTACATACAACAGCGATTCGTTAAAATTTAAAATTGAAAATATTTCGGGAATAGAAAAATGCGGAATTGCTATCGGTCATTTTAGTGCAGACGCCTTAATTGACACAAACGGATTATTTATGCAAAATGTTTTAATAACTGCTGCAACAAGCAGATTAGCTTTTAATTATTTAAATTTTTTAATGAAATCGGTTGACGATTTAGATGATTTTGAAAATAAAGTAAAAATTGTAGCAGATGTAAAAAAATCGTTAATCGGATTTAAAGATATTTCTTATTTCTCGTCTTGGTTATGGGGAATAAAAGAAAAAATTGTTTTTGAAGGAAAAATAAAAGGTAAAATTTCCGATTTTAAAGCTAAAAATGTAAAAATTGAATATTTAGATAATACATTTATTTCAGGTAATTTTGCAATTACAGGACTTCCAAATATTGAGCAAACTTTTATGACATTGGCATTTTCGGAGTTAAATACCAATGCCAGCGATTTGTCAAAAATACCTATATACCCTTTCACATCGCACAATACGATGGAAATACCAATTGAAGTAAAACGTCTAGGTAAAATTTATTACAAAGGAGAGCTAACAGGCTTCACCGGCGATTTTGTAGCTTATGGAAATCTTAAAACCAATATTGGAAATTTAAAAACTGATATTTCGTTAAAACAAGATGTTGTTTCGGGATATACAAAATTTAAAGGAAATTTAGCTTCTGAAAAATTTGACCTTGGGAGTATTGTTAATTTAAAAGAAACAGTTGGTAAAATTAGTCTAAATGCAAAAGTTGAAGGAAAGTACAAAGGTAAAAAATTATTTGCGAATATTAAAGGTTCAATTAACGATATTGAATTTAAACAATATACTTACAAAAATTTGAAAGTTGAAGGAGAATTTACCGAAAACACTTTCGAGGGTTCATTAAACATTAATGATGTTAATTTAAGTATGGATTTTCTCGGGAAAATTGATTTTAGTAAAAATATTCCTGTTTTTGATTTTACTGCCGATATTTCTAAATTACAACTTTATAAATTAAATTTAGTAAAGTACGATTCACTTTTAACTCTTTCGTTTTTATTAAGTGCACGCTTTTCAGGAAATAGTTTGGATAATTTGTTAGGGAAAATTGAATTATTTAATTTCAACTATAAATCATCACGAATTAATGAACATTTCGGAGACATTAGTATTACATCCGAAAAAAATTCTTTGGGAAGTAATTTTCAGCTTAATTCAAACATATTAAATGCCTCGTTAATAGGAAATGTTCATTTTTCAAATTTATTAACATCGTTAAATAACGCTATAAACAGTTATGTTCCCTCATTAAAATTTATAAAAGAAACAGAAAACAATAAAGTTCATAACGAGGAAAACAGCTTTGCTCTTTCAATTGATTTTTATAATACAGATAGTATTTTTAAAGAATTTGTACCAAAACTTAATATTGAAAAAAATACAAAATTAAATTTCAATATTAACTCTATTAAAAACACTTTCGATTTAAGCATTAACAATGGGAACATTTCATATTCTGGAATTAAGGCAAACAATCCAGAAGTAAAAATATATACCGAAAACCAAAAACTAAACTATTTAATAAATATAAAAAAATTAGAATTATCGGAAAATGCGAACATGCAAAACATAAATATTCAAGGCTTTACACAAAACAATGAAGGAGAAATAAATTTATCGTGGAACAATCCTGATTCAGCTATATATAAAGGTGATATAAGTTTACTTTACAAATTAAACAAAATAAATAATAAGTTTTTCCCTTCAGTTTTATTAGAGGCAAACCCTTCAATGCTAGTTTTATCAAATGCTGAATGGTATGTTAACGATGCAAAAGCCGAAATTTTCGATTCATTAATTAATATCGAACAACTTACAATAAACAGCGATAGTCAATATGTTTACGTTAACGGTATAATAAGTAAAAACACATCTGATACATTAACAGTTTTACTAAACAAATTAAATTTAACTAACTCGAATTTATTTTTAAAAAAATATGGATTAGAATTAAACGGTTTAGTTAGTGGCAACTTATACATTTCGGGATTATTAGGAAAAACCAAACTTCTGTCGAATATTAATATTGAAAACTTTAAAATAAATAATGAAGATATTGGGAACGCACACATTATCAGCCAATGGGATAATAATTCAAACAACATTTTAATTTCAGGCAGCACTAACCGTGGAAATATAAAAACATTAGACTTTAATGGGAAATATTATACTAATGGCAATATTGATTTTGATGTTGCACTTGATAAATTAAAACTAAATCTTGCCGAACCATACATAAATAGCATAATGTCGGATATTAAAGGTATTGCAGGTGGAAAGTTAACAATAAAAGGCAGTACTTCAAAACCAATAGTTGAAGGCTTAATTAAAATACAAAAAGCATCGTTTTTAATTCAATATTTACAAACAAGATACAGTGTAACAACCGATGTTATTGTAAAACCCAATTCATTTAATTTTTCTGATGTTGCAATTTTCGATTCAGAAGGGAATAAAGCAACATTAAATGGTAACATATCACACAATAATTTTAATAATTTAAAATTTGATTTAGGAATTGAGACTGATAAATTATTAATGCTGAACACTACCGAAAAAGATAATGAATTATTTTATGGTAAAGCATTCGCCTCGGGAGTAATAGATTTAACCGGCACACCCGAAAATTTTAATATTGATGTAACCACAAAAACCGAAAAGAACACAAAAATATTTATCCCTTTATCATCAGGGAGCGAAGTTAATCAACAAAATTTTATACATTTTATTAATAACACAAATGATACTGCTAAACAAGTTATAGAACAAAAAATTGACCTGTCGGGGATAAATATGAATTTTAATTTTCAGGCAACACACGATGCTGAAGTACAAATAATTTTTGATTCAAAAGTTGGTGACATAATAAAAGGTAAAGGAAATGGTAATTTAAGATTAGAAATTACACCTACCGGCGAATTTAAAATGTTTGGCGATTATACAATTGAAAGCGGTGATTATTTGTTTACATTGCAAAATGTTATTAATAAAAAATTTGATATTGTTAAAGGGGGTACAATAAGCTGGAACGGCGACCCATACATGGCAATTCTTGATATATCAGCAGTTTATAAGTTAAAAGCCAGTTTATATGATTTAATGTTAGATTCTGCATACAAGCAAAGAGTACCTGTTGAATGTGTTCTTAATATGAGTAACAATTTGCTAAAACCCGATTTTATTTTTAGTATAAAACTTCCCGAAGGAGACTCTAAACCAAATAATTTAATAAACAGTTTCTCAAACGAAGATTTAAACAAACAAATAATTTCGCTTTTAATACTTAACCGATTTGTAACACCTGAAATTTATCGCAACACTTTGCAAAGCACAGAAACAAAAGGTACAAATGCAGTTGGAATGAATTCTTCCGAATTACTTTCTAATCAATTAAGTCATTGGCTATCACAAATATCAAAAGATTTTGATATTGGAGTTAATTATCGTCCCGGTGACGAGCTTACTCACAATGAAGTTGAACTTGCACTTAGCACTCAAATATTAAATGATAGAGTTACACTTAATGGAAATGTTGGAGTTGGAGGGAATCAGGCAACTCAATCGAGCAATTTTGTTGGCGACTTTGAAGTTGATGTAAAAATTAACAAATCGGGAAAGCTAATGGTAAAAGGATTTAATCGCTCCAATACCGATATTATAAACGATACAGCACCTTACACTCAAGGATTAGGTTTGTTTTACAGAGAAGATTTTGATTCCTTTGGTAAGCTATTGCAACAATATTGGAAATCAGTTTTTACCCGCAAACAAGAAGACAAAATAAAAGAAAATAAATAGTGTCTGTCCATAATGTCCGATTTCTGCGTTATTCTCGTATTAAAAAACAGTCATTTACTACAGTAAACTCCTGATTTTTTAATACTTCGAATGCCTTGAACTCGAACATTCTGAATCAGACACTGACTTTATAGACAAACCCTAAATAATATTGGCATTTTTCATACTATAGCTAACGTATTGCTTTATTGCTAAATTGCTTTACCCCGTTAGATATTTACAAATGGGGGAAATTTTTTGTTTAAATATCATTATCTAACGGGGTGAATTGTTAAGCTGATAAGTTACTAAATGGTTAATGTCCCCCTTTTTAAAGGGAGTGGGGCGATGAAAATAATGAAACAATAAAACAAAGAAGTTGCTAAATTGCTTTATTGCTAAATTTTATTTCATTGAATTTCATACATTTGAATAAATTGTACATCAACATTCTTTTGTTAATAAAAATAAAATCATAAGAAATAACGTTAACACAACATAGCTAATTTAGCTGACTATTAAAATATATTTATATGATATTTTTGCAAATTACTACAAATCCTGCTGTTCAAACAGCAGTTCAAAAATCGAGTGAACAACTTTCGTTATCATTATGGGATTTAACTCTTAAAGGTGGCTGGATAATGATTCCAATTGGTTTACTATCAATAATCACAATTTATGTTTTTATTGAAAGATTTATTGCTATTCGTGCTGCCGGAAAAGAAGATAATAATTTCATGAATAATATAAAAGAATATATTCTTGAAGGAAAAATAGACAATGCTTTAACAATGTGTAAATCTCAAAATTCACCTGTTGCACGAATGATTGAAAAAGGTGTTCGTCGTATGGGACGACCATTAAACGATGTTAATGTAGCAATAGAGAATGTTGGTAAATTAGAAGTTGCCCGGCTCGAAAAAGGATTTGCTTTTATAGCTACAGCAGCAGGCGCTGCACCAATGCTTGGATTTTTAGGAACTGTAACAGGTATGGTCAGAGCATTTTATAATATGGCAAGTGCAGGTAACAATATTGATATAACCCTTCTTTCGAGTGGCATTTACGAAGCAATGGTTACAACAGTAGCTGGTTTAGTTGTTGGTATTATTGCTTATTTAGCTTATAATTATTTAGTTACACGTTTAGATCGAATAGTTTACATTCTCGAAGCCCGTACAACCGAATTTATGGATTTATTAAACGAACCTGTAAAATAATCTGATTATGTCAATTAGAACCAGAAATAAAATTAGTCTTGCATTTAGTGCAGCTACCATGTCCGATTTAGTATTCCTGTTGTTAATATTTTTTATGATAACATCAACACTTATTTCACCAAATGCACTTAAACTGTTGCTACCTAAAAGTGATAATCAGGTTCAGGCAAATAAACCTGTAACAACAGTTTCAATAACTCCCGACCTTCAGTTTTATGTTGAAACTCAAAATATTGGAATTGATAATCTGGAACAATTTTTGCAACAAAAACTAGGAACAATAACAAATCCAGATGATGCTCCAACAATTTCACTTCATGCAGATAAATCAGTTCCAATTGAAGAAGTTGTAAAAGTTATGAATATAGCAAAAGACAATAAGTATAAATTAATATTAGCAACAACAGCTCAATAAATTTAAAATTGATAATTAGATATTTATTATTTTGAGTTATAAATTATTGATTATGGAAGCAACTATTAGAAACCGTTATAGTATTATTATTACAATATTCTTTCATTTTGGAATATTTGCTTTACTTTTATTATTAGGTTTTAAAACTCCTCTACCTCTTCCAGCCGAACAGGGTATTACTGTTAATTTCGGTAATTCCGATGATGGCTTTGGAATTACAGAACCTAATCAACTTCAGCAACAAAGTTCAGCTATGCAAAATAATCAGGAAGAAGTTTTAACACAAAATATTGAAGATGCAGTTTCAATAAAAAACAATAACATAACAAATAATAATAATCAAACGCAAAACCAAAACCAGCAACAACAACAGCAAGTAAACCAAAATGCACTTTTCCCAACAAATCAAAATAATGGCTCGAATAGCGAAGGCGAAACCCATGGAAATGGTAATCAAGGCAACCCTAATGGCGACCCAAACGTAAAAAATCATAATGGAACTCCTAATGGAACAGGTAATTCATATTCGCTTGCAGGCAGAAACATTAAAGGAAGTTTGCCCAAACCTAATTACCCCGGAAACGAACAGGGAAAGGTAGTTGTAGAAATTTTTGTTGATAGAAGCGGCATAATTACCAAAGCTAATGCAGGAATTAAAGGTTCAACACTTTTAAGTAAAAAATATTTAGATGCTGCATATAACGCCGCATTAAAAGCAAAATTCGATGCAAACCCCGATGCTGCTGAACTTCAAAGAGGCACGATTACTTACAATTTTATGTTTCAATAATTAGTGTCGGTCCATAATGTCCGATTTTTTCGTTAGGCTTCGAACAAAACTATGGTACGGTTTAAAACCGTGCCATAGTTTGTTGAATGGCAAGCCTCAAACTCGAAAATTATAAATCAGACACTATTTTTCTATTCGAAATAATTTTTAAATCTGTCATAAAACGACTTGTCTTTTTTTGCAGTTTCAGGACTAAAGCTATAAGATTCGTTAAGTTTCTCTAATAATTTTCTATCATCTTTTGAAACTGAAGAAGGAATAAAAACTAAAATACGAACTATTAAATCGCCTCTGCCATAACCGTTTACGCTTGGCAATCCTTTTCCTCTTAATTTTAACAATTTGCCTGATGGTGTGCCCGGTTCAATTTTAACTTTTACTCTACCATCAAGGGTGGGTATTTCGACAGGGATACCTAAAATTGCATCGGGAATAGAAATAAGCAAATCGTAAATTAAATTATTTTCATCGCGTACAAATTCGGGATGTTTTTCTTCTTCAATTAATACAATCAAATCGCCGTTTACTCCGCCTCTGCGGGCAGCATTTCCACGCCCGCTTACCGAAAGCTGCATTTCGTTGGCAACACCAGCGGGTATATTTAATGTTATAATATCTTCTTCATTCACAACTCCTTCGCCCGAACATTTAGTGCATCTATTAACAATAATTTTGCCTTCGCCACCACAAGCAGAACAAGGTGCAGAAGTTTGCATGTTTCCAAGTATAGTTCTCTGAACACGAGTAACATAACCAGTTCCCCTGCATGACGAACAAGTATGAAATGATGAACTATCTTTTGCTCCGGTTCCATTACAAGCTTTGCATAAATTTAATTTTCGAACTTTTATTTTTTTCTCAACACCTTCTGAAATTTCTTCTAAATTAAGTTTTACTTTAACACGAATATTTGTACCTTTGCGAACATTTCGACCACCACCACGCGAACCAAATCCACCATTAAATCCTCCAAAACCAAAATCTGAAAAAACATCTCCAAATCTGCTGAAAATATCATCCATATCGAAACCACCGCTATATCCACCTCCACCTTGTGGACCACTAACTCCTGCATGTCCAAACTGGTCGTATCTTTGACGTTTTTCATCACTACTTAACACATCATAAGCTTCGGCAGCTTCCTTAAATTTATCTTCCGATGATTTGTCTCCTGGATTTCTGTCAGGGTGATATTGAAGTGCTTTTTTTCGGTATGCTTTTTTAATTTCTTCTTTTGAAGCAGATTTTGATACTTCAAGAATTTCGTAATAATCTCTTTTGGTCATTAATTATTTTTTAATTTGTTATTCACCAACAACAACTTTTGCAAAACGTATTATTTTTTCGTTTAATGTGTATCCTTTTTGAACAACATCAATAATTTTACCTTTTAAATCTTCCGTTGGAGCAGGAAAACGTGTTACTGCCTCGTGTAAATCAGTATTAAATTCCTGATTAACAGCTACTATTTCTTTTAAACCTTGCTGAATTAAAAATTCGTTAAACTTTGAATAAATTAAATTTACACCAGTTTTAACTGCCTCTATATCTGTAGATTCATTTATTGATTTATTTGCTCTGTCAAAATCATCAACAATGTGCAGTAAATTCAATAAAACTGATTCGCTACCATATTTTAATAAATCGGATTTTTCTTTTAAAGTACGTTTTTTGTAATTATCAAACTCGGCAGCATTTCTTAACATCTTATCAGTTAATTCATTAATAGATATTTTTAGTTTCTCAATCTCTTCAGTTTGGTCGGTTGGTGCTTTCTTAAAAAAACTTTTCTTCTTTGTTTTTTTATGCTCTTCTCTTTGTTGTGTTTCTTCTATTTTCTGTTCGCCGCTTAATTTCGTTTCTGTTTCGGTAACAATAGGATTATCGGTTTCAATTTTTTGTTCATTATTTTCAATAATAACATCTTTAGAAACTTCATCGTTTGCAATATTTTGCTCATTTGTATTTTGTTGATTTTCTGGCTGAACTTTTTCTTCGTTTACTTCTCCCATATTTAATTGATTTTGGTCGCTTCTTTACAATATTTTTGCCAAAATAATTGTTTGTCCATAATGTCCGATTTTTTCGTTATGCTTCTAACAAAACTATGGCACGGTTTTAAACCGTGCCATAGTTTGTTGAACTAACTTTTTAGATAAACATTAATAGAACGACAATTTGGCAGTGTAAATATTATTGTTTTGTAATTACTGTAACAATTTCCAAATATTATCTTTTAAAGTATTTAATCCTTTACCTGTTATAGATGAAAAAAATAAATAAAGTATTTTAAATTTAATTTCTTTTTTTAATTCTTTAATCAATCCATCGTCAAGCATATCGGCTTTAGATATAGCAAGGATTCTTTTTTTATTTAATAACTCGGGGTTATATTTCTCAAGCTCGTTTAAAAGAATATTATATTCATCTATAACATTCTTGCTATCAACAGGAATTAAGAATAGTAAAATAGAATTTCTTTCGATATGCCTTAAAAAACGAATACCTAAACCCTTGCCTTCGGATGCTCCTTCAATAATTCCTGGAATATCTGCCATAACAAAAGTCTTGTTATCTTTATATTTTACAATTCCGATATTTGGTACAAGTGTAGTAAAAGGATAATTGGCAATTTCGGGTTTAGCAGCCGAAACAACTGATAACAATGTGCTTTTTCCGGCATTCGGGAATCCTACTATACCAACATCGGCTAATATTTTTAACTCTAGAATATTCCATCCTTCGCTTCCTTCTTCGCCGGGTTGAGCAAATCGTGGTGTTTGATGAGTAGCCGATTTAAAATGACTGTTTCCTAAACCGCCTCTCCCACCATTTCTTAAAATAATTTTCTCACTATGTTTTGTTATTTCAGCTATAACTTCGTTTGTTTCGGCATCTCTGGCAATTGTTCCTAATGGGACTTTTATTATAACATCATCACCATTAGCACCAGTTGATGTACTTTTGCTACCTGATTCACCGTTTTTAGCAAAAATATGGCGGTTATATCGTAAATGTAAAAGCGTCCATATATTGCTGTCGCCTTCAATATAAATATGACCACCACGTCCACCGTCGCCACCATCGGGACCGCCTTTCATGGTTCTTTTATCTCTATAAAAATGACGCGAACCTGCACCTCCATTACCCGAACGTGTGCATATTTTTACATAATCAATAAAATTATTTTCCGACATTTTGCTATTTGTTCTTTGTTATAAAACTCACTGGCACCATCGGGAAGTTCTTGTTCGGTCATGTTGAGGCTCTCGAAACATGACTTTTTTCTCGTTACTCTTCGAGTACATCAGAGTATTTTACTTAACAAACTTACTCATTACTTTTGAAATATCAGAATATACCTCTTCTTCGGTTTGAACTCCATTTATTTGAAAAGCTTTGCCTTGCTTTTGGTAATATTCTAAAACTGGTTTAGTTTGAGAATGGTAAACATTAATTCTATTCTGTATAATGTTAATATCAACATCGTCTTTTCTTCCCGATTTTTCGCCTCGTAATGTAAGACGCTTGATTAAAACTTCTTCTTCAACATCAAGCATTAACAATAGAGCAACATTTGTTGAGTGAATAATAAGCATTTTATCTAAAACTTCGGCTTGGGCGATGGTACGGGGAAATCCATCAAAAATAAATCCTTTTGCATTTTTATTGTTTTCAATAATTCCACTAATCATCCCAACAACAACATTATCCGGAACAAGCTCGCCCTTGTCCATAATTTGTTTTGCCTCTAAACCTAATTTTGTTTTTTCGGCTATTTGAGCTCTTAAAATATCACCAGTTGAAAGATGAATTAACTCAAATTGCTTAATTAAACGTTCTGATTGTGTGCCTTTTCCAGAACCTGGAGGACCAAATAAAACAATGTTTAGCATAAGATTTATAATTAAAAAAGTTTATAGTTTATTGTTCAAAAAAGTTTATAGTTTATTGTTCAAAAAAGTTTTAAGTTTATGGTCATGCAGTTGTTAACACATTGTCATACGGTTGTCATTCATTGTCATACATTTTTATGCTTTGTCTTTTACAATGAGTTACTATTAAATGACAATTGTGTGACTATTGTGTGACCATTGTTATATTGTTCAAAAAAGTTCATTGTTTTATTTATTTCGAGTTATTTTAAGATTTATGATTTTACAAGTGAATAAATTTCGGAGTGATTTCTTCCAAAACCATTATAATCGAGCCCATAGCCAACAATAAAATCGTTTGGAACTTCTAAACCAATATAATCAATTTTAAATGATTTAGTAAATGCAAGCGGTTTAAATAAAAAAGTTGCAATTTTTATTTCTTCCGGCTGGTAACTTTTTAACTGATTAATAATATTTTCTAAAGTTTCGCCTGTATCAATTATATCTTCTAATACAACAACTGTTTTTCCTTTAATATTTTCATTAATACCAATTAAACTCTTAACAACACCAGAGGAAGAAGTGCCTTGATATGAAGAAACTTTAACAAAAGTAATGCGACAATTAAAATCAATTTTTTTGAATAAATCTGAAGCAAACATAAACGAACCATTAAGGATTCCTATAAATACAACTTCTTTCTTGCTTAATTCGGAATTTATTTTTTCGGCTATTTTATTAATTGCATCCTGAATTTTTTCGCTATTTACCGAAACTTCAAACTCTTTATCATGTATTTTAATACTTTTCATTTTACAATTTTTAAAGTCGGAAAGTTAATAAATTTTTAAAAAATTAATAAAAATAAAAAGACTACTTTAAAGATAGCTTTTACAATAGACATCTTTCCAAAATAAATTAACAACTATATGTTATTAAAATTCATTAAGGTGGTGTAAAATACAATAGATATCTTTCCAAATAAATTATTGCAAAATTATATATATTGCCACGACCTAAAGGTCGTGGAATATAAAAATAATAAATCTACTTTAAAGATAGCTTTTACAATAGACATCTTTCCAAAATAAATTAACAACTATATGTTATTAAAATTCATTAAGGTGGTGTAAAATACAATAGATATCTTTCCAAATAAATTATTGCAAAATTATATATATTGCCACGACCTAAAGGTCGTGGAATATAAAAATAATAAATTTGGCTTTAGCCAAAACAAATGAAATTTATCATATAGGCTACAATCCGTTAGCTATCGTATGTTGGAGATAAATCAACAATGACTTGGATTTATGAAAAAATATTTTGGCTAAAGCCGTTCCTCTTCTTTATAATTTAAACCACGACCTTCCTTCGACTTCGCTCATGATGACAGGTCGTGGCAATTATACTGACACTTAATAAATTTGCAAAACAATATTCATTTCGAGTCTTAATATCAATAGGATTTTTTTGCATTTTAGTTCCGTATCAGTATAAATATTTAATTGGAAAGATGTCTAATGTGTAAATTGTTCACAAATTAATTTCGAATATCCAACACCCAATATCGAATGACGAAGTAAGGCTTAATTATTGGTTATTTGAACTTTACAAACTTTCTGCTTTTATTTAACCTCAATAATTCTCCAAAAGAGAGAACTCCCACAAAAACTCAATAACCTATATAACTAACTTAATGACTTTTCTTTACTCTTCAACTACGCTCATCGCATGCTTTATTAACTTCAGGCAATTATTATTCTATCACCATCATTCCCGAAACAGCAAATTTTTCCCGTTTTGCATTAACGATATGTTATGTATTGCTTTTAATAATTTGTTCCTCGGAATTTAAACTTCGATGTAACCGTCCTGCACTTTAATAATTTCACCAACCCGCATAGACTTATACAATTTTGTATATGGTAAATTTATTTTAAGTTTTTCGATTTTTCATTTCGTATAAATTAAATATATTTGTAAAAAATTAAAATTCATTTTTAACAAAGAACAAAAACATGAAAAAATTTATTTTTTGTACGACATTAATTCTTGCAACCGGCTTAGTATGGGCAGGAAACGATCCAGTAAAGAAAACCTCTACCGGAAAACAATACAAAATCAATATGGGAACTAATGAGTTGAAAGAAATGAACGATGGAGGATTTTATCTGAATATTGGTCTTGCTATACCATCAAAACAGTGTTACGTGCCTCTTGGCTTTAGTAATACGTCAAGTGAGCATTTCAAGATGGGACCTAATCTTGAAGCGGGGAACATGTTCAGGATTGTAAAACTTGATGATAATGCTATAGGTATAAGAGCTACATGGTTATCTGCTAGTTATAATGCATGGTCGGAAAGTAAAGCGAACATGTCATATCTACAAGGAAGTGTACTTAGAATTGGACCTTACTTTACTTATGCAATTTCTGACGAGATGGCAATTGATGGATTTTATCAAATCGGTCCGACTTATGTTCTTAATCTTGATGCTGATACAACTATATCTGGACGAACAGACAGTGGCTATCTTGGAGTAACCCATAATGTTGGTGCTTGTTTCCGGTATAAAGTATTTTCGTTTGGTTTCGATGTGAATTTTGGCAGTGTAAAGTACGTGGATAAAGAGGAATATAAGTCGTTTAGCGATGATTTAATTCACGATTTTTACAAAATCAGGACTTCGCACTTTAGATTGTTTGCCGGATTCCGATTCTGATTCTGATTATTGTTTGCAAATTTTAAAGTTCCGTAATTAATCCTAAATATAGGAGTTGTTGCACGTATAGTTTTCTTTATTCCTATTTTTCAATCACAATAAATTCAACTCTTCTGTTTTTTGCTCTGCCTTCTTCTGTTTCGTTAGAAGATACTGGTTTTGTAGCACCAAAGCCCTGAATAATAAGTTGTTTTTCAGTTACTTTTTTAGCTTGTAAATATGTCTTTACGGCTTCGGCTCGTTGAATGCTTAATTGATAATTGAAAGTAGCATCACCAATATTATCGGTATGACCGGCAATACAGATTTTGTAAGTTTTATTTTTAATTAACAAAGTAGCCAGATTATCAAGTGATGCAAAAGAACTACTTTTTATCGTTGATTTCCCAAATTCAAATTCAAGATTTTTGAATGTGGTATTAACTATCTGCTGGTCGTCGGCAGGAATAACTACACCATCAGGATTGTAAATGTCATCGTTTGGTAATTTTAACCCTTTCAAATTCCATATTCGAATGGTTTTATCCCACGAACTGCTTGCAATCCAATTTCCTTTCGGGCTGTATGCAACTGATTGAACATTGTCAGTATGCCCAGTAAAGGTGTAAAGTAACTTGCGGTTTTTAACATCCCAAAGTTTCACCTCTTTATCCTGACTACATGAAACCAATATTTTACCACCAGGACTGAAAGCTACTGATTTTATAAAGTTACTGTGTCCGGTAAGTTCGGCTAATTTATTACCTGTAATTGCATCCCACAGAAATACATTATTTTTTAAATTTGCCGTGGCAAGTAACGATTCATCGGGTGAAATCGAAATTCCTTCGGTATTCGAAATGGGTAATACTTTGGTTTCTTTTCCGGTGTGAACATCAAAATATCGGATGCTTTTTAAAATTGCTGAAGTACTAACAATAATCTGTTTTCCATCAGGAGTAAACACAATTGACTTAATGTTTGAATTCGCTTTTTCTGTTTCTTTTATTTCTTTTCCGGTAATAACATCCCAAATTCTAACACGGTTGTCGCGGCTTCCAGTAAGTAGCCATTGGTTATCGGGACTAAATTGAACTGAAAGAATTGGTTTGTTGTGAGCTTCAATGTTCCATTTTTCATTGTAATCAGAAGTATTCCAGATTTTAAAAAATCCATCCTTGCTACCGCAAGCCAGGTGCTTCCCATCGGGACTATAAGCAACACATACAGCCATTTCCTCAGAAGCTTTCAATGTTTTTAATTCCTTTCCTACTTCAATATCGAAAATTTTAACTTCACCATCCATCGTAGGATACGCAATAACCTTTCCATCGGGACTAAAAGCCATGTTTGCATCAACAAAAGCAGCTGTTCTTCTTTGCAAAATATATTGCGGTTGATTTACAATTCCCTGTGCTGCACATACAATTGATAAAAATGAAAATAAAATTGTTTGAAAGTGTTTCATTATTAATAATGTTAAAGTTTTTCTAATTTCAAATATAATTCATAAAAATTCTCAATATTGAAAATACATCTTAAGCAAATTTTTTGTGTTTGCCATAATTTTGCAAATGTAAGAAATAATATTGTAACTTTTTTGATGTTTTGTCAGTCCATACAGCTATGACGGAATTTATTGTAAACATATTTCAGGACAAGACATAACGAAAAAATCGGACATTATAGACAGACTCTTTATAAAAAATCATTTTAATATTTATGCTTTTAAATTGAAATAACGTATTTTTACAAAAAAATAATTTGTTTTATGAAACCATTGATAAGTATTATAATGGGAAGCACATCGGACTGGACTGTAATGGAGCAGGCAGCAAAATTATTAAACGAATTTGAAATTCCCTTTGAGGTAAATGCACTCTCGGCTCACCGAACTCCGGAATTAGTTAAAGAGTTTGCATCGAAAGCTCAAAGTAAAGGAATAAAAGTAATAATTGCCGGTGCAGGTGGAGCAGCACATTTGCCTGGTGTTATTGCAGCTTATACTACTTTGCCTGTTATTGGAGTTCCTTGCCGAAGTTCTATTTCAATTGATGGATGGGACAGTATTTTATCAATTTTACAGATGCCTCCGGGAATTCCTGTTGCAACAGTTGGTTTAGATGCAGCTCAAAATGCAGCAATATTAGCTGTTCAAATAATTTCTTTAAGTGATAAAAAAGCATTTAACAAATTAACAAATTATAAAAGTAAATTAGCCGATAAAATTTCTAAAGCTAATAATGAGTTCAAACAAATAAAATTTGATTTTAAAGTTGATTAATATGTTCAAATTATTTTCGATACTATTCGTAACAATGTTCTTTGTTATCACAAATGCAAAAGCAGGTGATGAACATTTTCCAATTGGTGCACGACAAGCTGGAATGGGCTCATCGGGAGTAGCATTTCCCGATTTATGGTCGGTTACACATAATCCGGCAGGATTAACTTTATTAACTAAACCGACATTTGGTTTGTTTTACGAAAACAGATTTGCACTTAAAGAACTTGGTTTAAAAGCAGGAGCTTTTGCATATCCAACATCGTCGGGAGTTTTTGCTATTGACTTAATGCAGTTTGGGTATTCAAAATATAACGAAAGCAGAGTTGGGCTTGCATTTGCAAAGTCGTTAGGTAAAAGATTCTCGCTCGGAATAAAATTCGATTATTTAAACACATATTTTGCCGAAGAATACGGAAATAAAGGTACCGCGATTGCCGAAATTGGTTTTCTTGCACAACCTGCTAATCATTTCTATATAGGCGGACATATTTATAATTTAAGCCGTTCTAAAATTGCAGAATACAACGACGAAAGAGTACCAACAATAATAACTTTCGGAATAGCTTATGAATTTTCGGAAAAAGTTCTTAGTACAATTGAAGTGGAAAAAGACATTGAATACAAGCCAATATATAAAGTTGGAGTGGAATATAAATTTATGGAAAACTTATTTATCAGAGCCGGTGTAACAAGCAACCCAAATCAAATGAGTTTAGGAATTGGTTATGCTTTTAAAAGAATAAAAGCAGATATTTCATTTTCGTCGCATCAGATTTTAGGAATTTCGCCTCATATTGGATTTAGTTATGAGTTTGGTAATACTACATCAAAAAAGTTAGCAAATTGAGTACTAAGCATTTAATAAAACATACGAAGTTTGGACTAAAGTCCTTATTGTATTTTATTAATTGCCACGACCTTAAGGTCGTGGCAATTGCTCCAACAGAAAATTCGGCTTTAGCCAAAAAATTGCAAAAGTTCTATTTAATTATAGCTATGGTATTTATAATTATTCCTGCTTTTTCGCAACAAGAGCAAGCTGGTTCAAACGAAGCAATTATCGAAAAATTTATCGAAGATATCGCATCAAATACTGATAGAGAGCTTGATTACACAACATTATACGAAGATTTAACATTCTACTTAAACGAGCAATTAAACATTAACGAAGCCACAAAACCCGATTTAGAAAAACTACAACTATTAAGCGATTTTCAAGTAAATGCTATTTTACAATATCAGAAAGATTACGGTCAGTTTTTGAGTATATATGAATTATTAAATGTTTCGGGCTTTAACGAAGAATACCTGAGAATGATTCTTCCTTTTATTACTGTTAAAAAAATTGTTCCGATTTTAGGGTTTTCGCCTCAAAAAGCATTAAAATATGGCAGCAATAAAATATTTATGCGAACTCAAAAAGTATTGGAACCACAAATAGGATATTCGTCAATTACTGATTCTGCTTTAGCTGCAAGTCCAAACTCAAGATATCTCGGTAGTCCTTATAAAATGCTTTTTAGATATTCTTTCACTTATAAAACAAAAATATCGTGGGGTATAACAGCCGATAAAGACCCTGGTGAAGAGTTTTTTAAAGGCAGCCAAAAAAGAGGTTTCGATTTTTATTCGGCACATTTATTATTAAAAGATATTGGACCTGTAAAAACAATTGTTTTAGGTGATTATTATGCACAATTCGGACAGGGTTTAGTAGTTTTCTCGGGATATAACTACGGAAAATCATCTATGGTTACTTCTACACGTAAAAAAGCTCAAGGTTTAAAAAAATTTTCGGGAACAGACGAAAACTTATTTTACAGAGGTGCAGGTGCTACCTTCCGATTTGCAAAAATTGATTTTACTGCCTTTGCTTCAAAGAAAAAAATTGATGCAAATATTACAGCAATAGACTCGTTAACAGGCGAAGCCGAAGATATAAGCTCATTACAAACAAGCGGCGAACACGCATATCCTTCGGAACTTGTTGACCGTAAATCAGTTTCAGAAATGGTGCTAGGTGGTAACATTTCTCTGAATATGGAAAAATTCAGGCTTGGACTCACTGGCATACAATATAGTTATGGAGCAAATCTTTTAAAAACACCAACTGTATATAATCAATATGATTTTAGCGGAAGAGCAAATACAAATATTGGTGCCGATTATCAATTAATGCTCAAAGATGTTACAATTTTTGGTGAAGGTGCTTTGAGTCAAAATGGTGGTAAAGCGTTTATCAGCGGAATGTTATTTAATTTATCGTCGCAGATAAACATGGCATTAATTTATAGAAATTACGAAAGAGATTATCAAGCTAACTTTAGCAGTGCATTTGGCGAAAATTCTGTAAATGCAAACGAACATGGTTTTTATATAGGTACAACTATCTATCCTTACGCAAAATGGAGGATTGCGGGTTATTACGATTTATTTACTTTTCCATGGTTAAAGTCTGGAGTTTACGCACCCTCAAAAGGTAGCGATTATTTAGTTGAAGTTGGATATTCACCTAACAGGCAAATAAGCTCATATATAAGGTATCGTCAAAAAATTAAACAAGAAAACATTCCTTCTACAATTCCTTCGGTAATTGATGGCATTGAAAACAATACTACAACAAAGATTCGATTTCATATTTCATATAAAGTATCAAGAACCATTTCGCTTCAAAACCGACTCGATTGGATAACTTATCAAAAGGAACCAAACAACGAAAAAGGATTTTTAATTTATCAGGATTTCATTTACAAACCTATAAAACTACCTTTAACTTTTTCGGCTCGTTATTGTATTTTTGATACAGATGGTTACGATTCCCGTCTTTACGAATACGAAAGTGATGTTCTTTACGCATTTTCTATCCCTGCGTATTACGACAAAGGCACACGTTTTTATTTTAACGTAAAGTATTCGGTAAATAAGAAAATTGATTTATGGTTCAGATATGGGCAAACTTATTACTCAAATTTAAACACAATAAGTTCGGGATTAACTCAAATTGAAGGTAAAACAAAAACGGAAGTAAAATTGCAAATAAGGATATTACTTTAGAGGGGTTCTAAAAATTACTCACAATATTTTTATAGTTCGACATGCTCACTACAAGTTTTTAAATGAGTTCGTGAGAACGCTTCGCTAAGTTCATTTTTTTTGAATTAGGAATATTGATTAACGAATTTTGATTTTAGAAGTAGCTAAAATTCAACAATCTAAAATCGGTGTTCCTTGTTCTTAAATTATTTTTTCTAATTTATAGATATGCCCTTTAATATCTTCCAGGTAATATTGTTGTGTTAGTAGCAGGATTAATGCAAAGCACAGGAACTTTCATTCCGAATTTGCTTGCTTTTAATATAAATTCCTTAAACTGATAAGACATAATAAATATGGTGTCGGCATTAATTTCGTTAGCAAATTCGTAAATAGCATTGTTAAATTTAGTTTCGCGCTTTGATGTTCTGATACCAAAAACAATATTTTTTTCGTCTAAAATCTGACGAATAAAACACATGTTTTTCTTCATTTTCTCATTTTTAAAATTATTGCTAATAAAAGGTTTAAGAATATTTATATTGCTGTCGAAATATTTTGAAAGTAAGACAACCCAATTTAATTGAATTCTACTTTTTTCTTCAATATCAAAAGGGACTACAATATCAACAATTTTTTCGTTTTTTGGCGGAGCCTGAACAAGATAAAATGGTACATTAGAGCCAATTATTACTTTTATTGCTCTTTTTGCACTATATAACCCCATTACAATTAAAAGAGCATTTATTTCAATTGCAGTTGCTTTTATTACTTTAAAAATATTGCCTCTTCTAACTATTGGATAAGATTCCACCCCGTATTTTTCATGCATTTTCTTTTCAAACTCTACAAGTTTAGCCATTGATTCGGGCTGCTCGCTATCGTTTTTAATAATATGCAATAACGAAATATTTTTTTTAATATACTTCGACATTTGTAAAGCATGCTGAAAAGCAAACTCTGAATTATCGGTAAAATCTACCGGAACAATAATTGATTTATCAGTTAATTCCATTTTTTTATTGGGTTAAGTTAATATTATGGTAAACTAAAATTTCTATTATAAAATTTTATTAATAGACGTAATTTTTTTATAAATGTTGTCTAACTAATAAAATTTATTTTCCCTCTTTTTTCTTCTTTTTCATCATAAAAAAGTCGTAAGCAACTGGTGTTGCATTAAATACAGAAGAATATGTACCTATTGTAATACCAATTAATAATGCAAAAATAAATCCTCTTAATACTTCGCCTCCAAAAATAAATATTGCAATTAATACTACTATTGTTGTTAAAGAAGTGTTTAAAGTTCTACCTAATGTGCTGTTAATAGCCGAGTTAATACTGTCTTTCATTTCCCAGCGTGGATGAATTGTTCGATATTCTCTAATTCTATCAAAAATAATTACAGTATCGTTAATCGAATACCCAATTACAGTAAGTATTGCAGCAATAAATGCCTGGTCAATATCCATATTAAAAGGTAAAATACCTGCAAATATCGAATAGAACGAAAGTACAACTAAAGTATCGTGAAATAAACTTGTTACTCCGCCAAGGCCCCATTGCCAACTGCGGAAACGAATACCTACATATATAAATATTGCAATTAATGAGATTATTACTGCAATAACAGCAGCAATTTTAATGTCATCGGCAATTGTAGGTCCTACTTTTTGCGAACTCATTATTCCATTTGTTTTATCGGACATACTAAACTGATATGGAGTAATACTATTTTTATAAAATGATTTTAAGCCATCGTAAAGTTTAGTTTCAATTAAACTATCGGTTTTTAAATTATTTTCTTTTATTAAATATTTTGTAGTAATACGAATTTGATTCTCAGCACCAAAAGTTTTAACTTCGGGTGCTTCGCCAAATTGCTTTTGTAACGAAGCTCTTACATCATTAACTTTTACGTTCTGGTCAACTCTAACTACATAAGTACGTCCGCCAGTAAAATCAACGCTCCAGCTAAATCCTTTAGTTACCATCGAAACAATTCCTGCACCTATTACAATAAGTGAGAACACGTACATCTTTTTTCTTAAACCAATAAAATTAATATGAGTGTTTGTAAGCAAGTTACGTGTAAATTTATTGTCGAAAGTAATATTCCAGTTTTTATTTAATGCCCATTCAAATACCAATCTCGAAATAAAAATTGCTGAGAATAATGATGTAAGAATACCTATAATAAGTGTAGTAGCAAAACCTTGAACCGGACCAGAACCGAACATATATAATACAATACCTGTAATAATTGTTGTTACGTTACCATCAATAATTGCCGAATAAGCATTTTTATATCCATCATGTACAGCAAGTTTAACGCCCTTGCCGGCTCTTAATTCTTCTCTAATTCGCTCATATATAATAACATTCGCATCAACTGCCATACCCATTGTTAAAACAATACCCGCAATACCAGGCAAAGTTAACACAGCACCAAGTGATGCAAGCACGCCTATTAAAAAGAAAATATTGGATAATAAAGCAATATTTGCAACTAATCCTGCCTTATTATAATAAAGCTGCATATAAATAAGTACAAGAATAAAAGCAATGATAAATGAAATTAAACCCGATTGAATTGATTCTTGTCCTAATGATGGACCAACTATTGCTTCTTCAATAATTTGAGCAGGTGCCGGGAGTTTTCCTGATTTTAAAACATTAGCTAAATCCTGAGCTTCTTCAATTGTAAAATCTCCTGATATTGAAGAATTGCCACCTTTAATCTCCTGGTTTACAACTGGAAATGAATACACATAATTATCTAAAACAATAGCAATTTGTTTTCCAACATTATCTGCTGTTAAACGAGCCCAAATTCTGGAACCTTCGGGGTTCATTGACATTGAAACCTCAGCATTTGATTTTGTATTACCAAATTCAACTCTTGCACTGGTTATTGCACCTCCATCTAAAGGAGCACGATTATCGCGGCTTGTTGAACGAATTGCAATTAGTTGAAATACATTTGATTGTTTTATTGGCTTATAAGTCCATAAAAAACGTAAGTTTGGAGGGAAAATGCTTTTTACTTGTTTTAAAGCAAGGTAACGATTTACTGTTGCAGTATCTTTGTACTGAGTTAAACCAACAACCGAGCCTTTAGCAAGCTTACGTTCATTATCAACACTTGGGTATAAAACAGCAAATAAAGGATTTTGTTTTTGAAATTGTTGAGCCGAAAGAGCTGTATCCTTTTTCGAAGAATCACCTTTCATTTCATCAAGTAATGATTTTGATGTATCTTTATTAGCAGTAATTGCTGTATCAGCTTTTTTTGTTGTATCGGCAGTTAACTCATCTAAAAGTGATGGTTTACTAATTGTATCTTTTACATCTTCTTTTCCTGCCGATTCTAATTCAGCAATTATAACATTAGCTTTTTCGAGTAATGGATAAACTTCTTCATTTTCATAAGTTTCCCAAAACTCTAAATTAGCTGTTCCTTGTAAAAGTTTACGAACACGGTCGGGGTCTTTAACACCAGGAAGTTCAATAAGAATTCTACCCGTAGTTTCGAGTTTTTGAATATTTGGTTGTGCAACACCGAATTTATCAATACGGTTACGTAAAATATTGAATGAATTATCAATAGCTCCGTCGGCTTCTTTTCTGATAATTTTTAGTACATCTTCGTTTGATGTATTAAAATTAATATTAAGATCTTTTGATATAAAAAGTGCAGCAAGTTTTGCATTTGGGTCGGTTTGTGTAAATGCTTTACCAAACAATGATATAAAATCTTCCTGACTACTTTCCTGCATTTTTTTTGCAAGTTTTAACGCTTTGTTAAATGTTGAGTCAATTGAGTAGTTTGAAAGCGAACGAATAACATCAACAACAGATACTTCTAAAGTAACATTCATACCACCTTTAAGGTCCAAGCCAAGATTTATTTCCTGACTTTGACAGTCGCGGTAAGTATATTTCTTTAACCAAAGAAAATTATAAACCGGCTCTGTTGCAATTGAATCGAGATATTTAGCTTCTTTTACTAAATCGCCATTACCGAAACTTCGTGCATTTTTTTCGACATGTTTTGTAACAAAAGTAAATGATAATTGATATATACAAGCTAAAGCAAGTGCTATCGCAAAAAATCTAATCGCTCCCTTATTCTGCATTTGATAAAAATTTTATATAATCGAACAATAAATTAATTCTTTAAAATAAACCGCAAACTTACAAGTTTTTTATAAATCCACCAAATAGAAATCTTATAATTTACGAGTTCATTTTATATACACCTATTTTATTGTAATTCTTATAATTACAACTACATTAAAATATTAAAATTATCGTTTTTAGATAATTCAAATGGCTCAACACTTCTTTTAAACAATCGAATAGTTTTATTGCCAATCAAGTTTACAGAATCATTCTCGATTTTTAGAATACACCCTTCACGTAAACCTACAACATAAATATCCGGGTTTACTTCAATAAATTCTAAAATTCTTTGTTCGCGTGTTTCGCCAGCGTGGCCTATCGGATTTGCGTCTAAATAATGTGGGTTAATTTGAAATTTTATTAAATTAAATGCATCAAATGAAGATGGTTCAACAACAGGCATATCATTAGTGGTTTTTATTGTAGGACATGCAACATTAGAGCCGGCACTCCAACCAATATATGGAGTTCCGTTTAATACTTTTTTTCTAACTATATCTAACAACCCAAAATCCTGGATTTTTTTTAAAAGTTGAAAAGTATTTCCACCTCCAACAACAATTACATCAGCATTTTCTATTTCTTTGATTTTATCGGTAAAGTGATGAATACTTTTAATATTATGTCCAATTTGATTAAACTTTTTTTGAACTTTTTCTTCATATTCATCATACGAAAAAGTAACAGCAGCAAAAGGAATAAAAATACAATTTAAACATTTATTTCCTAAAAATTCTTTGATATTTGGAGTAGGATATCCTAAATATTCTTCTCCGGCATTTGTTGAATTACTAATTAATAATAGTTTCATAAATTTATTTATTTGATAATATGATACTTACAATAATTATTAAAAAAATTAATGTTCAAATTTAAACCTAATTAAATAATTTACGTCAAAGCAACGAAAAACATTAAAAAAATAAATAATTATGAAAAAATCAAAAAAATTAATTTCGTTGTTAATGGTTGCTTTTCTTTTTGTAGGTAGTCAATTAGTATATGCTCAACCAAAAAGCACAGAACCGAATCCTGATAATTGCAAAAGATGTATTAACGGGATTACAGATTTAACTGATGTTCAAAAACAAAAAATTGAAGATTTAACTTTAGCTCACACTAAATCCATGACTGGTTTTAAAAATCAGATGAACGAGAAAAACGCACATTTAAAAACTTTACAATCTGCCGATAAAGCCGACATGACAGCAATTAATAAAACAATTGACGAAATATCTGCAATTAAAGGTGATATGATGAAAACTTGTGCAGCAAACAAACAAAGCATTAGAGCATTACTAACAGACAAACAAAAAATCGTTTTTGATGCAAATGCAAATAAAGGCGGATGCTCATATAATGGAATGGGTGCAGGTAAAGGTGGAAATTGCTCAAAGAGTTGTAATCACGGAGGCGGTAAATCGTGCTGCAAGAATAAAAAAGAATAAAATTATTCGTTGTTAAATAAAAAACGCTCTGTAAACACAGGGCGTTTTTTATTTAATAATATTTGTACTTTTACATTTTAAACTACAATGAATTATATAAACAAAATATTAGTTACGGTAATATTATTTGTTGGGGTTTCATTTAACTCATATTCTCAGAAAATAACTATAAAAGACCGTATTAAAGCTGAGCATATATATAATTTTGGAGTTTATATAACATGGAAAAATAAGAGTCAATTAAAAGAATCAAAAAAATTTCAAATTGGTGTATATGGCTCAGATACAACCATGTACAGTTTATTAAAGAAAATTTGCAGTTATCGTTTGTTAAAATGGAAAAAAATTGAGATTGTACGGTTTAGCAAAATTAATGAAATTAAATATGTACCAATTCTTTACATAAGCAATTCGAGTAATAACGAAGTTCCGAAAATTGACTCAGTAATCAGCCAATGGTCAACATTACTTGTAACCGATAGTTGTAACACATTTAAAGGAACAATGATTAATTTTTTTCCACGCAATGCTTTAAAAAAAGTTGAAATTAACAAAGAAAACATTAATGCAAGAGGAATGAAAGTTGGAGCAATGCTATACGTTGTTGCTAAAAATTACGAAGCAGACTGGGAAACGATGTTCCAAAAAAGTGAAGAAGAATTAGCAACTGAAAAAGAAACTGTTGAACAACAAAATATAATTTTAAAAGAACAGGAGAACAAAATAAAATTAAAAGAAGAACACATATTAAAATTAAGCAACAATATTACAGAAAAAGAAAAAGAATTAAACTTTAAACAAGATGAACTTCACATATTGCAAAATGACATATTTAATAAAAACGAAGCACTTAACTTAACATCTGCTATACTAAAAACACAACAATTAAAATTACTAATTCAACAAAAAGATATTAAAGAAACTCAAAAACTTTTACAAAAACAAATTGATGAATACAAAATACAAAAATCAAAAATAGATAATCAAAGAACAGAAATTTCATCACAACAAACATTAATAGACAATCAAAAATCTAAATTAAACAGAAGTATTGCTGATTTAAAAAAGCAACAACTTGTTTTGTATTTTGTTTTAATTGTTTTGATTTTGTTCGGTTTAATGAGCGTTTTGATATATAGAAGTTATAGGATTAAAAAACGAGCTAACAAACTTTTAAAGTTAAGAAACAACGAAATTTCGAGACAAAATTCAGAAATCATTCAACAAAAAGAAGAGATTGAAACCCAACGCGACGAAATTGAAGCACAACGCGATTCTTTAGCAACACAGCGAGATAAAATTTTAGTTCAAAACAAAGATATTACCGACAGCATAACTTATGCAAGTAAAATACAACAAGCCCTTTTACCTCTCAACTTATTAACAAGTCAACTTTTTAACGAGCATTTTATTTTTTATCACCCACGAGATATTGTAAGCGGCGATTTTTATTGGACCCGAAAAAAAGGTGATATAATATACCTCGCCGTTGCCGATTGCACTGGTCATGGAGTTCCCGGTGCCTTTATGAGTATGCTTGGCGTAGCTTTTCTTAACGAAATAATTGACAGATACAATTTACTTTCATCGGGCGAATTACTTGATAATCTTCGTGAAAAAATAATTTATTCGCTTCACCAAACCGAAAGCGATGAGAGTTCTAAAGATGGTATGGATATTTCGATTATTGGGTATAATGAAAAAACCAAAATTTTACAAATCTCCGGTGCAAATAATCCTGTTTATATAGTCAGCAGTAAGCAGTCGGCAGTAGGCAGTCAGCAGCCAGCAGTAAGCAGTGAAATGCACGAACTGCCTACTACAACTGCCTCCTGCCAACTTCTTGAATTAAAAGGCGATAAAATGCCCATAGGAATATATTATGGCGAAGAAAAGCCATTTTCAACAAAAGAAATAACAATTTACAAAAATGATTATATTTACATGTTTTCCGATGGCTTTGCCGACCAGTTTGGCGGACCAGATGGTAAAAAATTCAAATACAAAGCGTTAAAAAACTTATGTTTGCAAATAAGCAATTTAAAAAGTGAAGAACAGGAAGAAATTGTAAGAAAAGCATTTTTTGATTGGAAAAGAGATTACAAACAAGTTGATGATATTTTATTAATAGGTGTTAGATTTGAGTAAAAATGGGCAGATTATTTGGTCTTATTATATTTTGTTTTTTTAGCATACAATTATTCTCTCAAAAGAAAGATAAAACAACGTTAATAAAAAATATTAACAAAGAACATAATCCAATTAAAAAAATCAATCTTATGATTGATTTAACATACAATTATTTGGATAGCGATACAACCAATTTTATTAAATTAATGAAAGATATTGAATCATATTCAATATCAAATAATTATTTCAAAGGATTAGGAGAATATTATTACAGATTTGGCGATTACTATTACAAAAAAGGAAAATATAAAATTTCAATAACAAATTATAGAAAATCAATCCCGTATTTTCAAAAAATCTCAAATAAAAAACGAGTAGCCGATGCATTCACATGCATTGGCGTAAACTATAGCGAATTAACAATGTACAACGATGCTATTGAACCCTATATTAATTCAGAAAAACTTTATCAAGAAATACACGATACAACCGGATTAATTCAATCTTTAATAAACCTAAGTGCTAATTACGATGATATTAAATTAAACGAAAAAGCAAAAAAATATATTAATAAAGCATTAGAATTATCATTAAAACAAAAAGATTTTGAAAGTGCTGCATATTGTTATTTGAATTTAGGCATTTATGAAAAAAAAGAAGGCAATTTCGATAAAGCATTAGAAAACTATATTAAAGTAGAAACTTATTCTACGCAATGTTCGAATAATTATTTACTTAGCCATGCATATGTAAATATTTCGAGTCTTTTTTTAGAAAAAAAAGAACCATATAAAGCATTGCAATTTGCTAACAAATATTTCAGATTAAATATTAATTCTAAAGAACCAAGTATTCTTTATCAAATAAACTCTTTATTTGGAAAAGCAGAAGTAGATATTGGAAAATATTCCGAAGGAATAGTTCATTTGAATAAAGCGTTTAATAATGCTAAAGAAATAAATACAGGCAATTTAATAATTAATGCATCAAGTAATTTAGCTGACGCATATAAAACAATTTCTAAATTCGACAAAGCGTATTATTATATAGAATTAGCATACAACTACAGCGATTCTATATTTAGAGCAGATAATTTAAAACAAATAACAGAAGTTGAAACAAAATATCAAACTGAAAAAAAAGAACATGAAATTGAAGTATTAAATAAAAACAAAAAACTTCAGACTCTTGAACTTGATAAAAAACAAAGAGAAATAAAGCAAAGAAATTTCATTATATACGGTATCGGATTAGTATTACTTATTATTATAGGATTCTCTGTAATGCTATACAATACATTACAACAAAAAAGAAAAGCAAATAAACTTTTAAATCAGAAGAATAATGAGATACAACAAAAAAACGAAGAAATATTATCGCAACGAGATGAAATTCAAGCACAAAGAGACGAAGTAATTTTACATCGCGATAAAATAGCATCGCAACAAAAGAAAATAACCGATAGTATTTTATACGCTAGTAGAATTCAAAACGCAGTATTACCACCACTCGAAAATATTAACATTTTACTTCCAGAACATTTTATTTTGTTTAAACCACGCGACATTGTTAGTGGCGATTTTTACTGGATTCAACAAATTAAAAACAGAACATATATTGCTGTTGCCGATTGCACCGGGCATGGAGTGCCAGGAGCATTTATGAGCATGCTCGGAGTTGCATTTTTAAATGAAATTATTACTAAATTTAATAATCCTATAGCCGGAGATATATTAAATCAATTAAGAATAAATGTTAAACGTTCGTTGCATCAAACCGGAAGAGTTGGTGAGCAAAAAGATGGAATGGATATTTCGTTATGTGTAATAGATAAAGACAAAAATCAATTAGAGTTTTCGGGAGCTAATAATCCTTTATATATAGTCAGCAGTCAACAGTCGGTAGTCGGCAGTCAGCAATCGGACTGTGAACTGAAGACTGAATACTGTGGACTAATTGAACTAAAAGGTGATAAAATGCCAATTGGTGTTTATACTACTGATGATAAACTATTTAATACTCAATATTATTCATATAATACCGGCGATACATTTTATATGTTTAGCGATGGTTATGCCGACCAATTTGGCGGTATAGACGGTAAAAAGTTTATGAAATCGAGATTTAAAAAGTTTTTGCTCGAAATAAATAATTTATCTGTAAACGAACAACAAAAACAATTAGAATATAATATTGAGCGATGGATGGGCAACAACGAACAGATTGACGATATTTTAGTAGTTGGTGTTCGATTTGTTTAATCAGTGTTTGCATGAAAACGCCAACTACTGCGTTATTATTTTAATTTTATTGTTCGACATGCTCACTTCAAGTTTTTAAGATGTTCTCCGCTTATGCGGAGCAGGCAGTTATCCCGACAAAGAATTTTGTTAGTTTTGCTAAACAAAACTTTACAAATTATAAATCGGGAGCTTCGCTAAGTTCTGAATCAAACACTGACTTTATAGACAAACTCTATTTAGATGAGCTTGAACTACTTGATTTTCTGACAACAGAAGTTTTAGTTTGACTTTTAGATTTATTTGTTGCTTTAACTGTTTTAGTTCCTTTTGGTTTTACAGTTTTTGTAGTTTTAGCAACTTTAGTAATTTTCTTTTCCACGTCTGTTTTTTCAGTTTCGGTACTTGTAACTTCTTCTTTAGTTTCAACTTCTTCTTTAAGCATATCTTTAGCTAAAAGCATGTTGTACCATGAAAAAACTTTCTTTATATCTGAAACATAAACTCTGTTTTTATCATAATTAGGAACGACTTCTGAAAAAGCTTTAATAAGCTCATTATTAGATGATTTAACATCAATAGAAGGCTTTTTTTCAAACTTTTCGAGCATTACTTTGAATATTTCTGACAAAGGTAATTCTTTGTCATCTGTAAAAACAGCAATATCTTCTAATGAACTAATTTTGTACGAATTAAATGCAGGCATTCTTTTGCCGTCAATTAATGATTCAACAATAATGCTATTTTTAGCTTGCGATACTACTTTAAATAAACCGTGATAACCGGTTATTGCCATAACTCCTTTTAATTTCATAATAATCTTAAATCTGTTTTTGCAAATATATAAAGTTGAATAATAATAATACAATAATTTGCATAAATTTATTAACATATAAACAATGTACGGGTTAATTGACAAAAAAGTAGGCTAAAAACTTTTGAACTACTTAGTGTCTGTCTATAATGTCCGATTTTTTCGTTATGCCCCAGTATGCTTCGCTACGGGGTAAACTTGTTTTGAAAACAGTCATTTACATTAGTAAACTCCTTGGTTTTCAAAACTTCGCAAGCCTCAAACTCGAACATTATAGTTCAGACACTGACTTTATGGACAGACTCTACTTAGTAAAAAACCTTGATAACCCCATAGATAAAAACGCATTTTAAAAGCGTGATGTAGTTCAACTTGGACTTCATGCTGGGTGCTGCGCATCACATGAAGTCCTATGTATTAGCAAATGAACTTTTTTCCTCATTACTTATAGTTTGTGTCAAAACAACTGAGGCTAATTTAGTCTTTTTTTAGTCAGCATTATGCATGTTTGAATTTTATTTTATAAAGCCTATAACATCAAAGTGTCCGTTAACCTCAATTTCTTTTTTGTTATAAAATACAGTTTCATTTTGGAAATAATAATATTTACATTTTCTATTGTATGCCAATGAATATTTAATTTCAATAGTATCAGTATCTAAATAGTTTAATTTTAGATAAAATATTTTTAAAATCACCTGCGATTTTGCTAAATAATCAGATGATTCATTATAAATTGGAAGATAAGAAAAAATACATGAACTAGAATCAGAACTATAAGAAAGAGGTAATAGGTTAAAGTTAAAATCAAAAAGTTTGACAGAATCTACGCAATATTCACCAATGCTATCACATATAGATGTTTGTAAGGTGTATAATATTTGATTATTTTTATGAATATTAAAAAATGCATTAAAATTTCCATGTACTTCTTTTCCGGGTTCATGGCACCTGTCACAAGAATATAAAGCAATTATTATAACTATAAGAATAAAGATATGGTGATATTTCATATTCTATTTTTTATTTATTATTTAGTCAAACCGCTAACTTTTTCTTTTTAAGCTTATTTGCTAACGTTTGGTGCTTGGAAAAACTGGGCATTAAGCAGCAGGAAGTGTCAAACCGTTAAATATTTTATATTTTGTTGTCATTGTCAATTTGTACATGTCCGCCCAGTTTTAACAAACGTGTGTTAGCGTTTAGGCCGTTATTTCGTTGTTTAATGTTCCGAAGTGTCAAATTTGCAGCAATGTCATTTAGCCCGTGTGTCAGAGCGGGACGGGCTGGAAGGCTCTTTGGCAAAATTTGGCTAATACGAGAGTTTGTGTGTTTTGCCAATGTGCTTGACAGCGTAAGGAAGGGAGCGTTGATTTGTTCATTTTCCTGCTTCAATTATTTTTTTGTCCATTTTTTACACTTCTTAGTGTAAACATATTTTAGGACAAGACAATACGTACTAAATCTGCAAAATGTTATAAGACGTTTTTCTTTTGTTTATTGCGTCTGTCATAGCAAATTTAATTTTTGCCATACTTATGTATGCACAAGTTTATTAATAGAATATCATTCATTTGATGTAGGTGGCGGAGGTGGAGGCGGTGGGGCACTTTCCTTTTGAGGAGAAGGCGGTGGAGGTGGTGGTTGAGAATCCCTCATTGGTTTTGTTTGTGCTTTCTCAATACCTTCATTTAAAGGTTTTACTTTAGGTATTTGATTTTCTTCTTCCATTGTTTGAATTTATTTAGTTAATATTTCGGTACTTCAATAATAATATCTCTATTGCAAAAATTTAAATAAACTTCATCTATTTTATACAATTCTTTACTATCTGAATAATTGTAAACTGTAACTTTTCTTAATGATAACTCTTTATTATTTTCATCTTCTGCCCACGAATCTACTTGACCAAGATAAGTCAGCCCATTTTTAATATCTCTTATGTAAACCCAATCAACATTATTTCTATTAAGATAATGATAATAAAGGCTATCATCTCCGAATTTATTAGACACTTTTAATGCTTGTGCAATTTTAAAAATTCTCTTACTTTGAATAATATAAGAAATTATATACTCAATAATTAAAGAAAGTGGTAAACAAAATAAAATTTCAATTAAATGAACATCATTATCTTTTTTTATTATTGCATCCCATATATGTAAATTTTTAAATACAAAATCGTCTTTACAAACCTGAAATAATTGAATTAGCCAATAAAGCAGTTGTAAAATAACAAAAGATATTATACCAAGTAAAATAGAACTAATAATAAACCTAAAAGGAGTCCATTTCTTATGAATTGTTATTGATTCAACTATTAAGGTTGAAATAATTCATGGAATTAAGATTATTATTAATCTTATTGTAAAGTCAGTGTATTCCATTTTTTATTTCTTTTTTCCTAATTTTTCCAAATTAATGCTTCTTTGCTCGTTTCGAGATTAAATAGAATACAACAATACCAGCTATTACCAGTATAGGTCCTATCCAAATCGCATTGTATTTCAAGAACTGAAGAGCTATAGGATTACCTGTTATAGTAAGAATCAGCCCAATGAAAACAAATAGTAGTGTTCCTCCACCAATTAACCATCTATTTTGGATTGCATTAATTTCAGATGACAAGGTATCCTTAATACTTCCAGAAATACTCTGTGAAAGCTGATTAGATTTTCCATCTAAATCAGTTACTTTGGTAGTCAACTTCTCAATGGAATCATAAATAGCCCCATATTCATTAGATACATTTTTTAATTCAAGATCAATGGCTTTAAGTTTTTGTCCTAAAATATTCCAAGGATAACCAGACTTTATAAGACCTTCAAGAAGAACCTCTGGACCTCCATCTACTAATGAATTTTCCCATTCTTCTTCTTTCATTCCAACAGGTGCCCCACCACGCTTTGAACGGATATAACCTGTTTCACCTTGATAATTTCCATCGTAGACACTTTCGGGCCTTTCGTCTTTCTCTAACTTAAAAATTACAAGACGGAATATTCTTTCCTTAAACACAAACCTGCGCTCTTCGCTTGAAGTATTTGTGATGGTCCAATTCAAAGTTCCATGATAACCTGAATCAACATGAGTGGTTGCAGCAACTATGCCCTCACGAGAAAGGTCAGTTGTTGGGCTGACAATTGCATGTAAATCGATATTTGGAAATATTTTTTCAACAGTTTCTCTGCTAAAATCTAATATCTCGAAAGCAGTTAACGCAACGGAATGACCAGGGGGAACTTTAATTCCCTTTTTCTTCTTTCCAAGTTCAAATTCTTTATTTGCATTTAAGAATTCACCAACTTCTCCTAACCTAAGTATATACGAATTCGGTCTCACCGATGTAATGTCCCCGTTAATAATAACTGAACCAAGTAATTTCTTTATCTCATGGTCGGAAATTAAAGTAGCCATAATATTTTTTTTTTTGATGTTATATTTTTATGAAATGCGAATATACAACTTTTTGAATTACCATTTTTTTATTACCCCTCTACAATTTTTATTTCCTCTTCCGCTAAATCATAAATTCTATTGTAAAACCAATCATGATTGTTATTTACGATCATTCTTTCGAATGAAGTTATTTTTTTGTTTTTATTAAATTTTTTTATAATCGTATAGAGGTGTTTGTAGTTTGAATAATTTTTCAATGCGGTGTTAACCTGGTCTTTCCATAAATTAATCAGTTGAATATGATTTGTTGTTTTTTTTTGAACAGCAAATTTGTACATCTTCTCAAGGTTATGCAATAATTTCTCCATTTGCTTTTCGGTTTTATTTTGGCATAACCATTCAACATACTTGTTTTTATTAAGTATGTTATCATTTATTTTTTCCTGAATTTCAATATCTGTTCTTATTTTCATTTCTCCTCAATTATTTTAATTTCATCCTCTGTTAAATCGTAGAGTTGATACACGATTTCATTTATTCTGTTTTCGCAATAATCAATTTTACCTTGATTTTGCGACACTTTTGATTGTAGTTTTATTTCTTGTAGTTCAATATTTAATTTCAAAATTTGTTCAACTAACTTTTCAATTTCATTTTGTATTTCCTTATTTGCAGTAGCAATTGGAAGTTGTTCTAATTGTCCCATTAGAATTTGCGGAAATCCTTGTGAATTTGTTACAAGCCGTTTAGATAAATAAAATGAAAGAAATTTTGAGTTAAGTAATCCTAAAAGAAATTTAAGATTTATTTTATTACTACGTAAAATATATAAAGTGCTTTCGATTAGTTCTTGTTTGTCAGAATATGTAGCACATAAACTGCTTCCTGTTCTTCGAATTAGCAAACGAGGAATAGTAGTTTGTTTTTTATAATCTCTTGTGCCTCCTATAATTTCTAATTTTTCATATTCTGCATATCTGTCATAATAATAACTATATCGTTTCATACAATTACCTAAAAGAAATGGCAAAGATTTTTTTGTTGGAGTTTGCGTTAGTATATCATTGCGATTTTTTACAACCATGCCTTTTGACATTTCAACTAATTCGCCCATAAGTTTTGAGGAACTTAAAATTTTCTTGAAAAATAGTTTACTTGAATCGTCAAAGGAAACATCCCAAGATTCAAGACTTTTGTTTAATTTAATTTCTTGAATTACTTTTTGTTGTTGAGTTGTGTCGATTTTTACAATTTTAGTTTTCTCTTTTGAGTTCTTTTCGCCAACTATAATTGTTGTTCCAATAGTTGCGTCTTGAAAAACAAAATGGTCAAACGTTACAATGGAATTAAGATTAAAATTCTCTAAAATAATTTCTCTGATTTTTCCGTTACTGTCAGTTGTTAATAATGCTTCTGGAGTAATAAAAGAAAATATTTTGGGCGAAAGTTTAGAAACTTTTTCTAAAAATAACTGGAATAGATTTTTTGAACTACCACCCGAGTAAGAATTAAAATTATTTTGGTAATAGGAAAGTAAATCAGCATCGCTGTTACTTATGGTAAGTTTTAAATATGGCGGATTTCCGATCACACAATCAAACCCACCTTGCTTAAAAATATTAGGAAATCCGTTATGCCAGTTAAATGGCTTTATTTTTTTCTCATCACCATAATCTAATTGGTTACTATAAAAATCTGTACCAACTAAGCTATTCCCACATTTAATATTTTCGTCAAGTGTTGGTAAAACTCTTTCGTTAAACAATTTAAACTGATAATTAATAGAAGCATTTGTTTCGCCTTCCATACATTTAAGCAATAATGAGAGCTTTGTTACTTCAACTGCGTTTACATCTATATCAACTCCGAAAATATTGTTGAGTAAAATTCTTTTCTTTTCCGCCGTTGTTAAATATCCTTCAGGTGTTAAAGTATTTTCCTTTTTTACTTTTGATGGCTTGCCATTATTAGAATAATAATTTTTATGAAAGTCAAGCAAATACTGATAAGCACCAATTAAAAAACTACCACTGCCGCAGGCAGGGTCAACTATTTTTATTTTGCTTATTTCTTTTGGTGTTCTTCCCTCTATTAGTTTACCGACTGTGTTTTTTACGATGTATTCAACTACATATTGAGGCGTGTAATAAACTCCTCCGGCTTTTCTTACTTCGGGTTTTTCTTCAATTTTTGCATGATGTGCTTTGTCAATGGAAATGGTTTTTCCCAAAAATTGTTCGTAAGCACTGCCTAAAATTTCAACCGATAAAACAGAAAATTCATAAGGACTTTCGGGATAATATAATTCGCTAACAATTGTCTTTATAATTTTATTTTCAATTTTTAAATTCTTGCTTATTTTATCTTTTTTTAAGTCAAAAATTCCTGAATTGTATTTGTCGTCTGCTTCCTGAAATATTTTAAAAAGATTTTGGTAATAATCACCTTGTTTTAATGCCGTTTTTAAATTTCCATAAACCTCTACACTTCTGGCCTCTGCAATTCGTAAAAAAATTATTCTATCAATTGTTTGTTGAACAGCAAAATTAATTTCATCTTCGTCAAGGCCTTTATTATTCCAACTTATAGAAGTAGCTAAATAAGTTCTCCATTTGTCAAGCGATTGTAAAAACTCTTTGTCAACGGTAGCTGTACCTTTTTTATTTGCAGAGTTTTGTAAAAACTTATCGAAACTTCCTTTTAATACATGTTCTTTTGAAAAAGTCTCCCAAATAAAGTCAAACTTATTAAGATAATCTTTATAAGTAAAATATTCAATTCGGGCAACTGATGCTTTGTCTGTAGGGTTTGGCTTTTTTGAACAATCATAAATTGAGAACTCTTCAAAGTCGGTGATTATGCTTATTGCTAATTTTGCATTCCATCCGTAGCGTCTGACCTGATATGCAGGATGAATATCATCTTTAATTGCAACACTTGGTTTTTTTGCTTCAACAAAAAATAATCTTTTTCCTCCACCAATTCTAAATGAATAGTCGGGTGCTTTTGTTGCTCCTGCAATTTTTATTTTGTCTTCGTGAATTACTTCTCTGTATGATTCTGCATAATCTTGTTCATTGTCAATGTCCCAACCAAGTGTCTTAAAGAACGGGTCAATGAAGTCTCGCCTTGTTTGAGTTTCGTTATAATCGCTGTTTTTATATTCGTTGATATGAAAGTCAAAACGTTGAACTAATTTTTCGATTTCTATTTTTGCTTGTTCTTTAGTCATTGAATATTTTATTTTCTCAAAAATACAATTAATAATATTATGAAGGGTCGGAAAAAAAGCATGTGTGTGACTGCGAAGGGATGCATGCAGGGACGGGCAGTAAACACTCTTGCTTTTTGTGTGTCGGGGAATACCACAATTTTGTCATTTTGCTGCAAATATTCCGAATCTCTGTCTTTTTTTACGGCTTAAAGTTAACTAATCGCTATGTGTACCTTATCCGACATTAATTGTTTACAACCATTTATAAGCATTTGCTTTAGTTTATTAAAAAATTGCTATTACAAATTTATTAAATTATTTGTTACAAACATAAAAAAAAATATTTTCATTTATTGTTTGAATTTAAAATAACGGTTGGCGCTTAAAAAATCTGGGCATTTAACCAACGTCATTATCAAACCGCCACAAAGTTACGAATTATTTTATAATTGTCAAGTTGCTACACAAGCCCAGTTTTTTTTAAACGTGTGTTAGTGCATATTGTTATATTAGAATTGTAGTGATAGTTTCAAATGCCCACCAAGTCCTTGTTGAATTATTTTCATTAATGTAGAAAGTCTGATGTCGCTAGCATTGTTCTCGATGCGTGAAATATAAGATTTATTAGTTCCGCATTTTTCAGCAAGTTCTTCTTGAGTCATGCCTAGTTTAATTCTTGCTTCTTCAAGAAGAACACCAAGTCTAAATGCTTCAAATTCTTGTTCCCATTCTTCACGCTTTTTAACTCCTCGTTTTCCATATTTTTTGTCAAGGAGTTCGTCCAATGATGTTAGATTTTTATTTGCTTTATTTTTCATTGCTATATTCCTCCATTATTTTAAGTGCTCGTTCGATTTCTCGTTTTGGTGTTTTTTGTGTTTTCTTTTGAAATGCATTTCCGAGAACAACTAGATTCCCTTTGTCAAAGAATGAAAATATTCTATAAATATTCCCACCAACTTCAACTCTTACTTCATATAGTCCCTTTTTGCTTTCAATATGTTTAAAATATTTTTCAGGTACTTGCCTTGTTACTCTAATTAAATTTAATGTCCACTCAATTTTAGCCTGAACACTGTCTGTCTGTTCAGTATAAAAGTCTAGAAAATAGTTTTTATAAGCTACTACTTGTCTTACGAGATTCATGGCACAAAGTTAACTAATTAGACAACATTTTCCAAATTTTTTCTTAATTATTTTAGGGCACGTCTTTTTTATGCATTAGCACTTACTAGTAGCTATGTATGATATATCCAACATTAATTGTTTACAACCATTTATAAGCATTTGCTTAAAACATTTTGTAAAGATTATATACTTAACATTAAAATACTGTATTACAGATAAATAATTTTAAAAAAATAAACTCAATTATACTTCGATAAAAGCACATCAAGTTTATTGAAAGTATCTTCGTTACCTTTTTGGGTGTAACAGATAATGCTTGTTCTATAAATATTTAAATTATCTAAAAATTCAGAAATTCCTTTTGAATTAAATTCTGTCAAATGTTTTCCATAACTGAGTTTTTCGATATAAGCGGCATTCATAAATTGTTCAAACTGATTTTTAATTGGAAATGAACAAACAGGTTTTTTTAAGTAAACAGCCTCGCTTATTAACGAATAGCCGCCATTTGTTATAACAGCATTTGAAGTTGCAAGGTCGTTAATAAAACCGTCTTCGCTGAATTTTTTTAAAATGCAGTTTCCTTTTACTTCATCAATATTAAAGCCATAAACAAGAAATTTTTCATTTTCAACTTCATTTAAAATTTTCGTAAGATTTTGCTGACTTGATGAAGTTTGATAAACCAAAATATGATTTTGATATACTGTTTTTGCATTTATTATTTCATTTCTTAATATTGGAGGAATAAATTCAGTATTTTCCTTAATTATTTTCGAGTCAAAAAAAGTGGAAAGCAAATAATGGTTGCAATCAGGAACACGATATTTGCATATTGTTTTTGCCAGATTATAATTAAATTTTTCTTCGCTTGGAATTTTAATATCGAGTTTACAACGGCTCAATACCTGTATGTTATCAACGTCAATAATTGGAACTTTTAAAAATTTCCCATACAAATATGCCGATGTTTCAAAATCAGTTATAACAATATCAGGAATAAATTCTTTATGTATTTTTTTGTATGTTGTTATATTTTCAAATAAATCGTGTGGCGATTTTTTTAAAATGCTTTGCAAAGTTTTAAGTTTTTCAATTCCGCCATCTTTGTAAACGAAGTTTAATCCTTTTATTTCATAAACTCTATTTGGAAATTGTTTATTCAAAAACTCAAAAGCCCTGTTGCTCGAAACAATTCTTACATCATGATTTTCGAGCAAATGAGTAATAATAACTTTACTGCGGGTAGCATGCCCCATTCCCTCACCTGGTACACCATACAGTATTTTCATATATTTGTGATGTTTAATTCAAAAACTAATCCAATACCCAAATAACAAATTCTAAAATTCAAAAATAAATCAATGCTCAATTAACAACATATAGTTTGCAATATTCAGATTCTTCGCTAATCACTCAGAATGACAAAAATGGAATAGTAAACTATGAACATTTTTGAACTATAAACCATAAACCCGAAACTTTTTTTATTGGTTTAGGGTTTTTAGTTTGAGGTTTTTAGTTTGAGGTTTTTGGTTTGAGGTTTTTGGTTTGAGGTTTTTGGTTTGAGGTTTTTGGTTGTTAAAAACTTTGAACTCGAAACTATAAACTGGTTAAACTTATTTACTCTTATCCGGGAATGCCGGTATTTTACCTTTTTCCTGTGGTTTATTTATCAAGTCAATCATTATTAATTCAATGGCTTTGTTAAGTTGCTCATCTACACCTTCAAATTCTTTAGCAGGGTCGTTATCAATAACAACATCGGGGTCAACACCATGTCCTTCTATTATCCAATTACTACCATCAGCGGCATAATGACCAAATTCGGGTTTATATAAAAAGCCACCATCAACAAATGGTAAAGAACCCCTGATACCAGTAACACCGCCCCAAGTACGAACGCCAATAATTTTACCTAAACCCATTTTTCTAAATTGAAATGGGAACAAATCTCCATCGGAAGCTGAGTAATTATTTACAAGCAAAATTTTTGGACCAAGAAGCATTTGCTCAGGATTAGTATTTCCTTCGATTTGATTACGAGCCATTCCCATAAATGCCAATTCGCGGCGTAAACGTTCGATAATCATTGACGAAACATTACCGCCTCCATTACCTCTATCGTCAATAATTAATGCTTTTTTGGCTAATTGTGGATAAAAATATTTTGCAAATTCGTTTAATCCTTCAACCCCCATGTCAGGGATATGAATATACCCAACCTGATTATTAGTAGCATCGTTCACTTTCTTAATGTTACCCTGAACCCAACTGTAATAATAAAGCGGATTCTCGTCTTTTATTGGTATCACAATAACTTTTCGAGAAGAATTTTCGGAAGCTGTTGTTGAAATGGAAAGTTCAGTTTCTTTTTCGGCAGTATTCCATAACAACGTGTAAATATCAATAACATTTTTTGTTGATTTACCATTTACAGCAGTAATAAAATTACCTTCATTAATATTTAAACCAACTTCGGTAAGCGGTGAACGTAACGTTTTGTCCCAGTTTTGACCTTCAATTATTTCATTTATTTTAAAATATCCTGAAGCATCTTTAGTGATTTTAGCACCTAACAATCCAGTATAAATTTTTTCGGTTGATGGTTTGTCGCCACCACCTGTATATGAATGACCAATGTTTAACTCACCAATTAATTCGCCGATTATATAATTCAAATCGTTTCGGTTGCTAACAAAAGGCAATAAAACCGCATATTTATCGTGCATTTTTTTCCAATCAAGACCGTGCATTTTTGGGTCGTAGAAAAAATCGCGCATTTGACGCCAAGCTTCATCGTATATCTGTTTCCATTCAGCTTTGTTATCAATTAATACATTCATATTTCCCAATTCAATATTTTTATCAGTTTTTAATTCAGTAGATGGAACTTCAATAACAAAATACTTATTTTCTTTTTTTACAAGCATCTTTTTGCGATTAGCTGTAATTTCATAACTTTCAACTTGCCCTAACGATGTTTCTTTTTTGTCCTTAATGTTATACGATTTTAAAGAATCTTCAGTTTCTTCGCCCGACTGAAATTCATAAAACAATTTATCTCCGACTTGACTAATGTTCCAATAATTTCCAGCTTTTGTGGGTAATGCCACAATACGTTGTTGAATACCTTCGAAATCAATTTTCACATCAGGTATTACAATTTTTTCATCTTGTTGAGCATCCTTCTTTTCAGATGGGGCATTCAAGTTCACTTCGTCGTTGGTAGGACCAATAGGATTTGGAGTGTTTTTTTGTAATGTTATAAAATAAATACGCGACATATCAGAATATGAATGATTCCATTCGGTTTGACTATATGTTGGATTATAATCACGGTCGGAAGTAAAAAATAAATACTTTCCATCAACACTAAAATATGGCTGATTAGAATTATACCACACATCCGTTGCTTCAATTATAGACTTTGTTGAAACATTATAAAAATAAATTTGCGACATTGTTGCATTTAAAGACCTGTCGGAAAAAGCAACCCATTTACTATCCGGCGACCAAGAATAATCGTTTATTTCCCATGTTTTACTTTGTGTAACATTAATTACAACTTTTGAATTAACATCAACATATTGCAAGCGAAATTTTTTATCGCTAAAAAGTATTTTTTTACTATCGGGCGACCACATTACAGAAAATTTATATGTGTCGGCATCTTTTGTAAGTTGAACTGGAACAGCACTTCCATCAGTTTTTTGAACATAAACTTCATATTCGCCAGTAGCATCAGATAAAAATGCTATTAATTTTCCATCGGGCGACCATGCAACCGAACGTTCATGTATGCCCGAACTTTGGCTTAAATTAAGTGTTATTCCTTGTTTAACGGGAACCGACCATATATCGCCACGAGCCGATAATGACAAACGATTTCCATCGGGAGCAATACTAAAATCGTCAATAAATTTTGAAGCATCTTTCAATTGATTTCTTCCCTGTAAATTATCATCATTAATAATAACATTTACTTTCGATTGTGTTTGTGTTTTAACATCAAACAAATAGATATATCCACCATTTTCAAAAACAATTTTATTATCACCTAATGAAGGGAATTTTACATCATATTCTGTGAAATTTGTGATTTTTTTTATTTCTTTAGAAGTAATATTGTATGCAAAAATGTTCATTGTTCTGTCGCGGTCGCTGCAAAAATAAATTTCATTATTTACCCACATCGGGAACATATCCTGCGATATGTTATTTGTAATATTTTCTGTTTTTTTAGAGTCGAAATCGTAAATCCAAACGTCATCAGCCATCCCACCTTTGTAATATTTCCAGGTTCTAAACTCACGCATTACTCTGTTAAAAGCAAACTTTTTACCATCAGCCGAAAAACTGTTGAACCCACCGGAAGGCAAAGGAAGTTGTTCAGACATTCCACCATCAACTGATACTTGAAATAGCTGACCAATAAAATCATTCCATGATTGTTTTCGGGAACGAAAAATAATTTTTTTACTATCGTTTGTCCATGATGTTACAATATTATTTGGTCCCATACGGTCCGAAATATCATCGCGTCCCAATGTAGCTGTGTATGTTAAACGTTTTGGTTCGCCGCCATCAGACAACATAACGTAAACTTCCGTATTTCCATCATATTGGGCTGTAAATGCGATATACTTTCCATCGGGCGAAAAATGTGGAAACATTTCGTAACCTTTATGAGTAGTAAGTTTCCGAGCTTCCCCACCAGTTGTTGAAACCGAATACAAATCACCGGCATAAGAAAAAACAATTTGAGAGCCATAAACGGCTGGAAATCGAAGTAATCGTGCCTCGTTCTGACCAAATGTTATTGCAGACACAAAGCAAAAAACAATTAAAAATATATTTTTCATTTCAGTTAATTTTATTGGTAAAGATATAATTTTTCTTGTTTGATTAGAAAAAACCTATAAATTTTTAGGTAAAAAATAATACTTTTGAGTTTTTAAAAATAGATTATAGACCTAACAGGTGGGGTGTTAAATATGTAAAATTTGTATTTTTTAATATATTGATTATGTATTAGTTAGAAAATAATTAAACAATTTGATTTCGTTCTTATTTGACTCACCCCCTGCCCCCTCTCTATACGTAGAGAGGGGGAATTTAAAAGTGGTGATTAAAAAAAAGGGTGAAAAAACAAAAATATTTTTCACATCCCACCTGTTAGGTCTTATAAATAAATAAGAAATTTTGAGTAAAGAAAAAAAATATTACGTTGTATGGAAAGGAATAAAACCCGGCATATACGATAATTGGAACGATTGCAAAATGCAAGTTGAAGGTTTTGAAAATGCACAATATAAATCATACAAAACATTAGAAGAAGCTCAATTAGCTTTCAGCAAACCATTTCAATGGATAAAAAAACAAAGTTCAGTAGATTTATTTCTAAACACAAACGAAAAGCCAATTTTAGATAGTATTTCGGTTGATGCTGCGTGTAGTGGCTCTACTTTAAAAATGGAATATCAGGGCGTTAATACAGCTACAAAAAAAGTGATTTTTAAAATGGGTCCTTTTGATGACGGGACTAATAATGCTGGTGAGTTTCTTGCAATTGTTCACGCACTTGCATTGTGTAAAAAAGAAAACATAAAAATTCCTGTTTATTCCGACAGTTTAACAGCAATTTCGTGGATTAAAAAGAAAAAGGCAAATACAAAATTAAAACGAACAGAGAAAAACGAAGAACTATTTAATTTAATTGAAAGAGCCGAAAACTGGCTTAAAGAAAACATATATTCAAATCAAATATTAAAATGGCTAACTCAGGTTTGGGGCGAAATTCCAGCGGATTTTGGGAGAAAATAAAATTGTGGAAAATTGTAAAAAGATTGAAAAGAAAGATTGAAAGGATTGATTATATTTGAGGTTAAGATTAAGGTTGAGGAGATTGAGAAAATAAGATTGATAAGATTGGAAAAACAAGATTGAAGAAAAACCTGCAAACAATGAACAATAATAACAATGGTCACACAATAGTTAATACAATGGTCACACAATTGTTTTCTA